>WNFL01425846.1_pt2 | contig 15536 bp, 13 predicted proteins | sample 5400361 | NCBI WGS metagenome assembly WNFL01 (sample SAMN13153351, study PRJNA577476) | soil metagenome | isolation source: 40 cm soil on Douglas fir-dominated hillslope | place: USA:California | collected 2013-09-17
ACGCAAAGCCCCCGCCTCCACTCTACCGGCTTATCGCCATACGTGAAGGCGATGCGGTCGACGCAGAGCAGTGGAGCGCCCGGCGCCACGCGCAGCTGGTCGGCGGCGAAAGGATCCGCCGCCACCGCGCGCAGGCGCTCCTCCGCCCGGATCATGCGCACGTGGTAGACCGATTCGTAGAAGCTGTACATGGAGACGTGGAATTCCTCGAGGCGCTGGACGCTCAAGCCCGGGAACTGGCTCGCGGAGAGCGCGATCTCGTCGAGGATGAGTGGACGCCCGGCGAACACCAGCAGCCGCTTCACGACATGCACGGGGGAGCCCGAGCGTATGCGAAGCGCGCGCGCGATGTCCGGCTCGGCGCGGCCGCGCCGAAGCTCGACGAGGACGCTCTCGGGATGGACCTTGTCGCCCGAATCGGGCGTTACGCGCAGGAACCGGAACTGGAAGGACGGCTCGTTGTGCGACGCGACAAACGTGCCCTTGCCCTGGCGGCGCACCAGGATGTGCTCCGCCGCGAGCTCGTCGATCGCCTTGCGCACCGTGCCCTGGCTCACCTGGTAGCGCGCGGCGAGCTCGAGCTCGGGCGGGATCGCCTCGCCCGGCTTCCAGACGCCGGCGACCAGGCTCTGGGTGAGCAGGATCTTGATCTGCTCGTAGAGCGGGCGGAAGGCGGCGCGCGCCTCGCCGGCCGGGGCGCCCTGGGGTTCGCGGCGTTTGGTCATCGCGGCCCATCCTAGCATGGCGGCCGCGGGCTATCTTATATAAGATATAAGTCTCATTGACACCCGGCGAGCGCGCGGCGTACGATGCTGCACGGCAGCAAAAGACCATGAACCCCTACTTCCGCCCGCGCCGCTCGATGCTCTACGTGCCCGGGTGCAACGCGCGCTACCTCAACAAGGCGCGCACGCTGCGCGTCGATTCGGTCATCCTCGACCTCGGCGACCCGATCCTCGTCGAGAAGAAGGTCGAGTCGCGCAAGTACGTGGTCGAGGCCGTGCTCGCCGGCGGCTACGGCCGCCGCGAGGTCGTGGTTCGAGTGAACGACCTCGAATCGCCCTGGGGGCGCGACGACGTGCGGGCTGTGGCCGGCGTCGGCGCGGACGCGGTGCTCTTCCCCAACATCGAATCGAAGGCGGACGTGGCGGAGGCGCTATCCCTTCTCGACGCAGCCGGGGGAAGCCACTTGCCGATCATGCTTCTCATCGAAAGCCCGATCGGCGTGCTGCGCGCCGAGGAAATCGCCTCGGCTTCCGATCGCATCGCCTGCCTGGTGATGGCGACGTCCGACCTCCTCAACCAGCTCCACGGGCGCAGCACCCCGGATCGCATCGCGCTCGTCCACAGCCTGTCGCAGGTGCTGCTCGCGGGGCGCGCTTACGACCGATCGGTCGTCGACGGGATCTCCACCGACATCAAGGACATGCAGTCCTTCGAGTACGCCTGCCGGCTCGCGCGCGACCTGGGTTTCGACGGCAAGAGCCTCGTGCACCCTTTCCAGTTGCCGTATTGCAACGATGCCTTCACGCCGAAGCCCCACGATCTCGCCGGGGCGATCGAGGTGATCGACGCGCTCGAGCGCGCGCACCAGGAGGGCCGCGGCACGGTCGTCGTGAACGGGCGCCTGGTCGAAGGCCACCACGTGATGGCGGCGCGGCGGCTGCTGGCCCTCGCGGACATGATCGAGAAGCTCGAGGCCGGACAGTGAGACAATAATTCCTCCGATGCCTGCCAGGAATTCCTCCGCGACTCATCCACGGGATGCGCTCTTCTCCGGCGAGAAGGCCTTCCCGGTGATCCCGGCGTGCGAGCATTTCGCCGGCAGCGAGAAGCTCATCGTCAAGGCGCTCGAGCTGCGCGATCGGCTGGGGCCCGTCTTCGACGTGACCTGCGATTGCGAGGACGGCGCCGAGGCCGGCCGCGAGAAGCAGCACGCGCAGATGATCGTCGACGTGCTGCTTTCCGACCGCAACGCGCACGGCATGGCGGGCGTGCGGATCCACGACATCACGCACGCCCATTGGAAAAGCGACGTCGATATTCTCGTGGGCGGCGCGGGCAAGGTGCTCGCCTACCTGACGCTGCCCAAGTGCACGTCGGCCGCGCAGGCCGCGGAGATGATCGACTACATCGAGACGATGGCCAAGCGCAGGAAGCTCAAGCGGCGCATTCCCGTCCACGTGCTGGTCGAGACGCACGGCGCGCTGCGTGACGCCTTCGCGATCGCCGCTCTCGACGGCGTCCAGGCGCTCGCCTTCGGGCTCATGGATTTCGTGAGCGGCCATCACGGCGCGGTGCACGCCTCGAACATGCGCTCGCCCGGGCAATTCGAGCACCCGCTCATCGTCCGCGCCAAGACCGAGATCGTGGCGGCGGCGCTCGCGAATGGCGTGGTGCCCGCGCACAACGTCTCGCTCGACCTCAAGAATGCCTACAACGTGTTCCGCGACGCCTGGCGCGCGCGCAACGAGTTCGGCTTCCTGCGCATGTGGAGCATCCATCCCACGCAGATCCAGCCCATCGTCGATGCGATGAAACCGGACCTGCGCGAAGTCGCCGAAGCCGGCGAGATCCTGCTCGCGGCGCAGCGCGTCAACTGGGGTCCGATCCAGTACCACGGCGAGCTCCACGATCGCGCCACCTACCGCTACTTCTGGGAGCTGCTGCAGAAAGCCAAGGTGACCGGAGTCACAGTGCCCGAAGAAGTGATGGCGGCATTTTTTTAGACTGAATGGGAACACAGAGGCGCACAGAGGAAACCCTTTGGAAACCTTTCGATTGGCAATTACAGGATGAATAGCAAATCCGCATTCCAAGGGGGACCTCTGTGCGCCTCTGTGCGCCTCTGTGTTCAAACTCGGCGCTCGCATCACTCGGTGATTGTTCAGTGAGTCCCGGAGCGAAATTCAGGCAGGCACTGCAGCAAGACAAGCCGCTGCAGGTGCCGGGCACGATCTGCGCCTATCACGCGATCCTCGCCAAGGCGAACGGCTTCAAGGCGATCTATCTATCCGGAGGCGGCGTCGCGGCGGGATCGCTCGGCGTGCCCGACCTCGGCATCTCGAACCTCGACGACGTGCTCACGGACGTGCGCCGCATCACCGACGCGTGCGACCTGCCGCTCCTGGTCGACGCCGACACCGGATTCGGCGCGAGTGCCTTCAACGTCGCGCGCACGGTGAAATCGCTCATCAAGTTCGGCGCCGCCGCGATGCACATCGAGGACCAGGTCGGCGCGAAGCGCTGCGGCCATCGCCCGGGAAAGGAGCTCGTCTCGAAGGAAGAGATGGTGGATCGCGTGAAGGCCGCCGTCGATGCGCGCGCCGACGACCAGTTCTTCATCCTCGCGCGCACCGACGCGCTCGCGGCCGAAGGGCTGGAGCCGGCGCTCGAGCGAGCGGTCGCCTGCATCGAGGCGGGCGCCGACGGTGTCTTTCCGGAGGCGATCACCGACCTCGCGATGTATCGCCGCTTCGTGGAAGCGACGCGGGCGCCGGTCCTCGCCAACATCACCGAGTTCGGCAAGACGCCGCTTTTCACGCTGGACGAGCTTCGCGGCGCGGACGTGGCCATCGCGCTATATCCGCTGTCGGCCTTTCGCGCGATGAACCAGGCGGCGCTCCAGGTCTACCAGGCCCTGCGCGCCGACGGGACGCAGAAAGGCGTGCTCGGCGGCATGCAGACGCGCGAGGACTTGTATCGCTACCTCGGCTACTACGAATACGAGCAGAAGCTTGACGCGTTGTTCGCGAAGGCTCGCTGACAGGGAGATTCCATGAGCGCGCATCCGGCCGCCCCCGCGGCCGCTCCGAAGCCCAAGAAGTCCGTCGCGCTCTCCGGCGTGACCGCCGGCAACACGGCGCTCTGCACCGTCGGGCGCAGCGGCAACGACCTTCATTACCGCGGCTACGACATCCTCGACGTCGCCGAGCGCTGCGAGTTCGAGGAAATCGCCTACCTGCTCGTCCACGCAAAGCTGCCGAACGTCGCCGAGCTCAACGGCTACAAGAAGAAGCTCGCCGGACTGCGTGCCATTCCCGCGGGCGTGAAGCGCATCCTCGAGAGCATCCCGGCGAGCACGCACCCGATGGACGTGATGCGCACGGCCTGTTCGGCGCTGGGCGCCGTGCTTCCGGAGGCCGACGACCACAAGCTCGCGCCGGCGCGCGACATCGCCGACCGCCTGATGGCCTCGTTCGGCTCGATGCTCCTCTACTGGCACCACTACTCGCATTCGGGGCGGCGCATCGAGGTCGAGACCGACGACGACTCCATCGGCGGCCATTTCCTCCACCTCCTCCACGGCCGCAAGCCCTCCGAGCTCTGGATCCGCTCGATGCATACGTCGCTCATCCTCTATGCCGAGCACGAGTTCAACGCCTCGACCTTCACCGCGCGCGTCATCGCCGGCACCGGCTCCGACCTGTATTCGGCGATCACCGGGGCGATCGGCGCGCTCAAGGGACCGAAGCACGGCGGCGCGAACGAGTTCGCCTTCGACACGATCGGGCGCTACGACAATCCCGACGAGGCCGAGGCGGACATCGTGAAGCGCATCGGCGAGAAGCAGATCATCATCGGCTTCGGGCACCCGGTGTACACGATCGCCGATCCGCGCAACCAGATCATCAAGGAGGTCGCGCGCAGCCTCTCGGAGGACGCAAAGAACATGAAGCTCTTCGACATCTCGGCGCGCGTCGAGGAAGTCATGTGGCGCGAGAAGAAGATGTTCCCGAACCTCGACTGGTACAGCGCCACGAGCTACCACATGATGGGCGTGCCGACCGCGATGTTCACGCCGCTGTTCGTGGTCTCGCGCACTTCAGGCTGGTCCGCCCACGTGATCGAGCAGCGCATCGACGGCAAGATCATCCGCCCTTCGGCCAACTACACCGGCCCGGAGAACCAGGAATTCGTCCCCATCGAGAAGCGGAAATAGGCCCCGACATGTCCGGCGCAATCTCCAACGTCCGCCCCGATCCCGACAAGGTCCTGGTCGACATCGTCGACTACGTCCACGAGTACAAGGTCTCATCGAAGGAGGCGTACGAGACGGCGCGGTATTGCCTCATGGACACGCTCGGCTGCGGCTTCGAGGCGCTGCAGTTTCCGGCGTGCACGAAGCTGCTGGGGCCGATCGTCGCGGGAACCACCGTGCCGAACGGCGCCCGCGTGCCGGGCACCCAATTCCAGCTCGATCCCGTCCACGCCGCGTTCAACCTCGGCGCCATGATCCGTTGGCTCGATTTCAACGACACGTGGCTCGCCGCCGAATGGGGACATCCGTCGGATAGCCTCGGTGGAATCCTGATGACCGCCGACTGGTTGTCGCGCAACGCCGTCGCCGCGGGCAAACAGCCTCTGACGATGCGCGACGTGCTTACCGCGATGATCAAGGCGCACGAGATCCAGGGCTGCCTCGCGCTCGAGAACAGCTTCAACAAGGTGGGCCTCGACCACGTCGTGCTCGTGAAGGTCGCGTCGACCGCGGTGGTTTCGGGCCTGCTCGGCCTTTCCCGCGACGAATCGATCAACGCGCTCTCGCTCGCCTGGGTCGACGGCCAGTCGTTGCGCACCTACCGGCACTCGCCCAACACGGGCTCCCGCAAGAGCTGGGCCGCGGGCGACGCCACCTCGCGCGCCGTGCGCCTCGCACTGATCGCGCGGACGGGCGAGATGGGCTACCCGTCGGTCCTGACGGCGAAGACGTGGGGCTTCTACGACGTGCTCTTCAAGGGGAACGAGTTCAAGTTCCAGCGGCCCTACGGAAGCTACGTCATGGAACACGTGCTCTTCAAGATCTCGTTCCCCGCGGAGTTCCACTCGCAGACCGCGGTGGAAGCGGCGATGATGATCCACGGCGAATTGAAGCGCCTCGGGCGCACGGTGGACGAAATCAAGAAGATCACGATCCGCACGCACGAGGCCTGCATGCGCATCATCGACAAGAAGGGTCCCCTGGACAATCCGGCCGATCGCGACCACTGCATCCAGTACATGGTCGCCGTGCCGCTGATCCACGGCCGCCTCACCGCCGAGGACTATGAGGACTACGTCGCGGCCGACCCGCGGATCGACAAGCTGCGCGAGAAGATCGTGTGCGTGGAAGACAAGCAGTTCACGCGCGATTACCATGATCCGGAGAAGCGCTCCATCGCAAACGGGCTCACGGTGGAGTTCACCGACGGCAAGCGCCTCAAGGAAGTCCTCGTCGAGTACCCCATCGGCCACAAGCGCCGCCGCAAGGAAGGCATGCCGATCCTCGTCGAGAAATTCAAGATGAACCTCGCGCGCCGCTTCCCCGAGAAACAGCGCGCGCTGATCCTGGACCTCTGCATGAACCCCAAGAAGCTCGAAACAACGCCCGTGCATGAGTTCGTCGACCTGATGGTCATTTGAGAAAGGAAACCCACATGCGCACGTTGCTTCTACTTTTCGCGGCCGGTGTGCTGGGTGGCTGCGCCACGAGCTACCAGCTCACGCTCATGCCGCGCGACAGCGGCAAGATCTATGGCGGCGTCGCCGACGACACCGGCGGCGGCGAAGGCAAGATCTCGATCACGATCGAGAACAAGATCTACAACGGCACCTGGGTCCAGTCGGTGCCCGACCGCAGCAGCGGGTTCGTCGCCGGCGGCGGGTTCGGCTGGGGGCGCTGGGGCCGCGGCGCCGGCATGGGGACCCTGATCACGTACGACAATCCGCAGGGCGGCCAGGCGAAGGCGCTGCTCGCCTCGGCCGACGGCTCGGGGCTGCGTTGCGATTTCCGCAGCGGCCAGGGCCACGGCGGCGGCGTTTGCCGCGACGACAAGGGCCGCGAGTACGATGTGCAATTTCGCCCCGCCCCGCGAGGCTGATCGACCCACCTACGAAGAGAGACCACCATGCCGCACAATTCGTTCGACACCTTCAAGGTCTTCCAACCCGCCGCGGGCAAGACGGGGCAGTTCTATTCCCTCCCCGCGCTTGCGGATGCCTTCCCGGGCGTAAAGCGCCTGCCCGTGTCGATTCGGATCGTGCTCGAGTCGGTGCCAGCTCGCGAGCTGGAGCCCGAACGGCGCGCGCACCGACGAGATTCCGTTCCTGGTCGCGCGGGTGCTGCTGCAAGACTTCACCGGCGTGCCCCTGCTGGCGGACCTCGCCGCGATGCGCAGCGTGGCCGCGCGCATGAAGCGCGACCCCAAGGTGATCGAGCCGCTCGTGCCCGTCGACCTCGTCGTGGACCACTCGGTGCAGATCGACCACTACGGCGCGCCGAACGTGCTCGACCTCAACATGAAGCTCGAGTTCTCGCGCAATCGCGAGCGCTACCAGTTCATGAAGTGGGGCATGCAGGCCTTCGACACGTTCAAGGTCGTGCCCCCCGGCTTCGGCATCGTCCACCAGGTGAACCTCGAGTACCTCGGGCGCGGCGTGTTCAACAAGGACGGCATCTACTATCCCGACACGCTCGTCGGCACCGACAGCCACACGACGATGATCAACGGCATCGGCGTCGTTGCGTGGGGCGTGGGTGGCATCGAAGCGGAAGCGGGCATGCTCGGGCAGCCGGTGTATTTCCTCACGCCCGACGTGGTCGGCGTGAACCTCACCGGCAAGGCGCGCGAGGGCGTGACCGCCACGGACATCGTGCTCACGGTCACCGAGATGCTGCGCAAGGCCAAGGTCGTGGGCAAGTTCGTCGAGTTCTTCGGCACCGGCGCCGCGACGCTGGCGGTTCCCGACCGGGCAACGATCGCCAACATGGCGCCCGAGTACGGCGCGACCATGGGTTTCTTCCCCGTCGACGAGAAGACCGTCGATTACTTCCGCTCGACCGGGCGGAGCGTCGAGGCGGTCAGCGCGCTCGAAGCCTACTTCCGCGCCCAGGGTCTCTTCGGGATGCCGTTGAAGGGCGACATCGACTACACCGAGGTGCTCGAGCTCGACCTCGACACGGTGCGCGCGTCGCTGGCGGGTCCGAAACGGCCGCAGGATCGCATCGAGCTCGGCGCGCTCAAGGGCAAGTTCACTTCGCTCTTCGCCGAGCCGGTCGCGAAGAACGGCTTCGCGAAGAAACCCGAGGACCTCGGCACGCGCTTCACGACCAAGGATGGCGTGGACATCGGCTCGGGCGACGTCCTCATCGCGGCGATCACCTCGTGCACGAACACGTCGAACCCGAGCGTGCTGATCGCGGCGGGCCTCCTCGCGAAGAAGGCGACCGAGAGGGGCCTCAAGGTGAAGCCGCACATCAAGACCTCGCTCGCACCCGGATCGCGGGTCGTCACCGATTACCTCAAGGCTGCTGGACTCCTGACCTACCTCGAGAAGCTCAATTTCTACGTGTCGGGCTACGGCTGCACCACGTGCATCGGCAACGCCGGGCCCCTCGCCGAGCCGATCGAGCAGGTCGTGGTGGAGAAGGACCTCGTGTGCGCCGCGGTGCTCTCGGGCAACCGCAACTTCGAGGCGCGCATCCATCCGAACATCCGCGCGAACTTCCTCGCCTCCCCGCCCCTCGTCGTCGCCTATGCGATCGCGGGCACCGTGCTCAAGGATCTCGAGAACGAGCCGCTGGGCCAGGGCGACGACGGCCCGGTGTTCCTGCGCGACGTGTGGCCCACGAGCGCCGAGATCGACGCGCTCCTGCGCTTCGCGCGCGATCCGAAGGTGTTCAACGCCGTCTACGGCGACCTCACCAGGGACAACCCGCTCTGGGCCGAGGTCCCGACCTCCACGGGCCAGGCATACAACTGGCCGAAGTCCACGTACATCGCCGAGCCGCCCTTCTTCGAGGCTTTCGGCATGAGCGCCGGCCGCGCCCACGACGTGAAGGGCGCGCGGCCCCTCGGCATCTTCGGCGACTCGGTGACCACCGACCACATCTCGCCGGCCGGTTCCATCAAGGACACGTCGCCGGCGGGCAAGTACCTCATCGCGAACGGCGTGCCGAAAGTCGACTTCAACAGCTACGGCGCGCGGCGCGGGAACCACGAGGTGATGATGCGCGGCACCTTCGCGAACGTGCGCATCAAGAACCTGATGATTCCGCCCAAGGCGGACGGAACGCGGCTCGAGGGCGGCGTCACGGTGCACCAACCGGACGGCGAGGCCATGTCGATCTACGACGCGGCCATGCGCTACATCGCGGAAGGCACGCCGACGGTGGTGTTCGGCGGCGAGGAATACGGCACGGGCTCTTCACGCGACTGGGCCGCGAAAGGCACGCAGCTCCTCGGCGTGAAAGCGGTCTGCGTGCGCAGCTTCGAGCGCATCCACCGCTCGAACCTGGTCGGCATGGGCGTCCTGCCGCTGCAATTCAAGGGCCTCGACTCGGTCGACACCTTGAAGATCAGCGGCGACGAGACCTTCGACGTGATCGGCCTGGAGAACGGCATCCGCCCGCAAATGGACGTGACGCTCGTGATCCATCGGAAGGACGGCACGAAGAAAGAGGTCCCGGTGCTGCTGCGCATCGACACGCCGATCGAGGTGGACTACTACCTCCACGGCGGCATCCTGCCCTTCGTGCTGCGCGAGCTGATCGGGCAGGCCGCGACGGCGAAGGTTACCGCCTAGCCGTTTCGCCCGTCAGTCGGCGTGACCGCTCGCCGCCGCGAGCGTGCGCGACTCGTCGGCGTCGAGCTTGGGCCCGTCGAGCGTGCAGCGCTCGTCCTGCGTCTGCGAGGTACGGAACCGCGCGATCACCGGCTGCAGCTCTGCCTTCACGTAGCGCTCGTCGAAGCCGTTGAACAGGTGGCCGAGGAGGCCGCGCTTGAGATCGCTCGTCCCGAGCGCCCAGTCGGCGATCGGGAACGTGAGGTTCATGTTGATGTGCATCATGATCCCCATGTTGTGGTGCGCGATGTGGTGGCGGCGGATCGTGTTCACGAAAGGGAGGTTGCGCACCAGCCAATTGTCCGGAACGTGGCACGAGAAGTGGAACGTTTCGTACACCATGTAGTGCCCGATCATGGTGATGAAGGTCACGTAGCCCGCGTTGGCGTTGATCAGCTGCCCCATGGCGAGCGAGATCAGCCCTCCGGCAACGACGAGCACCGCGAGCACGCGCCAGGGGAAGAACACGATGCGGAATTCCTTGATCGAGTGGATCGTGGCGTCGTTGTCGGTGAAGTACTGGTGATGCTGGCGCGTGTGGCGGTCATAGATCGCGCGGATGGCGAACTTGTCGATGAGCCGGTGCATCACGTGCTGGTGCATCCCCCACTCGGCGAAATTGCCGGCGATCGCGACCGGCAGGATCAGCAGCCACTCCCAAGTCGGGTCCTGCATGCGGCTCACGCACCAGATGATCGCGCCGATGCCGGCCGCGTACATCACGCCGATGTGGACGAGGCCGCTGTACCAGGGACTGATCTCGGCGACGTATTTCTCGCGGAATTTGCGTTGGCGTTCGGTCATCATGGCAGGCGTGTTGCGGGGGATAGGAGGCGTCTGATATATTAGTTGTCGATCAGAAGCCTGTCAATCCTGCCAGCCCCTTCCAGAGAGAATCCCGTGTCGCAAACCCCTCCGGCCCCACAGAAGAAGAAGCGCACGATCCAGGAGATCCGCGATTCGAAGCACACCGGCGAGAAGATGGTGTACATGTCGGTGCCGGAGTACACCGCGGCGCGGTGGGCGGAGATGGCGGGCGTCGACGTGGCGGTGGTCGGCGACAGCCTCGCGATGATCGCGCACGGACATCCCAACACGATTCCCGCGACCATGGACATGATGGTGTTGCACGCGCAGGCGATCCGGCGCGGCGCCCCGAACACCTTCGTCCTCGGCTGCATGCCGTACCAGAGCTACAACACGGTCGATCGCGCGCTCGTGAACGCGACGCGTTACATGCAGGAAGCGGCATGCGATGCGGTGAAGCCGCAGGGCGGCAAATCCCAGGCGCATATCCTCGCGGCGCTCGTCGACGCGGGCATTCCGACCGCCTCGCATATAGGGCTTACGCCGCATACGATCGCGATGTTCGGCGGCTTCAAGATCCAGGGCCGAACGGCGGACGCCGCGATGAAGATCCTCGAGGATGCGCTGGCGATCCAGGACGCCGGTTGCTTCATGCTGGAATTCGAAGCGGTCCCGGCAAAGATCGCCGCGGTCATCTCCAAGCAGCTCGAGATCCCGACGATCGGCATCGGCGCGGGCGTCGGCACCGACGGCCAGATCCTGCTCTGCCACGACCTGCTCGGCGTCTTCACCGACTTCAAGCCCAAGTTCACCAAGCGCTTCTCGAACCTGACGGAAGTCGCGGTGAAGGGGATCCAGCAATACATCGCCGAGGTCAAGGCCGGGACCTTCCCCGACGACGATCACAGCTACGGCGTCGACGACAAGGAGTACGAGAAATTCCTCGGCCTCGTCGAGAAGCGCAAGCACCACTAGTGAACAAGCGCGCCACCCTCCCGCAGGCGGCCGCCAGCCTTACCGACCTCGCGTACGCTCACCTGGAGGAGCTCATCGTCACGCTCAAGCTCGCTCCCGGCCGCGTGGTCTCGGAAGGCGAGCTCTCGGTGCTCACCGGCATCGGGCGCACGCCGATTCGCGAAGCGCTGCAGCGCCTCGCGCGCGAGAAGTTGGTCTCGATCCTGCCCCGCAGGGGAATCGTGGTGACCGACATCAACGTGGGGAACCAGCTGCGCCTTCTCGAAGTGCGCCGCGAGCTCGAGCGCTTGATCGCCCGCAGCGCGGCGCGCCGCGCGACCGGCGAGGAACGCGAGCGCTTCCGCGAGCTCGCGCGCCTCTTCGAGAAGTCGGCAAAGGCGAACGACGATGTCACGTTCATGCGCACCGACCGCGAGTTCAACACGCTCTGCTCGGTGGCCTCCCACAACGAATTCGCCGCCGGGGCGATGAGCCTCATGCACTCGCTCTCGCGCCGATTCTGGTACATCCACTACAAGCAGGCCGCCGACATGCCGCTCACGGCGAAGCTGCATGCGGACATCGCACGCTCGATCGCCGACGGCGACGAGCAGCGTGCCGTGAAGGCGAGCGACCGGTTGATCGACGCGATCGAGCAATTCACTCGCGACACCGTAGGCCAGGACGTTTAGCGCCTAGACTCTCAGCCACACCCCAAGGAGGAGCAGAAAATGAACAAGGGCCGCAGAAAAGCATTGAAGGCATTGGGCGGAGCCGGCGCGGTACTCGCCGCGCAGCCTTACCTGAGCTTCCCGGCGATCGCGCAGAGCCAGCCTTTGCGCATCGGCATCATTTCCCCCCGTGCCGGGATCGCCGGCACCATCGGGGAGTGCGGGTTGCGCGGGACGCAGTTCGCGGTGGAGCGCATCAACGCCGCCGGCGGTATCGCGGGTCGCCGCATCGAGCTCATCGTCGAGGAAGAGACCAATCCCAAGGACTCCATCGAGCGCCTGCGCAAGCTCGTGCTGCAGGACAAGGTCGATTGCGTGCAGGGGATCGTCTCGTCGGGCGTGAGCCTCGCCATGGGGCCGGTCGCCGAGGAGATGAAGGCCCTCACCATATTCTGGGACGGCACCACCCAGGATGGCGTCAAGGAGACGATGGCGAACCCGCGCTACATCTTCCGCAGCACCGACAACGAGTGCGAAGCGGTGATGGGATCGCTCCTCGCGATCAAGCACTGGAAGGGGAAGTTCAAGAAGATCGCCGGGATCAACCCCGACTACTCGTACGGCCGCAACAACTTCGCCGCCTTCCAGGCCCTGCTCAAGAAATTCGGTGTCGAGCACGAGATCGTCGCGGACCAGTGGCCGAAGGTCGGCACCCTCGACCTGACCTCGCACGTCGCCGCCCTCAAGGCTGCCAAGCCGGACCTCGTGTTCTCCTCGCTCCTTTTCGCAGACCTGCCGATCTTCATGAAGACCGCGCACGGCGCGGGGCTCATGGAGGGCGGCTGCAAGTTCGTGTTCCCCGCGGCGGGCTTCCAGCACACGGCGTTGAAGAAGGCCTTCACGCCCGAAGGCATGATCTTCGGCCACAACACGCTTTACTTCGACCACCCGAAGGCGAGCGCCCTGCAGAAGCAGTTCGTCCAGGACTACGAGGCCAAGTTCAAGGACTATCCGCATTGGGAGGCCGACCGGGCGTACTTCGCGATGAAGGTCTATCAGGCAGGCGTCGAGGCGGCGCAAAAGGCGAAGAACGCGTGGCCCTCGCAGGAAGACATCATCAACGCGATGGAGGGCGTGAAGGTCGAATCCCTCGGCGGTCCCGGACACATGCGCAAGGACCATATCGCGGAGCAGACCTTCTACCAGGGCATTACCACGCACAAGAATCGCTTCGACTTCCCGACCCTGGGGGAGATCGACACGATGTACTCCGAGCAGCTGCAGAAGCCGCCCGGCGCCGACTTCTGGAAGTGGATCGAGACCGCGCAGATCAAGCTCTGAAATTGGATCCCGGGCCATCGTCGCAATTGCGACGCCCGGGATGACCATTTGACCGCGTTCTTCGACATCCTCATCGGCGGCGTATTCCACGCCGCCGTTCTTTTTCTCGTGGCCGCCGGGCTGCAGCTCGTGTTCGGCGTGCAGAAGATCGTGAACCTGGCGTGCGGCTCGTTCTACGCGCTCGGCGCCTATTTCGGCGTGAGCGCGGTGAAATGGGCGCTCGGCGCTGGCGTGCCGATCCCGCTCTTCCTTCCGGTCTTGCTCGCCTCGGGCGTCCTCGTCGGGCTCATCGGCCCCGCGATCGAGGCGCTGTTGCGCACGGTCTATCACCGCGACGAGGCGTTCCAGCTCCTGCTCACGTTCGCGCTGGTGCTCATGTTCCAGGACGTGCTGCGCTTTTTCTGGGGCGCCAATCCCCACGAGCTCGGCAACGTCTCGATGGAGTATGGAAAGGTGGCGATCGGCGCCGTGCAGGTGCCGACCTACAACGTGCTCGTGATCGCGGCGAGCATCGTGATCGCGCTCGGCCTGGGCGCGTTCCTGCAACGCACGCGCTTCGGGCGAATCCTTCGGGCCACCGCCGAGAACCGCGAGATGAGCCAGGCGCTCGGCGTGAACGTGAACTGGATGTACACGGTGGTGTTCACGCTGGGGACGATTCTCGGCACGGTGAGCGGCGCGCTCGTGGTGCCGACCGCCGCGGCCTCCCTCGACATGCCGGTCGAGCTCGTGGTGGAAGCCTTCGCGGTCGTCGTGATCGGCGGACTCGGTTCCATGAGAGGCGCCCTGGCGGGCGCCCTCATCGTCGGCCTCCTGCGCGCGCTCGCGATCCGCTACTACGCCGAGCTCGAGATGCTGGCGATCTATCTCGTCGTGATCGCGGTGCTGATCGCCCGTCCGGCGGGCTTGCTCGGGAAGCCGATCGAATGAGGCTCGCCTTCGCGATCTTCGCATTCGTCGCGCTCGCCGCGGTCCCGAAGCTCGCTTCGCCCTACTACGTGACCTTGGTCCTGCCGGCGATCGCCTATGCGATCGCGCTCCTCGGCTTCAACCTCCTATTCGGCTACACCGGGCTCCTGTCGTTCGGCCACGCGTTGTTCGTTGCGATCGGCGCGTATGGCGCCGCGGTGCTCTCGAGCAAGCTGGGCTTGAAGAGCTTCGAGATGATCCTGCTCATCTCCGGTCTCGCCGCGGTCGCCGCGGCGATTCCGGTGGGCCTCCTGTCCGTGCGCTACGTGCGGATCTTCTTCGGGATCCTCACGCTCACCGGAGGCGACACCGGCATTCGCGTGCTGCGCCCCACGCTCCTCGGGATGGACTTCAAGGAGCTCGACAAGACCGCCTTCCTGATCGGCCCCTTCTACTACTACTGCCTTGCGCTGCTGGTGGTGCTGGGCCTCGCGATGTGGCGGATCGTGCATTCCCCCTTCGGCCTGCACCTCGCGGCGGCGCGCGAGAATCCGCGCAAGGCCGAATACCTCGGCGTGCGCGTGCGACTCTTCCGCCTCATCGCGTTCCTCATCTCCGCCTTCTACTGCGCGGTCGGGGGCGTGATCCTGGGGATCAACACGGGCCAGGCGGATCCGGAGCTCGCGTACTGGACGCATTCGGGCGAGCTGGTGTTCATGACGGTGCTCGGAGGTTTCGCGAATTTCTTCGGGCCGCTCATCGGCGCGTTCTCGTTCATCTTCCTCAAGTCCGAGCTCATGGGCGTGACGCAATACTGGCGCTTCTTCCTCGGCGTGACGCTGGTGCTCATCGTCGTGCTCTTTCCGCGCGGGCTCGCCGGAATAGGCGAGGACGCATGGTCGCGTGCCGCGCGCAAGGCTCGCCGTTCATGACGGCGCTCATCGAGACCGCCGGCATTCGCAAGTCCTACGGTGATTTCGTCGCGCTGGACGACGTCACGCTATCCATCAGCGAGGGCGAGCTGGTGTCGATCGTCGGACCCAACGGCGCCGGCAAGACAACGCTCGTCAATGTCCTCACCGGGCTCCTCAAGCCGACCGCCGGCGTGGTGCGCTTCAAGGGCGAGGATATCGCCGGGATCGGCCCGGTGATGCTCGCCAAGCGCGGCATGGCGAGGGCGTTCCAGCTGGTGCACATCTTCCCCGCGCTCACCGTTGCGCAAACCATCGCCGCGGCGGTGATCTCGCAGAC
>WNFL01023649.1_pt2 | contig 15535 bp, 8 predicted proteins | sample 5400361 | NCBI WGS metagenome assembly WNFL01 (sample SAMN13153351, study PRJNA577476) | soil metagenome | isolation source: 40 cm soil on Douglas fir-dominated hillslope | place: USA:California | collected 2013-09-17
TCAGGATCAATTGAGAAATTAGATAGGCTCACGTCAACCGTACCATCATCATACGAAAATACATGATCATCTAAATCAGACGAACCCATGCTGATTCGCAAGTAACTAATTCCGATTCCTTTGTCACTTGCTAGAAAAAGTTCGTGAAGTAAATTGGAGCGATCGCCTGCGTTTAATTTTCCCATCATTAGTTGCGCGCTACCTCCTGTCAAAGTGAAGCCGAAACCATCCATTGATTGAAAAACTACTGTTGAATCAATATTTATAGTAGCCGGATGTATTGAGTCTCTTATGAAAACAATTGGCATTAATTCGGTAAATAAGTTGACTTTATCACCGGTAGTTTGCCAAACATTGATGGTTGAGCCTTTTTCAGGTGGTAACAGGTTTTTTTGATCTTTAAATGATGTTGAACAACCGTAGCTGGTAAATACAAAAAAAAGAATTAACCTGATAAAAAGTTTATTCATAGTTAAATGAAGTTGAAGCATACCAAGTTTTATATGATTTTGGATCTAACTCAAATTCTATTTATGCAGGGTAATTCGGCAATTTAACAATTTGCAGATTAGACTGATTGGGCTTTTCGCCACAAAGCAAGCGACCTTATGGCTGACTTCAATCAGAGGAACTGACTGTTTCTTCATGGGAGGATATTATCATGGATTTCAAAAGAGATAAATCTGGCTTGGCGAAGTCATTGTCAGAAAAGGTTAACGTTTTTTAAGCGATAAGAAAAGGATTTATAAGCTATTAAAACGTTCCTAAATCGTTTGAAAATAATGTTTTTTAAGCGTTAAAAAATAATATTCTTGGTTCTCATACTTCGACCCAATTTTTAATCGGTTCGTGTAAAAATTATTTGGTAATCTTTTGAATTAACATAACTTCGGTTTATCTATAATTGATTATCAGGTGATTAATTCAAGTTAAAGATCAGGTAATCAGAAAGATGTATAAATTTTTATTGTTAAACTTTAAAATTATCGACATGGGCAAATTCTATCAGATTCGAAGTTGGTTGCTGCTGTTAGTCCTACTTGGTTTGAGCTCAATGTCTTTTGCTCAAAAGACGGTTACTGGCCGGGTTGTGGCAAAGGATGACGGAGCAGCGCTTCCGGGTGTAAATATTGTGGAAAAGGGAACTACCAATGGTACGGTAACAGATGCAGATGGAAAATATTCTATCTCTGTAGGATCTGGGGCTACACTGGTATTTTCTTTTATCGGGTATTCAACCCAGGAGATCGTTGTTGAAAATCAATCAACAATTGATGTTACAATGTCGACAGACTCCAAATCATTGGATGAAGTGGTGGTGATTGGCTATGGTGTTGCGAATAAGCGGGACTTAACGGGTTCAATTGTGAAATTGGATGGTAGCGTGGTGGCTGATAAGCCCAATACAGACCCGGTGGCTTCCTTGCAAGGAAAAGTGGCTGGCCTTTCCGTTGTCAACAACGGCACACCAGGGCAAGCAGCTGATATTCGCATCCGCGGAACAGGAAGCATTGGCAATGTGCACCCCTTATATGTGGTAGATGGCATTCTTAATGATAATATAGATTACATCAACCCGAATGACATTGCAACTATAGAAGTATTGAAAGACGCCTCTTCTTTGGCAATCTTTGGTGTAAGGGGCGCCACGGGCGTTATCTTGATCACAACAAAAAAGGCCAAGGAAGGAAAGACGGTAGTGAATTTTAGCTCCACCATTGGATTCAAAAAGCTTGTGAATCCGATTCAAATGGTGGATGCCAATGGCTTCAGTACACTATTTGACGAAGAACTGCAAAACAAAGGGCTTGCCGGTAAAGGTGTAGATCTTACCGGTTTGAATTCTAATACTAACTGGATTGATGCAGTAACCCGCGTAGGTGTCAGGCACACCGATAATTTAAGCATTTCTTCCAGCACACAAAATAATAAATTTAACATTGGGGTGGGCTACATTACTGACGATGGGATGATCATTCGGGAGAATTTGAAAAAGATAACGCTTACACTGAGTGATGAGGCAAAATTGAATAATAAGGTAAAGGTAGGGTTCACTTTTAACACTTCGCACCAAACAAATCCATACACTTTAACGGGCCCCAACCAGAGCCGACTTGATGACGCAAGAAAAGTGATACCTCTTATATCGCCTGGCGCAAAACAATTTTCGTTGCAAGATGCCTACAGCACTGATATTATAAACCAAAATGTTTATTCCGGTCTTGTTACGTCTTTGCAAAATTCTGGTGTTGTAAACCCGGTTTTGGAGATTGAAAACACCTATAACAAAGTAATTGATGTTACTAATCGCTATGTCGGTAGTGTGTACACAGATATTAATTTCCTGAAGGATTTTAATTTCAGGGCAACCTGGTATGGAGACATTAGTTATGGGAACAAGCGCCAATATACACCGCTTTATTATGCTTATGATCCGGCCCGAGCCGGCCATCCTGATAGCACTTATTTGTATAGTAACAGGACAAGTGTTGTCAATAATGACTATAACCAAAGAAAATTTCAGCAAGATTACATTCTGAATTACAAAAAGAGCATTGGCGAGCACAACTTCACGGCTACCGCGGGTTTTACCACTTATTATTTTGGCGAGTTCAATACGCAGATTACTACCAGGCAGGGTAGTTCATTATCAGATGCACCCATTCCAAATGATAAACGCTTTTGGTATCCAAGTATGGGCTTTGGAGTCATCGATCCTAAAAGCACTGGTTCTGATCAGCACGAATACTCTACTGTGTCGGTATTGGGAAGGGTGCATTACAACTACAAAGGAAAGTATTTTCTTAATGCCTCCTGGCGCAATGATGGTACTTCAAGGTTAATAGGCAAAATTTGGGCCTTGGGCGCTGCCTGGGAGCTAAGTCAGGAAAGCTTTATCCAAAATATCAAGCAGATCAATTTTCTGAAAATCAAAGGCTCTTATGGTGTATTGGGTAATCAAACAGCAAGCCAGTTGGATGGAACCCCAATTAACTATCCGTCTTATCCGCAGTTGAACACCGGGATAAGAATTCCATTTGGAGGAGCTCTTTATAATGCTTTCCAACAATCCTATTTGGTCAATCCAAACCTGAAGTGGGAAACCGTGAATGCTGCGGAAGTGGGCCTTGAATTGGATGCATTGGACAACCGACTGCATGTTGAGGCTGCTTATTTCAGCCGCGAAACCAAAGATTTAATGACTTACATAAGTCGTGGAAGTATTGGCTTACTCGATGAATTGATCAATGGTGGCAGTCTTCGAAACTGGGGGGAGGAAATTTCTGCTGTCTGGAAACAATCGCTCACACCTGATTTGCGCATTGATGTTGGAGGAAACGTTACGTTTTTAAAGAACAAAATGACCTCCCTTTCTGCGGATTACCCAAATGGCTTTTTATCCCGTCAGTTTTTCAACAATGGCAGTGCCGAGAGCCGAACTTACGTAGGTTCTCCGATTGGTGCGTTCTATGGTTATAGAGTAGCCGGCCTTTATCAATCTTATGCGGATGTTTTAGCTTCACCTGTTCAATCATCTATTGGTCCTGTTGCACCAGGTGATTTTAAATTCCAACCACTCAATGCACAAGATAATACAAATGGCGTTGTTACTTCGTTAAGCCGGACCATTATTGGTAACCCAACTCCAAAATTTAGCTATGGCATGTATGTAAATGTAATTTACAAGCAATTTAATTTATCGGTTGATGTGCAGGGCGTTTACGGAAATTCCATTTTCCGTACGTGGGGTTCGTTGGAGTCTCCTTTTCAAAAGGTTAATTATGCCCAATTCATGATGGATCGGTGGCACGGCCCTGGAACTTCTAACTGGCAGCCCATAATTAATGATGGACACCGTATTAACTATAATGGCTCAACTTACAACATGGAGGACGGTAGCTATTTCCGGTTCCGCAACGTGCAGTTAGGATACAATTTACCCCAAAGTGCTTTAAGCCGGATGAAGCTCACAGCACTCAGGCTGTACGTCAACTGCCAAAACCTGGTTACCTTCAAACATAACCATGGATATTCTCCTGAATATGGAGGAGATGCTACCGCTTATGGGTATGACAATGGCGGCAACGCACTGCCTCGCGTAACTACCCTTGGTGTAAATGTTACTTTTTAAAATAGTAGAATATTTTAATTATGATGAATATGAAAAACAGAATAAAATATGGTTGGCTTAGTGGGCTGCTAACGGTGATTATCGGGTTAACTTTCTTTGGTTGTGCTGATTTCCTGGATAGGAAACCCTTGCAGGCTACACTTCAAGATTCTAAACAAAGCGTTTTAGAAGGGCAAGCTTTGGGGCTGTACTTTATTGCCTATGGCTCCTGGAGTAGTTATGCCGGGTTTAATTCATTGCCCTGGATTGACTTCAACAGTATTCGCGGAGACGATGAAATAAAGGGGAGTAGCCTTATCGATGGGGCTGAGGTCAATACTGAATTCGACACATTTCAATATACTAAAGACGATTGGGCAACAGATACGTACTGGAATGATCATTACTACCTTGCCAATCAGGCAAGCCAGTTGATTTCTATTGCCAAGGGTAAAAATGCAACTGACGAGGCCTCCAAACGAAATGTTGGTGAAGCCTATTTCTGGAGAGCATATTCTTATTATGAATTAGTTAAGGCGTACGGTGAAGTGCCTGTGTTCAACTATTACTATTCAACAACTGCAGGAGGGATCAAGGCCAAGTCAACGGTGGATCAGGTTTATGCACAAATCGATAGCGATTTGGATTCAGCTAAACAATTATTACCTGTCACCTGGAAAACGGCAACAACTGACTACCCCGGTCGTCTCACCACCTACGTGGCATCTGCCCTCAAGGCAAAAACATATTTATTTAGGCCTACTGTAAAGTGGGATTCGGTGATTGCGAACTGTAATAAGGTAAAAAACGCTGGTGTTTATAGCCTTTTGCCTAAATTTTATGATGTATGGAAGGACGGAGTAGGTGGTGAAGGTAAAAACAGTGCTGAGTCTATTTTGGAATTCCAGTATTACGTAGGCACTGGCGGAACCGATAATTATGGCGGACCTTGGGGCACTATGCAAAATGTACGCAAGGGCGGAGCAAACAATGATTGGAATTTGGGATGGGGTTGGAATGTCCCTTCCCAAAAATTAGTAGATGATTGGAATAACCTTGAGCCAAGTGACCCGCGAATGGCATGTACAATATTATATTCAGGGCAATCAGATGGGGGGCCTACGACAGGTGGTTACGGGGATGTTCTTCCTCCATATACCCCAGGTGGGGATCCAGGAACTATTCAGCAGCCTTACTGGAGCAAGAAAGTGTATTCAGATAAAGCGATGCGCCAAGCGACCGGACAAATTGGAGCAAGTGGTGGTGCTGACTGGATCAACCACCGGGTGATTCGATATGCTGATATCTTGTTAATGCTCGCAGAAGCCTATAATCAAACAGGGAATGATGGTGCAGCTCAGACTATGTTGAACCAGGTGAGGGCACGGGCACGCAATACCGGTAATAATCCTTCAGTTGTGCCAGACGTGACAGCCACTGGGGCAGCTTTGCTCAAAGCAATTAAAAATGAAAGACGCTGGGAGTTTGCTATGGAGGGGCACCGTTTTCACGACTTAGTACGTTGGGGTGATGCAGAATCTAATTTAGTAGGATACTCAGAACCAAAGCACAGGTATTATCCAATTCCACAACCCGCTATCAATCAATCTGGTGGCAAACTAATTCAAAATCCTAATTGGTAAAAGTTAAAAACAAACAACTATGAAAAAGACTATTAAAAGTGTTTTTCTTCTGCTGGTCGGATCGGCTTTCACATTTTTTTCTTGTCAAAAAATGGATAGGCCGGCATTGGGCAATTATCCGAAAGATGCCAACCCACCTGGGGGACCGCTTAAATTTTATGCTGCATTTGACGGTACGACAACTAATGTACTGATGAATGCAGTTGACAGCATTCGGGCGAATTTCCCTTCTAATAACCCATTTACACCAATAGATGGAGTGAATGGAAAAGCCCTGCAAGGCGTAAGTAATACTTATGTTAAATATCCAAGCTTTAATGATTGGGCCAGTTCTTCAAGTGTTACAATTTCATTTTGGTCAAAGGGCGCCAGCCCAACTGTGGGTAATGAAGGTGGAAATTCACCAAACCATGTTATCAGCTTCCCTGCAACGAGCGGCTATCCTCATTGGAGCGGATCAGTGATGATGCTTTTTCTTGAGAGTAGTAGCTCAGGCTGTCAGGTAAAATGGATGGTAGTGACTAAAAATGTAGTTGATAATTGGTTTACTTGGGAAGACTCAAACGGTGGTACTATTCCTGGTGTATTGGATAATCTTTGGCATCACTTCGTGCTTAAATATGATGAGACTTCCAGTACGGCATACTTATACATAGATGGTGTACAGAATGCTATGACTCACTCTTGGGCTTCGCACGGGCCGCTAAATTTGGATGTCAACTATATCGGAGAATATCGCGTTGGAAAAGGGCCACTTGATAATGGTGGTAATGATTGGCAATCTGGTTCATTTCAAAGAGGATTGGATCAATTGAGATTATATGGAGTGGCTTTGTCTGATGCTGAGATAAGTGCGCTATATACAGGGAAAAAGTAGATTATTTTTAGGGTGTTTAGATAGCGGGGCTGAAGAGAAGTCTTCAGCCCCTTTTTATTAATAACTTGTTGAGCTACCGCTTGATGAATTTGAGATTTCCTTTGCTGGCAATATTGGTTTATGGGTGCTTTTCTTCACGATGCACAAGGTCAACTAATATAGAAGAGCAGGAAAGCGATGAATCATTATACGTACGCTGGCTCAATGGCTTGTAAGGGCTGTCATGAAGGGGTGTATAAAAGCCATCAACTTACTCCACACCACCTCACGTCCCAACTGCCAGACTCCGCCAGCATAAAAGGCAGCTTTGAGGAAGGCAAGAATGTTTTTTTTTATTCCCCAGAGCGGTTCGTAGTGATGGACAAAATGCACAATCAATTCTTTCAGACACTTTACTATCGGAGTGAAAAAATAAAGTCGAAATCATTCGATTTGGTTTTTGGTTCGGGAGTGCGCGGACAAGCTTATCTTACCTGGCAGGACAGTACCCTTTATCAACTGCCCATTGGGTATTTCACATTTCTCAGCACATGGGCAAACAGTCCTGGCTTTTCCAATCGCCCGATTTTCAACAGGCCAATCACGTCCCGATGTTTAGAATGTCACAGCACTTTTTTTAAAAAGACTTTATCCGAAAAGACGCCAGAGCATTTTTCTAAAAAGAGATTTTTACTCGGTATAGATTGCGAAAAATGTCATGGTGCTGGAAAGAAGCATGTAAATTTTCATCAGCAAAATGGACAAGAGAAAGATGGAAAGTTCATTGTGAGTTTTAAGAATTTCTCACGTAAACAACAACTGGATTTCTGTCGGTCATGTCATGGTGGAAAATTACCTGCTAAGAAACCCGCATTTTCTTTCAAGGCAGGGGATAACCTTAACGAGTATTTTAATGTGGATTCAGTTCAGGCGCCCTCTGCTCAATTGGATAGCCATGGCAACCAATATGGTATGCTGAGCCAGAGTAAATGTTTTTTACAAAGTAATATGACTTGCGTTACCTGTCACCAGGTGCATGAAAGTGAAAAAGGAAAAGTAGTGGATTTTTCCAACCGGTGTATGACTTGTCATACGGAAGGAAATAAATCCTTTTGTAGCTTTAAGAAGCTGACTGTTTCACAGTTGAAACAAAACTGCATTCAGTGTCACATGCCGGAAAAAAATTCTAACTCCATCCGCATGCTCCTTCAGGGCGATGACATACCAACGCCTGCCAAGATGCATGTTCATTATATAACTATGTATCAAGATGAAGTAATAAAATATATCAATTCCATTCCTTTAAGTAAGAATTAGATCTTTGTTGATTATGCCTTTTATGAAAAGAATTTTTTGTTATGGGTTACCAAGTATTTTGTTCGTTATTTTTTTTAGCTGTGAAAAGGCAGGCGTAAAATCAAATTTGGAAATTCTTGATTCTTCAGTAACGAATGTTTCCTTCGAAAATAAACTGGAGCATCGCGATGGGTTTGGTATCTTATATTACTTGTATTACTATAATGGTGGTGGAGTTGGTCTTGGCGATATAAATGATGATGGGCTGACAGATATTTATTTTACAGCCAATAGCAAAGGACATAACAAACTCTACCTCAATCGGGGAAATTTTAATTTTGAAGATATTACAAGTAAGGCTGGCGTTGGAGGAAGTTCAGATTGGTGTACAGGTGTTACCATGGCAGATGTGAACGGGGACGGTCGGTTGGATATTTATGTGTCGGCTTTCAGCAAAAACTTTGGACTCAAGGGACACAACGAACTATTTATCAATAAGGGTGACAACACATTTGCAGAAAGTTCAGTCGAGTATGGTTTGAATTTTACCGGGTACACCGTTCAATCAGCTTTTTTTGATTATGATCACGATGGCGATTTGGACTGCTTTATATTGAACGAATCACTACAACCGAATGGAAATATTGTTAATGCTAAGAACAGAAATTTATTTGACGAAAATGCTGGTGATTATCTTTTTCGGAATGACGTGAACGTTAACGGAAAATTTATTGACGTATCTAAAGAGGCAGGGATCTATCAAAGCTCATTGAGTTATGGTCTCGGGTTGGGAGTTGCCGATTTGAACAATGATGGGTGGGAAGATATCTATGTAGGAAATGATTTTCATGAGAATGACTATTACTATGTGAATCAGGGAAATGGAAAATTCAAAGAAGAGGGCGCTCAGCATTTCAGGCATTACAGCCGGTTTAGCATGGGCAATGATATTGCAGACTACAATAACGATGGTCAACTAGACCTCGTAACTGTGGATATGCTTCCGCCAGATGAGAAAACACTAAAATCGTATGGGAGTGATGAACGAAACGAGATTTACAATTTTAAAATAACCAGTAAAGGATATCAGCACCAGGTATCTCGAAATTGTTTACAACGAAACAATGGAAATGGTACTTCTTTTAGTGAGGTGGCCCTGATCTCCAACGTTTCTTCTACCGATTGGAGTTGGACTCCTTTATTTGTCGATTTGGATAATGATGGCTTGAAAGATCTTTTTATTACAGATGGAATAGTTAAAAGACCCGTTGATTTGGACTATGTTCGTTTTGTTTCAAGTTTGGCCGCGCAAATAAACAGGAATAATTCAACCGAATACGATGAGCAGACGGTGAATAAAATGCCTGATGGAAGTTTTCATCCTTTTGTTTTTCAAAATCAGAAGAACCAATTTAAAGATGTAAGCGAAATTTGGGGAATGGCTGACTTGAAAGGTTTTTACAATGGAGCAGCTTATGGTGACTTGGACAATGATGGCAGTGTTGACGTAGTGATAAATGCATTAAACTCTCCTGCATTGATTCTGCGCAACAAGTTGCCACGCAAGAATTATTTGGGAATAGAGCTGAAAGGAGAAGGATTGAATACAAAAGGCATTGGCGCAAAAGCATACATCTTTTATGCTGGGGGCAGCACGCAGTTCCAGCAGTTGATGCCAACCAGAGGATTTCAATCCTCCAGCGACTATAGATTGCATTTCGGCCTGGACTCCTGCAGAAATATTGACAGCGTATTGGTTGTTTGGCCCAATCAAAAATTTCAGGTGCTCAGGAACAGTGAAATTAATAAGGTAGTCACCGTAAATGAACGAGAGGCCCATGGCTTTTTTCAATTCAATAAATTTTTTCCTGCCCAAAAAGATTTTTTCGGTGACGTGAGCACCCAAGCGAATTGCAACTGGAAGCATGTTGAAAATGACTACGAAGATTTTAACAGGCAATACTTAATTCCACACAAAGAAAGTACACGGGGTCCGAAGATGGCCGTGGCGGATGTCAATAAAGACGGATTGGATGATTTCTACGTTTGCGGGGCAGCCGGCAAGCCTGGTGCCCTGATGATCCAGATGGCCAACGGAAGTTTTGTCGCGTCCGACACAACATTGTTCAATCGCTTTAGAGTTTGTGAAGATGTTGATGCTCGGTTTTTTGATGCAAATGGTGATGGCAATTTGGATTTGTGGGTGGTGGCAGGAGGTAATCAACTACCCGTTAGCGGAATATCCAATGCAGACAGATTGTTTATTAATGATGGGAAAGGAAATTTTCAGGCTGTACTAAATGCCATGCCTCAAATATTTTATAACAAATCATGTGTCACTTCTGCCGATATAGATCAGGATGGAGATACAGATGTTTTTGTAGGTGTTTTGTCAGATCAACAAAGGTATGGCACTCCACAATCTTCCCATCTTTATCTTAATGATGGCAAAGGAAATTTTACGGGAGCGGAAATGAAGCAAATCAATTTAACGCAAATTGGAATGGTTACCGCGGCTGAGTTTGCTGATTTAAATAAAGACGGATGGCCTGACTTGGTAGTAGCGGGTGAATTTATGCCAGTAACAATTTATTGGAATAGGAAAGGCAATTTTGAAAAGACACAACTATCGGTCTCCAGCGGACTGTGGCAAACTTTGTATATAACGGATGTCAATAAAGATGGACGGCCTGATATTTTGGGAGGCAATTGGGGTCTCAATTCAAAACTTGCCAGCGGTAAGAATGGTCCTGTTAAACTTTATACAGCGGATTTTGACGGCAATGGAGCTATTGAATCAATTCTTTGTTACACAATAGATGGTGTGGAATACCCTTTTCTGCCAAAAGATGTTTTAGAAGTTTCATTACCTATTTTGAAGAAAGCCTACCTGACGTATAGTGAAGTCGCAGGCCAATCGGTTCAATATATGTTTTATGATTTGTTTAAAGGGTACACGGAATTGCAAGCCGAAGTATTAGCCTCTTCCTGTTTTATAAATGAAGGAAATGAAAAGTTTAAGCGTTCAGATTTACCTCTCGATGTTCAATTAGCTCCAATTTTTTCATTTACTGAGTTTGAGCAGGCTAATCAAAAATTTATTGTCGCTGGGGGAAATTTTTATGATGTGATGCCTTATGAAGGCAGGTATGACGCACAACCGGTAGTTTTATTGACTTTTGAGAACAATCAGATCAAGTATGTACATCAAACAAATCTTCTAAATATCAATGGCCAAATCCGCGACTTGAAATGGGTCAAAGGAATGCAACGAAGCAGTTTAATCGTTGCGAGAAATAACGATGACTTAGTATTCCTTCAGTTGGTGAGTTCCTCTACGGCAAAATAACATCTTGTTTTTTTAGAAAGATCGCAGATGCTGAGCCGCTTCAAGTGTGATTTTTTAGATTATTCCTCTGATTAATAATTACTTCACAATAAAGTGTTCGGATAAGACAGAAACCCCATTCTCATTAAAAGCTTCAATGGCAAAAAAATAAGATTGACCAACATTCAGTGCACGAAGGTCTAAGGTGCTACCATCATCCGTCCACACTTGATAGGATTGATACAACTTGGATGATTCTATGCCCCATAAAATATTATAGCCCACTGCGCCACTCACCGACTGCCATGTAATGCGGGCATTTCTTTCATCGACATCACGCAACACTTTTAATCCTTTTACTGCATCAGGAACTTTGCCTAGACCGTTTCCAAAAAGCCGGATATCTGAAATAGCCAAATAAGGTGTGGGTACATAGACATTTTCGAATTTAATATACCTTGCCTTCACTGGTTGTGCTAACTCGACATAAGCATTGGGGTGATCTTCTTTTACTTTTGATTGGTCATGGAGCATCATCCAGGTTTTTCCATCATTGGAAAAAAACATTTTGTACTGGATGTAAACCGATGAGTCGTTGGCAAATAAGTTCGACTTATAGTCGGTGTAGTTTATTTGAAATGCGTGTAGTTGCTGTTCCTTTCCCAAATCAATTACAAGCCATTCTCCCGTCTTATTGGTTTGTGCCACCCAAAATGTTCTTGGGTTTTCATCTGTAATGTTTGCCGGAGAAAAATTCTGGTACTGCGAAGAAGCGGTTACTGTTTTTTTATAATTAAGCAACATCCATCCGGTAAAAAGTTCATTCGATGAACTCCATTTTTTTGTCGGTAGAAAATGGGGTAAATCACCAAACCGGGTTGATGCATACATTTGGTCATCTTTATCAAAGCCTGCCGGGAACATAGCTATTCTTCGTTCAAAGTTCCAATTGACTGCCACCCATGGCGTACCCGTATTCCAATAATTGCCCTAATTATCTTGAAAAGTATTTCCATGACCTGCGCCTGTCACAAAACCTCCGGGCTTGTACGAAACTGGATTGTAATTGGCATAGGTGAATGGCCCAAGAGGATCGTTGCCTACATACGTTCCGTTTCCGTAAACATTATACTCTGTGCCTGGACCAGCGTATTGCAAATAATATTTATTCTTGTATTTGGTCATCCATGCACCTTCAATAAAAGGCCGGATCGTATCCAAATGATTTTTTCCAAAGCGCTCCCACCCGTGAATTTCAGGATGAAGTTTTATCAACCCTTTATATGTGGATTTGTACGTGAGATTATGTTTTTTATCCAATTCAGCACAATAAATGGGATGCACATTAGACGAGCCCCAATACATATACCATTTATCCAATTCGGCATCATAAAACAAAGCGGGATCCCACGGACCGATATCTTTCGGGAGTTGTGGCAGCCAACGATTGTAAAAAATTAATTTTCCTTTTTCAGGTTCTTTACTGATAAAAATAGGACGTTGCTGAAACTGAAATGTGCTTTGAAATAAATACAAGGTATCGCGAACCGAAATTGCAGCCGGAGCACACATGTCCTCCATCGGCCACTTATCAGGTACAACATAATTCCAGTGAAGTAAATCTTTGGAATGCCACCAGCCACCCGATATGGTAACAAATAGATAATACGCTCCTTGATGATTTACAATGACCGGGTCCGCACCTGAGCGATAAGAAATGTTTTCGTTCAGCTGCTCAAAATTGTACCGATAGTTGATGTCCATCGGGTTGCAATATGTTTTTTGATAACCAGGCTGTGCCAAAGAAACTTCGCGGCAGAGAATTATTGACAGTAAAATGAGTCGCGTGTTCACCTTGCAAAAAATGAATTTTAGGATTCTACTTAATTATTGGCCAGGGAAATGTGCTTTTCAAATTTATCTTTTTGCCCGATGCCGAAGATTCTCTGGCCGCCTCCATAATCTCCAATACGTGCAGCGCATGCTCAACATTGATTAAAGGTTCGGTGTTATTGATAACTGATTCGCCTGTTACGGTTGCACCTTGTTGCCAAACATAATTTCCTTTATCGGTGCTTAACAACTTTGGCGGTTCATCCCACGAATTATCTAACCCTACGCCATTTGTCTCCCAATCGTAACCGATCAGTCGAAGATTTCCTTTGTCGCCAAAAATCTGAATGGAATGCAACGCCTGACTACCGGCCTCATGACCGTGCGGATCAAAATAATTGAACCCACACATCACGTGACTGATCATTCCTTTTTCATGTTCAAGCAAAACATGCGCGTTGTCTTCGGCTTCTACTTTTATTTTTCCTTTATCATCAACGGTGCGTTCCGGGGTTACAATGCTCAACATGGCCATCACACTTTTTGCCGGGCCAAGTAATCCGGTTAAGGTGGCCATATTGTACACACCAAGGTCAGGCATGCTGCCTCCGCCTTTTTCATAAAAGAAGGCACTCCAGCTTGGACCCGTGTGTCCATATTGTGCATGAGCACTGGCTACCCTCCCTAGTTTTCCTTCTTGAATGCACTTGCTCATAAATGCAAACTGCGGACTGTTCACTACAGCAGGTGCGCCCCAAATGCGCAAGCCTTTGCCTTTAGCCAAATCATATAATGCTTTTCCTTCAGCGTAGGTGTTAGCCATAGGTTTTTCGCTCCACACATGTTTGCCGGCCTGCAATGCTTTTTTATTGAGACCTCCGTGTGCCTGCATGTCGGTAATCGTTACCAACATATCAAAAGGCACACCCACCAACTGTTGATCGATGTTCGGATAGGTGGCTGCGTTCACGTTATACTGTTTGTTCTGTGCCACTGCTCGTTCGTATTTAATATCGCAAAGACTTACAATTTCAATTAAAGCTGAAGTTTGTAAGTGCGGGATATAACGGTTGCTCACACTGCCACAACCAATAATGACAACGCGTAATTTTTTGTTTTCTACTTTTGAAAAACTTTCCAACGAGGAAAGTAAAATTGACGAACCGGCTGCTGCGGTGTATTGCAGAAATTTCTGACGTGAGAATGTATTTTCCATATCGTAGTTTGTTTTTTTTTGAGTAAAAAAATCACCTCAGCTCAAACTCCGCCTTCTTAGTATCTCTGGAATTCGCTCCCACCATCACTTCAAATTTTCCCGACTCGCTTCCAAAGGCGAGGTCATAGTTATAAAAAGATAAATCAGCATTTTTTAAAGTGAAGGTCACCTGTTTCCTTTCCCCGGCCTTTAACTCAACTTTCTTAAAGGCTTTCAGTTCTTGCACTGGTCGTGTAACCGAACCAACAACATCATGAATATAAAGTTGTACTACTTCTTTGCCATCGAGCTTTCCGGTATTGGCCACATCAACGGTAACCACAATTGAATCGGCCGCAGTCATTGCTGATTTACTGAGACGCGGTTCACTAATAGTGAACGTGGTGTAACTCAAACCATAGCCAAAGGGATAAACCGGGTCGTTGGTGACATCGAGATAGTTAGACTGGAATTTTTGAAACCAGTTGCCTCTCAACGGGCGGCCCGTATTTTTATGAGCGTAATAGAGTGGCACCTGACCAATGTTTTGCGGAAAGGTAGTCGTTAGTTTGCCGGAAGGGTTCACATCTCCAAACAGTACATCAGCAATAGCATCGCCTGCTTCGCTACCGCCAAACCATACATTCAGAATAGCAGGAAAATTTTCATCTTCCCACTTTAATGCCAGCGGTCGCCCTGTAAATAATGCCAGCACTACGGGCTTGCCTGTTTTTAACAAAATCTTTAATAAATCACGTTGTGTCTCCGGAATTTGAATATCCGAACGACTCGATGCTTCACCGGTCATTTCCGCAGACTCACCGATGGCTGCAACAATCACATCTGCCTGGCTGGCAACGCGCAGGGCTTCGTTTCTTAATTCGTCAGCACTGCGGTTATCACGATGAAGTCCCTTACCGAAAGGAGTTGCAAAAGTTTCAAGATTAGCGTCTTCATATAAGTTGGATCCTTTTGCATAAAGTATTTTTGCTTTGCCACCGGTGGCATCTTCCAGTCCTTTGCGTAATGATATCGCTTTAGAAAAATTAGCTGCAACACTCCATGTTCCGGGCATATTTTCTTTTTCATCACCCAAGAGTCCAATCAATGCTATTGTCCCTTGTTTTTTAAGTGGAAGCAAATTGTTTTTGTTCTTCAGCAACACAAAACTTTGTGCGGCAACACTGCGGGAAAAATTCCGGTTAGCCTCGGTAAACACTTCGCTTTTGGCGCGCGCTTCATCGCAATAGCGATACGGATCGTCAAGCAAACC
>WNFL01005195.1_pt2 | contig 15531 bp, 15 predicted proteins | sample 5400361 | NCBI WGS metagenome assembly WNFL01 (sample SAMN13153351, study PRJNA577476) | soil metagenome | isolation source: 40 cm soil on Douglas fir-dominated hillslope | place: USA:California | collected 2013-09-17
CCGCCGGCGGATGCAACTCCTGCCCGAAAGTGGATACGAAGACATTCGCCGTAAAGATGCAGCCCAGCAGCTAGCGATTGACGCCGAGTCATGAACGGCGACGTTGGACACGTCCGGCGACCCTTCACACCACTCGTCATGCCCAGCCGTTATCGCGTCCGCATCGTCTTTCACGGCGCCATTGTCCTGTTGGTCGGACTCCTGATTGGATTCCCCACGGGAACGGAAGTCGGCAGCGAGGCGAACCGCCTGTGGCACACGGCGCACGAGAGTTTGATCATGATGGGAGTCTGGCTGCTGACCATGGGCTCCGTGTTTCCCGTACTGGCCCTCGAGCGGCGTGAAGCGGCGGGACTCTTCTGGGCACTCCTTGCGACCGCATATGGATTCATGGTGGCGCTCGTCCTCGAGGGGATGACGGGGATGCGAGCCTTTCAGCCGACGACATCGCCCATCCTCCTCGTCGGATTCGTCGGAAACGTGATCGGTGTGCTCGGCGCGCTTCTCGCCGCATTGCTCACTCTCACGGGCGCGCGAGCCGCACTCAAGGCGGAACGCGGTGAGACCTCCGAATCGTTGGCACGGAGCGAAGTCACATGACGTGGTTCCATAAGCGGAAGCCGACTCCCGTCGAGGTGATTCGCGACCTGCGCGAACGAGCCTTTACCGTTGCTATCGCGGAGGGGCGACCACGGAGCGTCGTGGTCCTCTTGATGGAGACCGCATATCCGAAGGCCGTAGCCACTCTCGCCTGCTTCGCCGACGGCACGACGAGTCTCTACTTCAGCACCGGCGGCGGGATGCTCGGGGCGGGGCAGCATGAGTCCGTACGAGCCGCGGCGTCGGCATTTCTCGCGACGGCGACGCGCGATGCAGCGCTCCTCGTCGAGGCGAACGAGCATCCGCTGCCAGAGGCCGGCCATGTGCGCTTCCATGCGCGGATCGGCGCGACGCTACTTGGCGGTGATGCGCTCGAGCAGGAATTGATTGCCCACAGTCATCCGTTGTCGCCGCTCTTCTACGCGGGTCAGGCGGTGATCACCGCTATTCGCGAGACGGGCACGTCACAGTAGCAGAGCTGTTTCAAGGCTCCGCGAACCTGTAGAGTATCTCCTTGCCTCGCACCATCCCGAACTCCTCTCGCGCAATTCGCTCCTGCAAGGCAGCGTCGGTCTCCAGGCGCCGCTCGTAGATCTTTAGAGAGTCGATGATGCGCTGCAACGAATCGTTCGTGTGCAGCAGCGATGTCCGCCGCGCACGCTGGCGCATGAGATCGCGTGTCCCATACTCCCCGCCCTGCACCGCGAACACCAACGCCGCGATGACGCCCGCAACGATCAGGAGTTGACGGAACCGCCGCGCTCCGCCGCCGCCACTTGATCGGGACGTCCGCGTGGCCACGACTCAGAGTCCGAAGATGGCTCCGCCGGGATACTCCGCCGCGTCGCCCAGCTGCTCCTCGATGCGCAGCAACTGGTTGTACTTCGCCACACGATCGGTGCGAGACGCCGAACCGGTCTTGATCTGGCCGGCGCCGGTGCCCACGGCGAGATCGGCGATGAACGTATCCTCCGTCTCGCCCGAACGGTGCGAGATCACGGAGCGGTAACCGCTCGCCGTCGCGAGCTCGATGGCCTCGAGCGTCTCCGTGAGCGTTCCGATCTGATTCACCTTGATGAGAATCGCATTTGCGATGTCGCCTTCGATGCCGCGCGCGAGGCGCTCGGTGTTCGTGACGAACAGGTCGTCACCCACGAGCTGACAGCGGTCGCCGAGCGCATCCGTCAGCGCTTTCCATCCATCCCAGTCGTCCTCGGCAAGTCCGTCCTCGATGGAAACGATGGGGTATGTGTCGATCCACTTCCGGTACAGCTCCACCATGCCGCCGGCGTCGCGCGTGCCGCCGCCGCTCTTCTTGAACGTGTATTTGCCGTCCTTGTACAACTCGCTCGCGGCGCAGTCCAGGGCGAGCGCGATGTCCTGTCCGGGCTGATATCCTGCCGCCTCGATGGCCTCGATGACGACCGTCAATGCCTCCTCGTCGCTCTTGAGGTCTGGCGCAAAGCCGCCTTCGTCGCCGACGCCGGTGCTGAGCTTCCGCTTCACCAACACCTTCTTCAGCGCGTGGAAGACTTCCGTCCCCATGCGCAGCCCGTCCGAAAACGTGTCGGCGCCGACGGGAACGATCATGTATTCCTGGAAGTCCACCGTGTTGGTGGCATGCGCGCCGCCGTTGAGAATGTTCATCAAGGGCACCGGCATGGTGCGCGAGAGCGGTCCGCCAAGATACCGATAGAGCGGCAGGCCGAGCGACTGAGCGGCGGCGCGGGCGGACGCCATGCTGACGGCGAGGATCGCGTTTGCACCCAGGTTGGCCTTGTTCGGCGAGCCGTCCATCTCGAGCAGGGCGCCGTCGATACCCATCTGGTCCGTGGCATCCGCGCCCTGTAGTCCGGGCGCGATGGTGTCGTGGATGTTCTGGATCGCGAGAGTGACACCCTTGCCGAGATAGCGCTCCTTGTCGTTGTCACGCAGCTCGATGGCTTCGTGTTCGCCGGTGCTCGCTCCGCTGGGCACGGCTGCACGCCCCACGATGCCGTCGTCGAGAATGACGTCGGCCTCCACGGTGGGATTTCCGCGGCTGTCGAGGATTTCGCGGGCAACGATGTCGGCAATGATCGCAGGCATTTTCACGAGGTTCGAGGTTGCCGGAATTTATGCGAACGCGCCGCGCGAACCTAGTGACGCCACCACGCGACGCTCGGCGTCGCCGTGGACGCTACGCGGACTTCTCGGCGACGTCGGGGGCGTACGGCTGCTCGTCCGAGCCGATGCCGTAGGTGTCGCGCAGCAGCAGCGCCATGCTGCCCCAGACGCGGGCCATGAGCTCGTGCCGGTGATCGTAGTCGTATCCGGCGGTTTCCACCGGCGGGAGCAGATGCACGTGGATCCGTCCGGGCCTGATCCGGATGGCGCCCTTCGGCATCACCTCACGCGCGCCGTAGACGACCACTGGCACCACAGGCGCTTCAGCCGCGATGGCGAGGACGAACGGCCCCTTCTTGAAGGGACGAAGATGATAGTCCCGCCCGCGCGTGCCCTCCGGACAGACGACGACGGACATGCCTTCGCGCACACTGTCCGCGACCTGCTGGTACGCGGCAAAGGCGGACTTGCGATTCTCTCGCGCGAGAAACACGACGCCGGCACCCTCCGCGCCCCATCCAAAGATGGGGATGCGGCGCAGCTCCGCCTTGGCGACGAACGTGTATTCCGGCAGAACGGACGCGATGGCGAAGACGTCGAACCAGCTCACGTGGTTGCTGGAGTAGATCGTTCCCCGCCCGTGCTCGATGTGCTCTTCACCGTGCAGCACCACGGAGGCGCCAGCGCACCACAGCGCCGAGCGCGCCCAGCTGTGCATGCACCATTGCTGCACTTTCGTGCGCCGCTCCTCATCCAGAAGCAGACGCGCCGCGACGGCGATCGGCGCGAGAAGACTGGTCACGACGAACATGGTCACGTCGAAGAACACAGTGCGCAGCATGAGCCGAAAGGTGACGGGCTCGCACGGCAGGGTCAACGACGGTGAGCCGCTTACCGTCGCAGGTGATCGAATCCTCCACCCGGCTCCACTCCCACGTCCGTGATGACCACGGGATCGTCCCCTGCCGGCACGGCGACGCCGATGGCAGTCAGCGGCAGACCGAATCGGCGCTCGAATTCACTCCGGTCGGGAAGCTCGTCCGGCCTGAAGGCGACGAGAAGCTCATACTCCTCGCCGCTCGCCAGCGCCTCCGCGGCGGTGACACCAGCCACGCGCGGAGCGCTCGAGCCGTTCAGGACGAGGGACACCTCGCTCGCTCGCGCGAGATGCTCCGCGTCTCCGCGAAGGCCATCCGAGATGTCGATGCCCGCTACCGCGCGTTGCTCCGAGAGCCAACGTGCCTCCGCGATTCGGGGCGCCGGCGCCGCGAAACGGCGTCGATGGGCATCGGCGGCAAGGGCCGCTCCCGGGCCACCAAACGTACCGGTCACAAATATGATGTCGCCCGACTTTGCGCCGCGACGACGCATCGGTGACAACGCGCTGCCCACGACGGTGAACGTGAGGGACAGCGCATCCGCCGACGAAACATTGCCGCCGACGATCGGACACTCGACAGATGCCGCGACGCGCCCCACACCACGCGCGATCTGCGTGAGGCTGGTGCGCCACGATTCGGGCACGCCGAGGGACAGCAGTAGCCCTCTCGGAACGGACGCCATGGCGGCGAGATCGCTGAGTGCCGCCGCGGCCGCGCGCGCGCCGATCTCCTCGGCGGTCAACCACGCACGCCGAAAATGCACCTCCTCGATGGATGCATCCGTGCTGATGACGACCCGTTCACCGGTGGGCACGTCCAGGACGGCTGCGTCGTCGCCGATGCCGGATGCGAGCGGTCCCCATTCGGCCAGCAAATCGCGAATGGCGTCGAACTCCGCACCGTGGGCCATGGCGAGATGCCGTTCGGCGCTCACGTCGGGTTGCCGCGAAGCGCAGGCAGCTCGGCGAGAATCGGCGGCGTGGGCAGCGGCGGCTCGAGCGCCCAGATGTCGGGCAGCAGCTCGAGAACGTCGTCAATCGTGTAGCCGCGCACATCGGTGAGTGCCAGCGCGGACGCCGCACGCCCGTGCGCAAATGCCGCGAGACTTCCCGCCAGGACCGCGTTTCCGGTTTGCGCGAGGAGCGTCGCGGCGATACCGCCCAGGACGTCCCCCGCACCACCAGTCGCAAGAATCGGCGTTCCCTCGGCGACGATCATCTCCTCGCCGCCTGGTGCGACGACGCTCGTTGGCACTCCCTTCAAGAGAATCGTGGCACCGGTGCGCGCTGCCAGCGCAGCGGGAGAGTCTCCGGAATCGCCGACCAGTCGCTTGAACTCGAGCGGGTGCGGGGTGAGCAGCGCCTCGCGGCCGCCAAACAATTGCCGCAGCCGATCCCCATCTCCCGCGAAAGCGTTCAGCGCGTCGGCATCGAGCACGACTGGTCCCGCGAACGTGCCAAGCAATTGCTCGACGGTCTCTCGCGCGCGTTCGACGCCGAGCCCCGGTCCAATCAGGATCACGTCGGCCCAGGAGGTGACGCGCTCGGTCCATTCTTTCGCATTCGTGGGCCACTCGGCCGCGAGCGCGGCGGGCTCGCTTCGCTGCACGGCGGCCAATGATTCCGCCGCAACCACGCACTTTACCAATCCGGCGCCGGAGCGCAACGCGCCACGAGCGGCCAGCAGCGGCGCGCCCGCCATCCCTTTCGCGCCGCCGATTATCGCGACCTTCTTCCGCGTGCCCTTGTGCGCGGCCACCGGGATGTCCGGAAGGTTCGCGCGAAACCACAACGGCGTCGCCAGCTTGGCGCCTCCGGACTGCCGGGCGAATGCGCCGAGTCCGATGTCGAGGAGCACGATGGTGCCGCAGCGATCGCGCGCGAGGAGCTGCCCGCGACGCACGGTACCGAACGTCAACGTCAGCGTTGCAACGATCTCGCCCTGCGCACGGCCTGTGGTGGCGTCGAGCCCGGACGGAAGATCCAGCGCCACGACCGAGGCGCCGCGTTCACCGAGCCGGCTGATCATCGCGACGGCGGTGGCGATGTCGCCACGCAACGGTGAATCGGCGCGATAGCCAGTGCCGAGGAGCGCGTCCACCACGATGGATTCTCCGCCGGTGAGAAGCTCGCGGACGTCTCGCGTCGTCTCGAGCCCGTCCGTTACGGCGAGTGCCCGTTCGGCGCGCGCGTCGTCGGTCCCCGGCTCGGCGCATTGCACCACGCGTACTCGCGCGCCGACGGCGTGGAGCGCGCGCGCGACGACCCACCCATCCCCGCCATTGTTTCCACCGCCCGTTGCGACGAGCACTCCCTGTGAGAGCTGTGTCGCGAACCGCGCCGCAAGCTGGGTGGCGGCGGCCGCACCGGCGCGCTGCATCAGCGCCCGAGATGGGATGCCCGCCGCGATGGCCGCGGCGTCTGCCGCAGCGGCTCCGCCGGCGTCGGCGACGAATATGTCCGGAACGTTGTGCCCGGGCGCGGGCGCGATCAAAACCGAATGCACGCTCCGGTGCCGGCGCTCAGGCGAATTGCGCGCACCACGGATAGTCGCGCTCGAACGCCTGATCGAAGTCGAAGACTTCGCTGAACTCGTCCCGCGTGTCCGTCGCCTGGCTCATCAGCAGCTCGAGATCCACGAGCGTGAAGACGATGTCGCCGAGGTCTGCGGACGAGTGCACGCCCCAGTGATCAAGGACGAGGCCCGCCATGACGCCGAAGCGGTCCAGCGCCAGATCGCGACACGCCAAGGCAAGCTCGCGCCCACTGATGTGGCGACGCTCCGGCAGGCGCTGCTGGCAAAATTCCAGGGCGCCGAGGACAAAGAGATAGGCGCGCTCGTCGAATCGCGGCTCGCGCAGTCGGATTCGATCCATCACGCCATCGCGGAATGCCAGGTCGGGTACGGCCATGATAGAAGATGCGGGGTAGACGGCGTCCCACACAATCCTTGTGTGGGACTTCCCGCCCACTAATGTTAGGCGCGCAAACAAAATTCGCCACTGAGGGTATGCGGAAGATCAATACGCGCAGCTTCGTCCGGGCGACGCGGGCCACGCCACGCGAAGTCAACCGACAGATCCTGCTGAACCTGGTCAGGGAGCACGAGCCGATCTCTCGCGCCGACCTGGCGCGCCGCATGGAGATCGCCCGCGGGATGGTGACGTCCCTGGTGGACGAGCTGATCGCCGACGGCTCGCTGTACGAGGGCGCCACGGTCGACTCACCGCGCGGCCGGCGTCCGCAGATGCTGTTCGTGCGTACGCGCGGCCGGCTCGTCGTCGCCGTCGACGTCCGATTCAGCCGCACCTACGTCATGCTTGGCGATTTCAGCGGCATCGCCATCGCACTGGAAACATTCGATACTCCCGAGACGCCGGAGACACTGGTGGCGGAGCTGCGCGTCCGCGTTCGCCGGCTTCTCGAGACGCATCGCGACGTCGGCACGTGCGAGGGGCTGGGACTCGTGGTCCCCGGCATGGTGAACAATGTCACCGGGCGAATCCTGAACGCGCCACACCTCGGCTGGCGCAACGTGGACATCCGCGACACGCTGGCCGAGTCGGTGCAGCTTCCCGTGTTCGTCGAGAATGCGCCGATCGCCTGCGCGCTTGCGCAGATGTGGATGGGACAGCGCGGCGGCACCGACCTGACCGACTTTGTATATGTGAACGTCTCGGACGGCGTGGGCACTGGCGTGGTGGTGAACGGACAGGTGCTGCGCGGCGTGCGCAATACTGCCGGAGAGTTCGGACATGTGCCGCTCAGCGAGAACGGCCCGTCGTGCTACTGCGGGGGACATGGCTGCCTGGAGTCGTATACCTCCAACCTCGCCACGGTGATGCGTTATCTCGGGCAGCCATTTGCCGCGCCGACCGCGCGCGGCATCGTTGAGGCATCCGGACTGAACATCGACGACGTCATTGCGCGCGCGCATGCGGGCGACGCCAAGGCCATCGCCGCCATCGAGGCGACGGCGCGCTATCTCGGCGCGGGGCTCGCGGTCATCGTGAACACGCTCAGCCCGGCGCAGATCTGCATCGGCGGCGAGATCATTGAAGCGTGGGACATCATCGCGCCGTCCCTCCGGAAAACCATCGCGGAGCGCGCGCTCACCGACGTCGCGGCGGCGACGCCCGTCGTCCCCGAGAAAGCTCCGTCTCAGGCGCGACTCCGCGGAGCGACCACGCTCGTGGCGGCGCCACGATTCGCGGCGCCGAACATCGCGTAGCGGTCAACCGCTGACGCCGAACCGGTAGACGGTGCGGGAGCGGTATTCGCCGCCGAGGCGGAGAATCGTGTCGGGAAACTGAGGCACGTTCGGAGAATTCGGAAAGTGCTGGGTCTCCAGGGCCAGCGCGTCGTGCGGGTGATAGTGCGCACCACCCTTTCCCCGCACAGCCGACAAGTGATTGCCCGTGTAGAGCTGTAGCCCGGGCTCTGTCGTCTCTACCTCGAGCGTGCGTCCCGAGCCCAGCTCGACGAGGCGCGCGGCGCGAGCGCCATCGCGCAACACAAAGGTGTGATCGAATCCGGCACCGAGTAGTGGCGCCGAGCGCATTGCTTCCGAGATCGCGTGTTGGTGGCGAAAGTCGAACGCCGTTCCGGCTACCGGGACCGTTCGTCCGGTGGGAATCTGCTCGTCGTCCAGCTCGAGCACCTCGGACGCGGCGATCGTCAGCTCGTGGTCCAGGACCGAGCCGGACCGGTGACCCGCAAGATTGAAGTAGATGTGCTGTGTGATGTTGCATGGCGTGGGACGATCGGCGTGCGCCACGTAATCGAGCGACAGCTCGTTTGCATTGGTCAGCGAGTACGTCGCGGTGACGTCGAGCGTCCCAGGAAATCCTCCCTCACCCGGTGGGCTCGTGTAGCGGAGGGCCACGCCGGTCATCCCATGCTGGTCGAACGGCTCCGCCCTCCAGACGGCGCGGTGAAAGCCGCTCGGTCCGCCGTGCAGCAGGTTCGGTCCGGCGTTGGGCGGTATGGTGAACGTCTCCCCGTCGATGACGAAGCGACCTCCCGCGATGCGATTTGCATAGCGGCCAACGAGCGCGCCGAGAAAGTGAGGGTCCGCCAGGTAGTCCTCCAGGCGGTCGAAGCCTGGCGTGACGTCCGAGAGGTTGCCATGGCGATCGGGCGCCATCACCGAGGTGATGATGCCACCCAGCGTGAGGAATGACACCTCCATCCCCGAGGCATTCGACAGCACATGCCGCTCGATGGGTGTTCCATCCGACAATGTGCCGAACGCCGTGACTCGAGACGCCTCGCTACCACTCAGCATGAGTCAGCTCAGCATGAGTCCGCCGCGAGAAGTCGCCATCGTACCGCTCCCTGAATTGCATGCGTCGTACTCTTCCCGTCAATGTAGGTTGTCGGTGGGCGGCGTCTTCCCTGCTCCCGCTGCCCAGCTCGTAACGTAGATGACGCCAGCGCCGTGGCCGATACCCCAGCGCGCCGTCGCTTCGAGGCCGTCGAAGCGTTGAATGCTCGCGACCGACTGCGTCGATATTCCGCGAAGCATCTCTACACCGCCCAGGCGAACGTTGTCGAGGTACACCAGGACGATGGTCGGCGTCTGGAAGCTGTCCGGTCCACGCGACGCGAGCCAGTTGCTGCGCAGAGCCTCGATGGCGTCGTATGCGTTCTCGAAGTGCTGCGAGCGAAGCTGTTCGCCGGTCAACAGGTTGCGGTCCACGCGGGACGACGAGTCCTGAGGCGAGCGGGCCGCGCAGGCAAGCAGGCTCGCGAGGGCGAGCGCGAGCGGTGCGCGATGGAAAGGCCGTTGCATTTGTGCCCTCCTCACTTCGCAGTGGATGCGTCTATCGGGCGGAGGTCGACTCGGCCGCTACGCCGACCACCCGATGGAATGCCGGTTTTGGCTTTCCTGCTCGGTCGAGCAGCAGCGGATGGCTCGTGCGGCCCGGCACCGGCCAGCCGTTGAGCCACGAATCTCCGTCCGTCACTCCCCAGAACGTAATGCGATCGATGGCGGCGCGGTGGCTCATGAAGACGCGGAACACCTCCTCGTAGCGCGACGCGAGAGCTTGTTGAACAGAGTCCGGCAGTCCGGCCGTGTATGGGTCGAGACTCGCCGTCCGCACTGCGCGCTGCGAGACGTCGGCGCCGGTGCTCCGTGTCGCCGGCGGAAGGACGTCGACGTCCAGCTCCGTGATGTTCACCTTCACGCCCAGCGCGGAGAATGCGGAGATGGTCGAATCCTCCTCGGCCACCGTCGGCCAGTTCATCTTCAGGTGATCCTGCATGCCGATGGCGGTCACCTTGATTCCCTTCGCGAGAAGGCCGCTGATGAGCTTCACGCAGCCACGCCGTTTGTTCGCATTCTCCAGGGCGTAGTCGTTGTAGTAGAGCTCCGCTCCCGGGTCTGCTTCGTGGGCGAACTGGAATGCCTTCTCGATGAAATCGGGTCCGATGATCCGGAGCCACGGGGTGTTGCGCAGGGTGCCGTCCTCGTTGAGCGCTTCATTCACGACGTCCCACCCGTTCACGCGCCCCTTGTACCGACCCACCACGATCTCGATGTGCTCGTGCAGCCGCTGAAGCAGCGCGGCGCGCGTCAATGGCTTACCGGTGGAATCCTCGAACACCCAGCGAGGCGTCTGGCTATGCCACGCGAGCGTATGTCCCACAATGAACATTCCGTTCTTCTCGCCGAACTCCACGTATCGGTCCGAGAGGCCGAAGTTGTAGATGTCGGGAAGTGGATGAACAACCTCCCACTTCAGCACGTTCTCCGGCGAGATGGCGTTGAAGTGCGTCCGGATGAGAGACCCCACGCGTTTATCGTCACCGTTGAACTGACGCGGTGCGAGCGCCGTGCCGATCCGAAACGTTCCGTGAAACGCATCCTTGAGCGCGGGCGTGGACCGCGTTGTGTCCGACTGGGCGAACGCCGGAGACGCCGTGCTCAGCGCGAGCAGAGCGACGCGAAACAACCGGGGAGACATCATCATGGAATCGCCGTGATTGGCGTGGCCGCAAGCTGGCGCCGTGCGCTCAACTCGTCCTGAATACGGATGTTCAGCAACCTCGTGATCTGGTACTTCGCGAGGCACACTACGACGATCACGAGGAAGATCGCGGGATAGAGACTCACCGTCATCCGAATGCCGAGCTGTGCCTGCGGCGTCTGCGCGACGTTGGCCTGGTAGCCGTGCGCCGACAAGAGCCAGCCGGCAATCGCGCCGCCGAGACTCAGGCCGGTCTTGAGTCCGAACAGGATAGTCGCGAAGATGACGCCGGTGGTTCGGCGACCCGTTTTCCATTCTGCATAGTCCGCGACGTCAGCGAACATCGCCCAGATGAGCGGAATGGTGGGCGCATAGCAGAGCGCGCGGACCCACTCGAGCACGAACGTCGCGCCGATGGCGTCCGCCGGCAGCAGAATGAAGGCGGCCATGAAGATCGTGGCAAGCGAGAAGCCCACGATGGCGACGGCCTTCTTTCCATACCGCGCGGCGAGGAACGTCGAACACACGACGCCCACGACGGTGACGAGCTGCTGCGAGATGTTGAAGACGCTGAACCCGACCGATGCGACGTTCGAGCGATCGGGCTTGAGCACGAGACCCAGCTTGTCGAGAAGTCCGCCGGACAGGGTCGCGAGACCGTGCGACTGAAGGAACGCATAGAGGGCGTCCTTGTCCACGTAGTATTGGAAGTAGTAGTACGTCGTGCCCCCGCGCATCGCGACGAAGATGAAGTGCGACAGCGTCAGCACGAACATCGCGATCCAGGGCCCATTGTTGGCCAGGGCGCGAAAGTCCTGCCGGGGAGCCGAGACCTGCTCGGGATCCGGTGCAATGCGCTCGCGCGTGGTGGCGAACGTGATGACGAAACACGCCACACACACGACGGCCCACAGCGCCATCGTCATCTGCCATCCCCGCGCGTTGTCCCCAGCGCCAAACTTCGCGACGAGCGGCAGGGTGAACCCGCCAACGATGAGCTGCGCCAGCATCGCGGACACGAAGCGGTACGACGACAACGTCGTGCGCTCGTTGCTGTCTCCCGTCATCACGCCGCTCAGCGCCGAGTACGGCGTGTTGTTGGCCGAATAGAGCGTCATGAGAAGGATGTTCGTCAGACACGCCCATACGAGGCGGCCTGTCGTGCCGAAGCCGGGGGTCGTGTAGGCGGCCACCATCACGATGCCCCATGGAATGGCGGTCCAGAGAATCCACGGACGGAACTTGCCGCATCGGGTATTGGTGCGGTCGGCCAGCACGCCCATCATGGGATCGAAGAATGCGTCCCATAGGCGCCCCACCAGCAACATCGTTCCCGCGGCGGTATCGGTGTAGAAGTTCAGCTGGAAGAGGATCATCGTCATGAAGACGAAATTGGCCGCGGCATCTCCGAGGCTGTATCCCGCCTTCTCGGCGAACGAGAGCGATCCTGCGCGTTTCGCCATCAGCCGGTAACGGTGAGGAGGAGGCGCCGCAGATCGGTGTCGCGTGAGGACGTGCCGACGAAAATGGCAAATTCGCCGGGCTCGACGGCGTAACGCATGTCGGTGCCGTGGAACGCGAGCGAGTCGGTCGTGATGGAGAGCTCCACAGTTTTCGTTTCACCCGGTTGCAATCGCACGCGGCTGAATGCCTTCAGCTCTTTCACCGGACGCGTCACCGAGCTCACGAGATCGCGCACGTAGAGCTGCACCACCTCGGATCCTGGTCGATTTCCAGTGTTCGTGACGTCCACGCTCACCGTCGTGGCTCCGCTCACCGGAATGTTCGCTGACGCGAGCCTCGGCGAGGACAGACGAAAGGTCGTGTAGCTCAGCCCGAAGCCGAACGCAAAGAGGGGTGACACCTCGTCGAACAAGTAGCCGCGGCGCGCGGACGGCTTGTGGTTGTAGAAGGCGGGAATGTGGCCGACCGACCGCGGCACGCTGATCGGCAGCTTTCCTCCGGGCGTCGCGTCACCGAAGAGCGTCTGCGCGACCGCAGTCCCCGCATCCTGGCCGAGATACCAGCATTCCAGCACGGCGTCGGCTCGCTCCGCCACGTGCGTGACGGACAGGGGACGACCATTGAACAGGAGCACCACGACCGGCTTGCCGGTCGCCTTCATCGCGTCGAGCAGCGCATCCTGTGCACCGAGCAGGTCGAGACTCGCACGATCGCCCAGATGCGTACGGCTCCAGGCTTCACGCGACGTCTGCTCGTTACCGCCAAGCGCGAGCACGATCACATCCGACGCCATCGCGACCTTTACCGCCTCGGCAATGAGCCGTACGTCATCCGCCGGATCACTGCGAATGACCTCGTCGATGTTCCACGAGCCGCCGATGGTGATGTTGCAACCCTGGCTGTGAATAACCGTGTTCGCGCCGGCGCGTGCGCGGATGCCCTGGAGCACGCTCACCGTATACGGTGGCACGCCGCTGTATCCGCCGAGCAGCGTCCTGTCCGCATTCGGACCGATGACGGCAATGGTGGATCGCGCCGCCGGATCGAGCGGAAGAAGATCGTTCTCGTTCTTGAGCAGCGTGATGGCATCGAGCGCCGCCTCGAGCGCGAGCGCGCGATGCGCCGGCTGACCAACCACTCTCTCGGCGACGTCCGGATCTACGTACGGATCGTCGAACAATCCGAAACGAAGCTTCCAGAGCAACATCGGCGCGACAAGTGCATCCAACTCGGCTTCCTGAAGCGCGCCCGAGCGCACGAGCTCCTTCAGGTGCGTGTAGCAGTCCGGCTCCGGAAGCTCGCAGTTTACACCGGCACGGACCGCGAGCACGGCCGCCTCACGCTTGTTCGCCGCGACGAAGTGCCCGTGTGTGTCCGGGCGGTCGTGGAGCTCCCAGATGGCGTAATAATCCGAAACCGTGAATCCGTCGAATCCCCATTCCCCGCGCAGAACGTCCTGAAGAAGCCAGCGGTTGGCATGTGATGGAACGCCGTCCACCTCATTGTAGGACGGCATCACGCTCACCGCGTGCGCCTCCTGCACCGCCGCCTTGAACGGAGGGAGAAAGACTTCTCGCAGCTCTCGCATGGACACGTTGGCCGGCGCGCAATTCTGTCCGGCCTCCGGCTGGCCGTGCGCGACGAAATGCTTGAGCGTCGCCATCACACGCGTCTTGTCGCGGAACGTGGCGTCGCCCTGAAAGCCACGCACGGCGGCGACGCCCATTCGCGAGCAGAGATACGGGTCTTCGCCGAAGGTCTCCTCCACACGTCCCCACCGTGGGTCACGGGCAACGTCCACCACCGGCGTGAGCGCCTGGTGAACGCCCCGCGAGCGCGCCTCGAGCGCCGTCATCGCGTAGAGGCGCTCGACGAGCGAGGGATCGAAGGTCGCACCGAGCGCGATGGGCTGCGGAAAGCTCGTGCCGCCTACCGCCGCATGGCCGTGCAGACACTCGTCATGAAACACGACCGGGATGCCCAGCCGGCTCTCCTCGCGGAAGAACCGTTGAATGTCATTCGTGAGCTCGGCCTGCTCGCGCGGATTGCGTCCCTTCTCCGGTTCGTGTCCAGTGCCGCCCGCGTCGCTCGGGCGGCCGATCTGCCCCAATCCATTGCCATGGCCGAAGGCGGTGCGCGCCTTCGCGACGTCGAACGCACCGTTCGCGTCCACGAGGGTGTCGGCCTTCTTCTGCCAGACGCACGTCATCTGCGCCGCCTTTTCCTCGACGGTCATGCGCGACAACAGATCCTCGACCCGCCGTTCCGCCGGAAGTGCAGCGTCCTGAAATGGGTGCATCCGCGCCGGCTCAGTATCCCGGGTTCTGAGGATACTTCGGACCGACAACGACGCCGTCGATCTGCGATTGCGGAACCGGGCGCAGGAGGTGCTTCGCCTGAAGATTCGGCTTCGACTTCGGGTTGTACTTCGCCACTCGGCTCAGGAAGAAGCTCGCACCGGGTCGCGTGACATCGTACCAGCGCTGGAACTCGCCCGCGAGCTCGCGCTCGCGCTCGTCCATGATGAAGTCGAGCGTGATCTGCGCCGGCGTCACCTGGAAGTTCGGGTCTGCCTTGTGCGCGGCGCTGGCCGCGCGCGTGCGCAGCACATTGATCATCTGCGCAGCCTCCGCCGTGTTGTTGAGGCCGAGATCCGCTTCTGCCGCTATCAGATACACCTCACCGAGGCGATAGACCACCTGCACCTTGCCGCCATTCTGATCGTTGAAGCCGCCCGGGCGAAGATTGTCCTGGAACTTCTTGAGGACGGGGTAGCGGTCCCACCCGATGTAGCCGTTGTTCTCGCTGAAGTTGTCGCCACAATACACCGACGGATCGGCCATGCCGGCCGGACACGTCGTGCGAATCGTGTATTTGCTCGCGCGCCGGCGAACGGAGTCCACCGGATACGTGGCGTAGAAGATGGTCGTGTCGCCGGCGTTCACCACCTGGTTGCTCGTGCACGCGACGAATTGTGGCGACGAGTTGGCCGGAAGGTTGCCCGTCGGACAGACGCCGATTGGATTCCGTTGACCACCAGTCGTGGCGTACCACACCGTCTGGAAGCTGCCGTCGAACCGTGTGTCCACGACGTCCGTGCCGCCAGGCGTCGTTCCCTGATACTTCGTGCCCCACAGCGACAGCTCGTACTGCGTGGGCTTCAACCGCCGGAAAGGCCGGCCATTGTTGATGTCACGCGGAATGCCGACGCCGGCGTTCGCGTTGTCGTACTGACTGCCGTACACCAGGTGGAGATAGTTGTACTGCGGCGTTCCGTCGACGTCGTTGTTGGCCTGGTTGTAGTTGAACTGCACCGTGAAGATGAATTCCTTCCGGTTCTGGTTGTATCCGGTGTTGTCGCAGTAACCGCCGCGCCCCGCATCGGCTGCGCGCGCCACGCACCACAGGTCGGCAAACACGGGCTCGAGCGCGTACGTCCCCGAGGAGATGACGGCTTTCGCATCGGCCAACGAGGCGGTGAAGGCCGCCGCACCGCCGCCGAAGGAC
>WNFL01013965.1_pt1 | contig 15522 bp, 12 predicted proteins | sample 5400361 | NCBI WGS metagenome assembly WNFL01 (sample SAMN13153351, study PRJNA577476) | soil metagenome | isolation source: 40 cm soil on Douglas fir-dominated hillslope | place: USA:California | collected 2013-09-17
CCATACGAGACAGGCGGAACAGGTTATACGGCGGCGAGTTCCCCGGTCCCCGTACCACAGTCTCTTTCACCCCAACCTCAGCATTCGCTGTATTCGAGCACCACGGGTTCCCCCGAGCCCTACAATGCGTCGCCTACTGTGAGCCACTCCATCATGTACGCACCCTTCGCGGGCCCCCCTGCGCAGTTCAGCCCGCCCTCGTCCCCTGGCTATGGCGCACCGGACACCCATAGCGCACTGAACCCTGGCGCACCGGCACCCCCTGGCACACCGGCACCCCCTGCCAATGCACCCACCAACGCAATGACCTCCGACGCCCCCCCAAAGGCACCCGAATACGTCGAGGCGAGCGGCTCTGCACCAGCTCCTGCGTACTCTGGTGGTCCTGACACCGCAAACGAGTACCCCAAGGAAAAGAAATAGGAGTACATTGCGCCATCCGCTGGGGATCCAGCAAGACAGTGAGTGTAGGACGGAGCATTTATCCTCACGGAAGGAATATGGGGTCTTGGGAGATGCAATGGGTCTCTTTGGACATACTGGCTTGACTTTGTGTACGAGATGGACTTGATGTAAGTTTCTTCCTATGTTTCCCGAAAGGCAGACCGGTTTCTTTTATCCATTTTTGTCGGGGTATCAGAGTTCTCGTCCTAATTGTTACGGTTTAACCCTCTCGCCTGTAGTTTTCGGCCGCTTCGTTTCTCGACCCTCGCCTGTGACCCGGCTACAGAGCCTCGGTCTCGGTACTTGTGTTTTTACCTTCCCCATTTCACATGTGGCTCGCTTATCGTGTACTACATAGGTAGTTTCATCGCAGAGGCGAATCAAAAGGGCTTTCATTTTCATCAATTTTCAATATGCCGCGGTGCGCTTATATTCGCCAGCATGCCAAGTATTACAATGGAACTCCCTGCTCCTCGCAAATAAATTTTCGGCCCCCCCCTGAGTCCATAAATATGCAACTAAACCCCTGCAATCGCTATTACATGTGGATTATAGTGTAATGCACAACATACAGCCCTGAAGTGGACTGAGATGCTCGCTATTGTACAGCGAGACCACCCAGCGGATTTGGTGTTGCAACGACCTGCGGACGGTGTCGAATGTACCTAAATATTCACCATAAATGTATTTCGATCCATTTCATACCACATATAGAGAGTATCAGATTATGTGTCATTATTGATTGACATTCGTAAAAAAGGCCCGCTATGCTTAGGACATTAGAAACATAATTACGACACAACCAGATAGATTGTGTCGACAGACCTAACGACGACGAGGTGAGAGAGAACCGTGAGGGAGCCTCTCACCGAGTCGTGCGCTATATATATATATATACAATAAACAAGCTGTCCTATCTACGTCACTTGTTGTCAGGAATCGGCACCTTTCATCACCCATGCCCACCATTACCCGGATTGCCGAGCACGACTTGATTGATTGGAGGCGAAATGACATACCCTCCGCGTAGCAATATTAATAGGATGAATTGTTAGCTACGACGCTCTGTCATGGACTTACATTGTTTTCCCGACCATGATTGTTTTTCCCATTAACGATGTATTTAATTCGTAGCTCACGAATACAGCGGAAGTTGTAGAGCCTACGAGACTTGTCCCACAGGAGACAATAGACAAACCCAAATAACATACATAAAGTGTGATGAGTCGTAAACCACTCAACAGATTGAGCGATAGCAATCGAGCAATGATCGAATATGAGACAGGGGCACCAATATTCCAACAATTGTCAAGCCCTGCTGGTGTCTCATAGTCATCCTCACCTCTACACCCTTCTTCACCTTCTGGCTGAGCCTTTTCCAACTCTTTGGTGTCTCTTCAGGTGGTATCAGTCCACTTCCCAGTTTCAGCATTTGAGGTCTATCGTCCTCTGTTCATTCCAACTGTCAGTTAGGTCAGACCTCCAAGCAGTGTCTTGATAACCAAACAAGAATATTCTTCTGCGCGGGACTAAGGAGGCCTTCTCCACGTTGGATTTGTGGATTGAATGTGCATCTGGCCTTGATTGCCAAAAAAGAGTTGAAGGGCACATAATACATTTCCTTGCCATTGAAGTGAGATTTTCTGCTAGTCAACTTTCAGTAGGAGAGCATTCTGACGGAGTGTCCCCTGTCGGAGTTTGAGATGCAGGTACAGGCCTCAGCGCTACGATTGTTACAGGACCGCTCACCGGCGATTCATATGGTGTTCCATATTGCGTGCCTAAGTTTCACATGGCAATGTCTCCGGAATATAGGGGCTTGGTCAAGTATCCTGGACCCTTACGTGTTTATAGCGGGCCCCAACAAACATGACCACTTGCATCGTACTTTCTGAGTCAGGGAAATTTAACCTGGCCAGCTGGTGCATTCGTTGAGTTTTGGGCAACCCAATGGCAACCAATCGCGTTGTTTTGGCTCAATAGGGGATATTCAATCACGGTGACCAATACGTGACAAATGACGCGTCTGGACACGCTGGGATATGATGTAAGGTTGTGATCTTCTTCTCCGACTTTTCTCAGTCCTCAACGCCGAACACAATCGAATCCCTTCAATATATTGAAAGAGACGAGTGTACTAAATTAAAGGCGCTACACGTGGAGGAGTAGTGGTAAGAGTAGAAGATCGATGCGTTTTGAGGGACAGCGCTCGGTCTACGTGGAAATGAGAACATTACGAAATGCAAATAGAACCGATTACCCATGCGTCCGCCCCTACACATGATGAGCAGAGGGAAGAACTGTAGGGACCCCTGTGCCCAACCGTTGCCCCCATATATATCAGAACACACCTCTCATCTTCGTCATCGAGAAAAAGATAAACAAACAAGAATAGAGGAAATATGAAACGCGATAAGACCAAGCCAAAGTGAGAAACGAGACCACAGGACAACACGAGGCACGAGAAACAAATACACAGAACGATTCGATAACAGGCTGCGACCCAAGCGGCACACGACGTGCTCAGCATTTGGAGGACGATTGCGTGGTAGCACCCCTCACGCAAATTTGTCGCCTGTTTCCTTTCCAATGTGCGCGAGCTATTGTCCAGCTCCACCTTGAAGCGCTCAAGTAAAATACTACCATCGACCTCACCCTCTACTCCGTGCGGTCCCGGCCCCGCGAATTGGGACATGACAACAGAGTCCTACGTGAACCCAGCATAAGGCCAGGATTTTGTGACGGTCAATGGAACGTACCTACACGCGGTGCAGTCCTACGGGTTCTTTTCTCGTTCCTTGGCTTGTAACCAAATATCTTATAGTCTAGGAAGAAAATAACGGTAGACGATGCTAGGATTAATTGGGGCCTTGTACCCTCGACGAACCAGGACCTAGTCACAGGCCTACGCAAAACTGGCCGCATTCCTGCCACCTCGAGTCGCAATGACAGCGACGACATGATTCGGGACGGCGAAAGGGATGGCAACCATGTCCAATGGAATTAGTCTCTGTTAAGGGCTTTCCTGTCATTGTATCTTCCCCGTTGATTGCGCTCAGGAGCAGAAAGTAAATGATTGAATGACACACTTGTTGCGATAGGAAACTTGATATGGACTACGGCATTCTGATGAGGAGAGTAACCGGACACCGGCTACCCAGAAAGCACTATTATTTGAGGTCCCTCCGAAGTGCCTGCTCCCCCATCCTCAACTTATTCATTCAATATCTCTCAGGCCACCCTACATATTAACTGCGCAATGCCTGATCCACCCTCTCACTGCAATTAGAACAAGCTTAAGTAGACAGAGACTCAATACACGGATGCTTCGAGGCTGCTTCTCAGGGACCTGATACCCGAACGGCGTTCCAAGAAATGTATAGCCGGCTAACAAGTAAGCCCCATTCAAGGGACCACCACCGGTGTTCACGAACCTATCGATGAACGAATATTAATCATGGTCCGGACTTGGATATCTTGCTGTATCGATCCCGGGATAGGGACGGACCCCTTTATTACACATTTCCGTTATCGGCCATCATTCCCTACGCGCTGTCGCCTCGACTCCAATGCCAGCCTATTGTACGCGAGGATGAGTCCTCCACGACCAACCATCCGACGGGCACGGCGTCTGGTGGCTCTCACCCATCACGATAGGACCTCACTTTTAAAATTGAAGCTGCGACTAAATGCCTCCCCAGTCCGCATAACAACCTTCATGACCGACAGGCGGACAATGCACCTACCGTAGCCGAATGTACCAAAAATCACACCCACGTACACGACTTTGGAACAATTCCTAGCCATATTTCTCAGCAATCTCACAGTGCGACCAGAAGTCGAGACGAACAACCAAGACGTCGCTACTAATGAAGTAAACATGTGGATTGGCGATATTACAAATGGTTGTGAGACCAATAATCCTCTCAGTGCATAGAAGAAGACAAGGAAAGCATCAAGTGCGTTGGAGTAGTGGACAGTGTTGCGTGCGCCTGTACCGGTTCACTATTCTTTTATTTCACCACTGGCATGTAATGAACCCATAGCAGCCCATTAATATTAGAATGAACGTTCCCAACTTGGTCAAACGATGCGGCGGCCTCTTAAATCATCGGTTCTCAAAGGTAGCTGTACACGAATGGGTAGAAGGATAAAATCGTGTCTATACACGATTGGTCTCATGGGGAGTTCTGATTTGGTTGGGCCCTTGAAATATGGTAGGAGAATGGTCAGTTATAGGTGCTCGACACGGCACAATATCAGCAGGGGTGAAGCCCAAGTCAGTACTCCAGTCCTTGGAACAAAGAGGTCTGATTGGATGCTGGGGAATGTTATACCATGCATTTCAAATCTTCCTGGATCTCGTGAATCATGAAGCCAGGGGTTTGCAGTGATACCTTGAGCCTTGGGGGGAGTAAGAAGTACACTTTAGCTGACACCCATTTGCAAATTTCCGTCACAAGCGTAATCATCACGCAGAAATCGCATCCAGCGGGTCCTTTGATAATTATTTGAGTGACCCGCGCAAGTATACCCAGTGCCCAAATCCCAAGTCTCCCAGGAGTAAGCCAGTGATGGTCAATTGTTCTTACCGATAAAGCTTGCTGGAGACCACCAGCGCCCAGGGACCGACGCAGCGCTGACGTGGTAAACAAAGACGGCGATAGTTAGCTCCCGCCAAATTAATCCTACCATACTATCCAAACAGAGGCCCAAAGGACGTCCCTGTAAGATCTATATCTATTCATTAGCTACTTCTCATCCATCCGGCAGTTCTTTCCGATCTCCATGAACCACTCATCAGATTCTCAAGAGCAGCCCCTGCAGAAGAAGATTCGCCGCCAAGGGCGCCTTTCTGGGTCTATGCTTTCTCTCGCCCTCCTCCGACTCCGCGCTGATGGTGGAGCGATATTCCACTCCCCTCATGGCGTGACCTACGAGCAGCTCGGAAAGGGAAATAACGAATTCATCAACCTCGAGGAAGCGACATCCCTATATCCCACTCCAGCGCAGATCCCCGAATTCCTTCTGCCTTCGCGAGAGGTTCTAGACACGGTAAAGAACAGCCAGGGCGAGGTCGTACGTTGCCCATTCTGTCCGTCGACGTTCAGTGGCATTGTTGTCCAAAAGTCGTTCAAGAGGCATTTGCAACGCCATTGGAATCACGCCGCGGCAAGAAAAGACGATCAGATCGATCAACCAAAATTGAATCTCTCCGCTTCACTCATTTCACCGATTGCCCAACCCGTACCGGACATGAAGAATCCAAGCAACACACCCGGTGCACAGCAATCTTCTCACGCCTTATTAACCTCGGCGTCCCCCCTGATCACACCCACTGACCACGCGCCAACCTCGGCTCCATTAACACCTCCCAAATGCCCTCTGATTCCGACTACGCCCGTACATGTCGCGTCAAATACACCCAAATCGCCCGCAAGAAAAAAAGGGCGAAAGTCTGTCACCACCTCCACGCTCGGAACGGTCCGTAAGGACAACACCACGCTGGCAATTGCAAGGACAATGGAAATCTTGCGCTCCAAAACCGGGATTGTCGTCCATCGCCCGGACGCACATCCCAACCTTGAACACCAGTCTTTCACTCAACGCGAGGGGCAGTTCCTTGATGTGGACGCAACATTTTCTATGTTTCCGACGATTGACGAACTACCCGAGAGCTTCTGGCCGACCCCTCATCAATACATCGACGCAGCCCCAGGCGAACATCGAATTCGCTGTCTCTTTTGTACCTGGTCCTTTACGGGAGTGTACGTTAAGGCAAACTTCCGTGGTCACCTACGCTATCACTGGAAACTCGCCGCCGCCCAAAAGGCGAACTCCTCTCCGGCAAATGCCCGACTCTTATCTGCTAAGGACACTCCGTCCTATGGTCCAATTACGAGCTCCCTCGGCCCAACGAAGGTTATCAAGAGCGGCCATCTTCTGCAGTCTGACGTTGTTGGCTCCTCGACGTTGACTGCTGCTCAACCCTCCTTGCTGTGCAAAATCAGATCCGGCCGCATTGATCAAATCGCAACACCTGGAAGCCTTGTCACTAATCCGGAGGCGTTGCGGCCACAGGGAAGGAAGCGGAATTATACCGAAGCATTCTTGGTGGAAGATATCCCAAGGTATGTACGGTCCAGACTACTACAGTTATTTCAGCCCCAGTAGGTTAACCCTTACCAAGCATTGTTGACCTTAAAACCGGTACCGCGTCTGCAGAGGACATCACCAACGGAGAAGTATTCCGCTTTGTACGAATACATGTACATGGTATGTCAGAACCAGAAGAGGAGCACCATTGCATCGTCTCCATTCTTGAGGATGTCTGCGGAATTGATATCTTGGACGAAGAATGGTATGGTGAGGTAGATCAAAAATCTGGAGCTCCATCTGTCCTTATGTGGAAACCCGTGAGCCCGATTCCCCTCTCTGGGTCGATCACCAAAAGAATTGCCGAATTGATTCCCACGCAGTCCACTTTCAATCGTTTAGATTGCTTTGTGGGACGGAGGAGTGTGCTGGAAGAACTTCAACGCCACAACGTGTGAGTCTCACCAGTCCATAAGTGATAACGGATGAAGATTCCTTAGCTGCCCTCAATAGCGCGGTTCTACGTCAATAACATCGAAAATCGTACCCGACTATCACACACCACCAGTGGTAAAAAAGGCTACCAGCTGCGCTGTACTTTCTGTCCACATTAATGTCAATTGGCTATTAGTTCCAGGGTCAAATGTACTCATCGGATCTGTGCGGACCAGTGGGCTCTCTTCCTGTACCCATTTCTTTATTACCAGATTGCGCACAGTGCCTAGTGGCTAGTTCTAAATACACCGTCACATGCGTAGCACACAAGGCCGGCATCCAAATATCAACTTAGAGTCATCCAAAAATGAGATATAATCATTATATAGCATCATTATTCCATGTGATTGCATGCTTTTCCTGTCACAATGATAAGGAACCCCACTGTGAACAGCCGAAGTCTCTGATCTCCGTGACCTGGTTCGCCAATTATACTCCCGCCATGAATTCGACAATGTCTGCCCGTTGGCGTCGTCTGTACGCTTCGGGCAATTAAGTCGCCCAACCAAAATCCCGGAGATTGGTGTGTGCCATGTGCAACAACCGCCAGTTTCCTAATGTTATACCAGATCTCATTCTGAAAAGAAAGTGAGGTTCAGGGAAGATATCCCTAGCTCCCAAAGAAAAGAGGAACCTAAAGTAGTGTTGATTGTATAAAGCAATTCTGATGTAATCGTCTAACATGTCCGCCGTTGGTGCTCTTACACAATCTATACTGGGAAATCTCTGTCAATGCAAGGCCTTTACCATTGGACGGGGCTGGGAAAAGGGCACCTTGCCTGCAATAGGTTGACCCCGATCGGAGCATCACAACACGGACGCAATATAACTTCGATGTGGGTCCAGACGTGGTACTAGGAACGAAGGTGGTAGCAGTAGACGCCGCCGAACAAAGTTCCGGGTTCACTTTTCAGACGACTCGACGGCTCGAAGGCCGGAGTGAGTGTTTGATTTGCCTGTCCCTGTATCTTTAATTGAAATGAATATCTCGAAGGGTTTCCATACCGTCGTCCGAAAGCCACCTGTGAGTCGGGGCAAGTGGTTGCAGCAGAGGTGACCATGTTGATTGGTCCCCGGCGATCAACTGGTTGTTGAACAGCCAGGATTACATAATATTACCCAAGTATACACAAGGTTAATAAGAAGGCAACCTGCTTCCGCAGATGGGGCGGTTGAATCTAGCCCAAGTCTACCTTTTATTTGGCTCAGGGGAAGCGATATTTCATTTGCAAATACAAGGGGAACGGAAAGGTACAAGCGGCGGCATCCGACCGTGCTGACTCCGACTTGATGCATTATGAGTCAAAGATGATCATCTCATTTTTTGTGAAGCGGTCAAGTGTCTATAACCGAGTGGTGGGGTGGTATGGATCATAGTTTTACCAGTTTCATGGAGTTAGAAGTTAAGAAGTTCTAATGAGGGGGCGTGGTCAGATCATGTGGTACACGTCACATATCGGAGCTAACGGGTGACGGGTGTCAGGTCAGGGAGAATTTTCTTTGTCCTACTCTGAATTGAATTTGCGCCTTGCTTGCACACCACACCCTCACAAACACTTGGACGGCTTGTTTATTTGGTGGGCACACGACCGCCACGTCCCACGTTCAAGTTCCTCGTTGCTTGTCTTCCACCACAACCGCCCCCGACAAATGCCTTCAAAGTCTGCTCACCCCACGTATTCCTCCGCACAGGGAATCGATTACAGGCCCTACGCTGGAGAGCGAGATCTCCCTGACATCATCAACCTCGTACAATCCGAGTTGTCCGAGCCATACGTTATCTACACGTATCGCTATTTCTTGCAAGGATGGTAAGCGCTCTTCCGCGACGCCGTGCACCGTTCCGCTCTTGTCGTCGTCAACCTCTCCGGTTACTCACACAAATCTCCCAGGCCCCAACTCTCTTTCCTCGTGAGTCCGCCCGTCGGTTTCCGGCCTCCTCACTCGTCATTCTCGGTGTAACGGAAATCGCTTGAGCCTGACCAAAACCCCCGCAAACCCTTCCCTGTGTCGACCCTCTCTGACGTATGGCGATAGGCGTTTCCCGAGCAAGCGCAGCAAACAACCCCTTCCCACATATCTGAGGATTCCTCCACCAATCCCAGAAGTGGAGAAAAACCAGTTGGCGTAATTGTGTGCAAACAGTCCCTCCACAAAAATTCCACTCGACGAGGGTACATTGCCATGCTCAGTGTCAGCCCTTCATGGCGAAAGATGGGAATCGGTGCGTCACAAGGGCTCCGTTTGCGCTCTCGCTTCATCTCGCCTCCTCGGCTACAGGACGCTCCTGACCCTCCCGCGCTTGCTCAAGGCGCACTGATTAGATGAGGACTTGATGGGAGTTTGACCCACTTCCTTGGGCCGATCCACCTGCCCGATTTGGCGCGGATGAACACCCAAATGGTGACGTGGGAAGGACTTTTCATGGTGCAACATCGATTCCAAATCCGCCTTCTCTCCTCATTTCCGGGTGGAGTTGAACTGATGAATGTGCTTCTCTCACTTGACAGCCAGCACATTGGTCAAGCTTTCCATTGAACGAATGGTCCAGAATGGGGCAGACGAGGTACGTACACTCAGCCGGAGCGCGGTCTCTGCACCCGGTTACTATTCCCCTTGCCCAATCCGTCCATCGGCTCCTTCCGGTTCCTATCGGCGCTCTGCGATACAACTGACAACTCCTTCTTGATTATAGATCATTCTTGAAACTGAAGTGGACAACACCGCTGCCCTCGGGCTGTACGCAAGCCTTGGTTTCATTCGCGAGAAACGCCTTTTCCGATTCTACATGAACGGCAAGGATGCATTCCGACTTGTCCTTCCTCTCCCGGTGGTATCGAGTATCACAAGTACCCCGTGGGAGCCGCTACTTTTGGAGCCGGAGGATTTCGGTATGTCCGCGCTGCTTCCTCGTGCCTATTGAAGGATGATGTCTCATATTTACCACGTAATTGATACAGTATCACTCTCTAACACGACTAGCCCCATACCACTCCACCGCGATATCCGACGCGCCCACGATTCAACTCAATCGCCCACTTCCACGCCACCCGTGGATGACGAACCTAACAACCTCACATCAGGCACCAAGAGTCGGATCTGGCATGTACCCGCAATGGAGGCTCTTAGGTTTAGTGATGAAGAGGGAAGCGAAGACGAGGGCTGGTTCCAGAGTGGGCGATGAAAGAACGGTCTGATGGCGCCCTACTGGGATCCTATCACCAATACTGGTTATATCTAGCCTGCCAACATCCAGCGCATACATTAAGGGTAGACTCCCTCTGGTCACGAACGGGCAATCGATCATTCCCATTATTCAACCCCTGGTCACCGCATCATGCACACGCTGTAATATGCGTCGTGCCTCGTCTTCTCTTCTTCTCTCACGACCCATCGCGCACGTGGGTCCCGTAGGTAATTCGCGGGCGTCGGACCTAGGCCCTCAGCCATTTATTTCCTATCAACAGGCATACCCGTAGCACCACGATATCCCCATATGTGCCCTTTGATTTTTCTCGAGCTCCACGATATATAGAGGGTTCCTTACCTCCTTGCCATGTATTACCAACACCTTGCACACTGAAATTTCACCACTCTTTCTGGTATAAATGCCGTGTTCACGTGTGTTTATGTATCTTACAGTCCCTCGATTGGACCGAATCTCGCTCGTGTCCTTCAAGTCGACAACCATGTTGGCTATACGGTCACACTTCTAGCCCCTATAGTGTATCTTAAGCATTCTTAACCTCAGGATCCTTGTCCATTTCGGCAGCTGCCTTTGCATCGTCGAGAAGCACCTTCTCAGATGCCAACTTGTTTGCTTGCTCCTTCTCCCACTGTTTGGGTGTGAGGGTTTTCTGTGAAACAAAGTAATTAGTGAACTTTCACGTGTTGAGGGTGGAGTCGAGGTCGACACTTGTGAATATCTTGGGCGAACGCGAACGGGAAACCAGGAGGAAGGACGAACCTGGGAGAAAGCGTGCATTTGCGCGATCTGATCCTTGAGAAGCTCATTTACTGCGTATGGAGATAGGAAGAAAGAACATCAGTGGTACGTCCTTCATCCGATAGCGGGAATATTAATATAGTGACGAGTGCGGCAGGCTATGCAAGGAACACGGTTCATAGGGAGATGTCCGAAAGAGAAGGGATGTATGGAAACTTGATTGCGAAGTTGGGAATACGCCATGCACCCGGGATCCAAAAGTCCGGACTTCTTCCGTATGGAAATGGATCGGGTGAGCCCCATAATCACCAATAAGCTCCTAATTAGGCGCAAGAAACTAGGTCGTACGGCTACATCACGCTCCTAACAAGTTCCTGTTGGGCACCAGAATATAATGCTGGAGGAGCCACAGCTTCAGGAGACAAGAAATGCCAGAAACTTACCCAATCGATGACGTGCAAGTGTCATCTTCCCTTCGAACTGCTCCGATACGATGATCACGGCGTAGTTTTCTCCACAGCCATTGGACATGTCGATGATTTCCTGTTCATGTATCAATCGAAAGGACAGAAGACACGAGGAAGTGAGGATTGAAGTGTAGACGACATGAGGGGGCATTGTAGGTGGGGTGTGGTTCCCGGAGTGGATAGAATCGATTAGTCGGGCCCGGCCGAAGGAAGTTGTTGGAGGAAAATACAAGATCCATGATATTTTAGAGTGGACGTAAACATGTGTAAGGACATTGGGAACTTCCGGTCAGTGTCTGGATATCCACGACGTGCGTAACGTCTCCAACTAGCCGGCGCACCAGGTGTTGGATACTCAAAGCGCTCCTCAACGCAGCCTCAAGTTCATCGAGCTTTACTGGCATCTTGGCAATTATGGTTGTGCAAATTCGCGCTTCGAGGAGGCAGCGGGCAAGAGCAGGAGTTTGCCGGGTAATCGGATAAGATCAATTGTCCAACATTATGTCAAATTGTTGAAAGCCGCACCAGGCGGAGTTCTTCACTTAATTTCAAAAGTCGATAAAGTGTTTGATTCACGCCATCGTGACCCTAAAGTGTGACCGCCTGCTACTTGAGACGTGCAGGAACGAGCGGTACACCTCCCAATAGTACAGTGAAATGAGCCAGTATATACAACCTGCACGTATTGAAGCACAAATTTATGTGGAGATAATATAGAATGGTTATACCATACTTTGCCGTGTTCCCGCCATTCGATCCGCGACCTGCAAAGGTGGCTTGGTGTCAGCCTTGACGACGAAACCAAAACAAGGCAAATTCGACACACGGAATTAATATAGGGCAGGCTGAGGAACGTCCCGAAGAAAGGCAGTTGCCGTAAGAATGTGAGGATGACTGGGAAAAAGTCCCTGCAATCGAGAACGAAAATTGTCGCGTCAGTCTCAGAATTGGAGGACAGGTTACTTCAGGGGTCTGTCCCGCATGGTCCGGGTAGAACGAGCTACCTCTTCTGACCACCACTCGACAGGCAAGGAGGACTAACCCGAACAAATTCAAGAAGCCTATCATTTCGATAATGACTCCCCAGAATGGCCACTTGAAGAAGACTAGTAGGATGCCTCCGAAGAAACATACGGTCCCGCGAATCTTGTTCTTGCGTGCGAAGAAGTAGAAAGTCTTTTGTGGACCAATGATCAGAGTGAGGCCGGCAAGGAAGAGCAGCTATGGGGTGGCGTAAGTAGTTGATTCGAGACTTGGTCGAGGAATTGGGACGACGGTGTCCAGTTCCAGTTCTGGGTGTAGTGGAACGGGAACGGAGGGATGACGACCCAAAAAGCGAAAGCCGCGAAACAAAACACGCACATTTCCTAATGCTAATAATGCCCCATCAAAGAATAATACGATGCCGAGAAACATGAAGAGGCCACCGAACGAGGTGAGGCCAACACCGATTTCTGTGAACGGGAAAGAGTCAGAAAGGAATACTCTAATCAACCAGGCCCATGATCGCTACTTCAGCACTATGCGTGCAGCGACTCTTCCATTTTCTTAATTATTGCCTCGCCAGTTCGGCGTTCCGTCGACCAAGATAGCGACGGACGAATATGGGAGCCTTTGAAAAGGCAGCAAAGTGATCCATAAGACAATTATTATATGTGGCGCATCGACAACGTATCGCCTGCACAGAGCATCACGCAACGTTCAGCGAATACGCCGGGCCCGACAACTCCAACGCCCCCCTTCTATAGAAAAATGAAACGGAGAACGATACATACTCTGAGCATCTGTGAGCCACACCATTTTAAAACACGAGTCGTCTTCGTCTTCGTCTTCGTTGGTGTCGAGAGGCGAAGGTGCACGTCAGAGTTTGCGTCGTTAGCGTCGCTCGTCGCGGTTCGATAGTAAACGCGAGATCGAAGACGATGGATGGCTTCGATACTATTATAAGAATTAAAGGTGGGTCAAAGAGCGTGAGGTGACCAGACTTGTTGATTGCGTGGCAGCTTCCAAAAAGCAGTGTTTGGTCGTGTTTGCTTCGTGCTAACTAGGCGGTCCCTGGGTGGCAATTCTGCAAATCTTTTAAGCCACTTCCAATGTTTGAAAATTTACGGTTTGTTTACATGGTTCTTCGCCCTGGCATACGTGCTGGTATTTTTTTATGAGCCCCATCAAACAATCCCGCAGTAATCCAGCGACTGTATTGGTAGCACACGCTGGGCCCAAGCCTATTTGTGGTTATTCATATTCATTCGATAGTGCCCCTATCTACAGGTAGATAATATATATAAGTACACGACGCGCTGTTTTTATATACCGGCCATTTACTACTCTGGATTAGCAGCGCCAGGATATTTCTGTAGGAGACTGTATGGGAGAAGGTCCTCAAACCCAGAATCCGTGAGGTGGTGATTGAACCTGTTTCCAGTTTCCGTTGGCAGCAGTTGAGGGGGGGTGAATTTGGAAAATGGTGATAGAGACATACCAAAAATGGCCCTAGGGAGGAGCACACATGATACGGAGCAACAGGGAGAGGCAAGGGAACCGAACTTGAACAATGCATGACCAAAGTTCTTGAAATTCTAGCGAAACTCCGGCCTGAAATTCGCTTGGGCTTAGTCACTGCAGACGCCGTATTGGGTTCCTCACTTTTCGACGATGACAGGTTCAAACGATATCTCCTCAATCCCTCTGCGTCCATTATATTTCGTCGAGTCATTTTCACAGATAAAAGTCGAGTTCAGCTAGTAGGAGCTTGCGTTGGTTGGAACTTGGAAGGTTTGTCCTCGGTTTGATCGAACCTACTTTGACCCTCTTTTTGTAAATCAACGGAGCAGAGACCCCATCCATTGATCAATCCAATGTACAGGATGCACCATCGACCTTGTAGAGTATGGTACGGAAATACTGTAAAGACAGGCGAACTCTAAGGAATGAGAGCAACTCGTAGTGAATGGTATACCACCGCTGATGGAATCACCAGTATGAATCGGTAGAGACAACTCAAGACAGGTAGGTCCGAAGGAGAAGTCCTTGAACGAAACGAAAGGGAGTATGGACAAAAGTCACAAAGCAGTCGTACAATGGGGCGTGGGAGGGTATAACTGCTCTTTGTGTTGCGTGTGAGCGAGCCTGCAGTAGAAATGAGGGTGTCAGGTCGTGCTTCGGAATTGAAAGCCAAAAGAAAAGACGAAATGGACAAGCGTACTTTAGGCGGGCAATATTTCACCGAGTTTCATATCGTCATGCTGGTCACCTTGGTCATTTTCCCACCGGTACTCATCGTCTGTCTCGCCTGCTAGCTCCCGCTGGATCTGACACTGAGCAAGCATACCACCGAGCGCGAGCACGCCCGCCTCGAATGCGCTCAGCAGGGCGAGACTGGCGTAGGAGAACGCGATGGCCGATGACCAGCGGGCCACGAAGAGCACGAGGAGGGTGTTGAGGAGCCAGAAGAACGCGAGGGCGTGGGGAACCCATACGCGCACGCGAGTTCGCATCGCCGCCGAGGGACGGTGGTCCTCTCCAGGGACAGCGGAAGAGGCATCCGATAGGGGGCGGTAGTGGTTGTGTGAAGCGGTAGCGGGGGCGGGATAGGACGAGAGCAGACTGAACGCGTGCCAGGCGAGGGTGAGGAAGGGCGCGAGGGTGCTGAGGTCCAGGCCAAAGCCGAGGCGATTGAGGGCGGCGGACCGACAGCTTCCGCTACCAATTGTTGCGCCGAGAGCGAGTACGGAGATGGAGAGGGCAATGGAGGGGACGGCGATCAATCGTTGTTCCATTTTTCTGTCCTCTTCCGGTTCGGTTCGCGGTTCGTTATGCGCTTATGATGGTGGATGCCCTTTTCGTTTGTTCGTCCTCGTTCGTCCTTGCTCGTCCTTGTCGAAGTAGTAGTAGTTGTACTCGTGCTAACTACTAACCGCAAGGGGTTGCTTTTCTTTGACTCTTTGCGAGAATTGGCCGTGAAAAGTGGGCGCCAATGCCAGCTGGACGCGGGTAGGATGGAGAGGGAAGTGCGAATGGTTGTTTGGTTGGGTTGTGCAAGCGTTGCGATTTGGGCAGCGTCGCCGAAACTGG
>WNFL01037560.1_pt1 | contig 15520 bp, 18 predicted proteins | sample 5400361 | NCBI WGS metagenome assembly WNFL01 (sample SAMN13153351, study PRJNA577476) | soil metagenome | isolation source: 40 cm soil on Douglas fir-dominated hillslope | place: USA:California | collected 2013-09-17
GCGATGATCCCTTCCCACCCGCGGCGCTTCGCCTCGCGGTACGCCTTCTTGCCATCGCGCACGAGCCGGCGCGAGACGAACAGGGAATCGTCCTGTCCGCCCATGAGCCGCTCGAGCGAGGCGCGACGCTCGGCGAGCGGACGTGCAAGAAGTGGGCGGCCGTTCTCCTCAAGGAGATCGAATACCGCATACCGCGTCGGGGCGCCGCCGGCCATCGCGCGCCGCTGCAGGAGCTGAAAGCGCGAAACGCCCTTCGCATCGAGCGCCACGAGCTCGCCGTCGAGCGTGATGTCGCCCCCGTCCAGCGCGCCGACGCCCGTAACGACGTGCGGGAACCCGCCGGTGAGGTCCTGGAGCGTGCGCGACCAAATCGTCACGCGGCCCTTCTCGCGCGCGGCCACCGCGCGGATCCATCCACGAGCGTTGGCGACAGCGTCGCGAGCATCGGCCGGATCGGCCTCACGCCGTCGGATCTCCGGTGGCCGCCTTGGCGACGTCGCCGCCCTCGTCGCGCGCGATCCCCGCAAGGAGCCGACGCGTCAGCACCGAGCGCGGCTTCTGGGTTGCGATGTCGACCGCCGCGGCGCTTCGGTCATTGCGCTTCATGAGCAGCCACCTGCGGTCACCAGTCCGCACGAGTGTCCACGAGCCTTTGAGCTTCTTCCCGTTGAGCGTGAAGACGATGCGACCTTTGCTGAGCGCCTCGTCGAACGACTCGGCGTCATCGAGCCGGTACGTCCCGATATCCCACACCATCACGGTGCCGCCGCCGTACTCGCCCGCGGGGATCACGCCCTCGAAGCGCGCGTACCCGAGCGGATGGTCTTCGACGGCCATCGCGAGACGCTTGTCCCTCGGGTCAAGCGATGGCCCCTTCGGGACCGCCCAGGACACGAGGACGCCGCCGGCCTCGAGGCGGAAGTCGTAGTGCAGAGCGCTCGCGCGATGCTTTTGCACCACGAAGAGGCGCTCTGGACCTTTCGGCTTTCCGCCCTGGGGCTCAGGTGTCTTCGCGAAGTCGCGCTTGCGCTTGTACTCGCGGAGCGAGCGCGCGCGCTCGTTAGTCGCCGCGATCCTTCATTCCCTTCGGGGCCGCATTCTTCGCCTTGATCCGCTTGTCCGTCGCGACGCTTCGGCCTGAGCTGGTCTGGTCGGTGCCGAATCGTCCACCCGCTTCCCGCCGGACGAAGCGCGACCCGCCGGCCTTGCCCGGGGTTGTGTCGATGCGCTCCCGTTTGCCACCTGCCACCTTCGTGCTCCTTTCGTTCGTGCGTCTCTTCGTTGCACGAATGAGACCGACGCGCTCGGCGAGATCATGCGCCGAAAGAAGGTTGAGGATGCGGTCCCGCGACACACCGTCGAGGATCGCGGCCGCAACGCCGATCTCGAGAAAGACGAGCTCGCTCGTGGTGTGAGCATCCGTGCCGATCGAGACCCAGGCCCCCTCGGCGGCGACGATGTGGAGCCGCTCTACATCGAGATCCTGCCGGTCGGGATAGGCGTCGATCTCGAGCGCGGTCCCGGTCTTGGCCGCGTGTCGGGCGACCCGCTCCCAATCACAGGAGAGGCCGGCGCGGAAGTTGTAGATGCGCCCGCGGGGGTGGGCGAGTACCTGTATGTCGGGGTTGTCGAGCCCGCGGAAGTATCGCTCGGTCTGGTCGTCCCGAAGGCGCAGCTTCGAATGAAATGCGCCGAGAACGAGGTCGAGACGCGCCAGGAGGGTCGGGTCCATATCACCCGCGCCTTCGGGCGTGAGATCCATCTCGATGCTGCGAAGGACCAGCGGTCCGGATCGGCGGGCGTTCAGTGCGGCGATCTCCTCGCCCTGTGCGGCGAGGCGCGCCTCGTCCATACCGTTCGTGATGCGGAGGGGCTTCGAGTGATCGGTGATCGCTATGCGCTCCCGACCGATCGACGCCGCGGCTTCGGCCATCTCTTCGATCGAGGTACTGCCGTCGGTCTCGTCGGTGTGCATCTGATGATCCGCACGCGCGACCGAGCGCCATTCGGGATGCATGTCGATGACCGCCCGCGCGTGAGCGTACGTGATGAAGCCAGCGCGGAGCGAAGGTGGCGTCGGAGGATCGGGCGGCTCGCGCAGCCACTGCGCGATGAAGTGCGCGGTGAACGGACCGACGGAGCGAAGATCGGTCAGGCTTCGACCGGACTCCTGCACGGCAGTCGTTTCCTCGGGCCACATGAGTGCGGATCGCGACGCACGTCGGAGCGCGCGCTGCTTGCGCCCCTCGCTGCGCTCGGACTCGAGCGCGAGCAGCTCAGCGATGTCGCGGTTGGTGAGCGTCGTTACGAGAGGAAGCTAATCCGCGTGGAGAAGCGTCACACCGGAGGCGGCTCCATCGGGCCAGTCGGGGTCGTCCGAGAGCTTTACGGCGACCCGGAGCTCGCCACGCTTGCTTTTCGCGTCGCCGTCAATGTCGATCAGCATCTTGCCGCTCGCCGACGGCCGCACGTGAACGAGCGCGCCATCAGCGGTCCGATAGGTACCCGGGTCGATCGCCGGGGCGGGGTCGACCAGGAATGCGATCGGCACGCCGCCGGTCGCGATCCAATGGTGGGCTCCATCGACGGGCAGCCCATCGCAATAACCGACCGTGCCGTGGTGGATCACGAGGCCGCCCTTACCGTGACGCGAACCGGCTCGGAGATGATCGAGGTTACGGCATTCGTAGTGGACGATCGTCGACATACGAGCCCTCCCCAGGAACTCCGAAAAGTTTTGTCACGGCCCGGTAACGAAGTCAATGGCCTGACGAAATGTGGACGCTGCTCGCTTGCGTGCTCGCCAGTCGAAAGAGTGAGCATCCGATCCCGATTGGTCAGCCGTCTGCTTAGAGCGCTTGTTGTGAGCGACGAAATCACGAGCGACGGCGTCGCCACCGCGCAACTGGCCGGGCTTCGCTACACGACCGACGAGCAGCCCGGCATCCGCCGGCGCCGGAAGGGGCGCGGCTTTACGTATGTCGACCGCGATGGCGTTTCTATCAGCGATGCCGGTGAGCTTCATCGAATCAAGAGGCTCGCGATCCCACCGGCGTGGAGCGATGTGTGGATATCCCCGAGCGGGCTCGGTCATATCCAGGCGACGGGACGCGACGCTCGCCGCCGCAAGCAGTACCGCTACCACGATCGCTGGCGTGAGGTCCGCGACGAAGCCAAGTTTGCCCGGTTGAGCGATTTCGCGAAGGCCCTGCCTCGGATCCGCGAGCGCGTCGACGCGGATCTCGCCCGTCCTGGAGTCCCGCGAGAGCGAGTCTTGGCCACCGCGATCCGCATCCTCGAGGAGACGTTCATACGCGTCGGCAACGTCGAGTACGCGAGGGCGAACGGATCTTTCGGCCTCACGACGCTCCGCGCCAAGCATGTCGACGTCGATGGCTCTCGAATCGTGTTCCGCTTTCGCGGCAAGAGCGGTAAGGATCAAGAGGTCGACGTGCGCGATCGGCGGCTAGCGCGCGTAGTCGCGCGGCTCGAAGAGCTTCCCGGGCAGGAGCTCTTCCAGTATCGCGACGACGACGGCGAGCTTCGAACGATCGGGTCTGACGATGTGAACGAATACCTGCGCGAGATCTCGAACGAAGATCTTTCGGCGAAGGACTTCCGCACGTGGGCCGGCACGGTGCTCGCGGCGCGCGCCCTCGCCGAACTTGGACCCGCGCGCAACGAGCGCATCGCGCGCAAGCGAGTCGTGCAGGCAATCGACGTGGTGGCGGCCCGGCTCGGCAACACCCGGGCTGTGTGCCGAAACTGCTACGTGCACCCCGGCATCCTCGACGAATATGCCGCGGGAGATCTGCCGGCCGCACTTCGTCGATCCGAGAGGGCGGGCAAAGGCCATGGACTTTCGACGCATGAAGCGGCGGTCGCGGCCATGCTCATGCGAGCGACGAAACGCGCCGCACGGCGCGCCGCGTAGGGCCCGCTACGCCGCAATCGCGGGGAAGAGCTCAGACGGGGGACGCGCGGCGCACGCCAGGAGATCGTGACAGTCGAGCACCTCGTCTGCGGTGATCGGTTCGACCTCGACGGGGATCGCGCCGAAGTCGAGGATCGCGAGGCCATCCTGTCCGCAGGATCGGCAGCGGAGTCTGACGATGAGACGCGAAGGCTCGGTCACCACCGCCGCGATGTCACCACCGTGGTAGTACTCGCCGCAGCCGCTGCACGTCACCTGCTCGAGGTGACGGATCAGCTGATCGATCCAGCTCATACCTCGCGGAACACGCACTTCTCGTGCCTTGCCGCTTGCGTCGTTCGGGTGTGGAAACAATCGCGCGTAACGAAGGTGTGACGGGGGCGCTCCCGCCTTTTAGATGGCCAGCTGCAGCTGCACGGTCTCGGGTTCGGGCACACGCGCGGGGCGCGAGGGTCGCTCGCGGAATTCGTAGCGGGCGCGAACGCGCCGGACGCGTTCCTCGATCTCGCGCTCATATTCCTTCACCGGATGCGCCCCGCCCTGGTAGAGAGCGTCATAGCGGGGCACCACCGCGGCGAATTCCGCCGCCAGGAAGTCCCGGTAGTACTGCTGGATCTCGGGGTCTACCTTGAGCAGGCGGTGGCGAAACGCTGTCGCGCCGGCCTCGCTCGCCGCGCGCGCCGCGGCGTCGAGAGATTTCTCACTGTCGCTGATGCCGGGTAGCACCGGCATGCAGAGCACGGCCGCGTCGATCCCCGCTTCGCGGAGCATGTGAAGCGCGCGCAAACGTTGGCGCGGTGGTGCGGTGCCGGGATCGGTCTTTCGGACGATCTCCTCATCGACGCACGGGACGCTGAAGTACACGGTCAGGTCTGTCTTCTCGTCGAGCTTCTTGAGTACGTCGATGTCGCGCACGACAAGCGGGCCTTTCGTGACGATGCTGGTCGGCATCGGATAGTCGACGAGCGCTTCGAGACAGCGTCGCGTCAGTCGGTATTTGCCTTCGATCGGTTGATAAGGATCGGTCGCCGTTCCGATCGCGAGAGAACCCTCGCGACGACGACGCAGTTCCTTGCGCAGAACGTCCGCGATATTCACCCGCACGTCGATGTTGCTATCGAAGTCGGTGCCGACGTTCTTCTCGCGATAGCGAGCGTGGTATGCCCTCGCGAAGCAATAGACGCAGCTGTGGGCACAACCGGACCACGGATTGAGGCTCCAGTCGAACGGCATGCCTTTCACCGCGTTCAGCGCGCTCTTCACTTCGACTTCCCGATAAGTGACGGACGCCATCGGATTTCCTCTTGGCACTATAGAACACACGTTCGAACGATGCTAGCGGCCGTCCTTCTTACTCAACCCATACCCGTCCGCAAAATTCGCGTGCCTACACTCGACGAGTCCTCGTGTCCACCAGGGCGGATCGGCCTTACGGCTCGTTCCCGCGCGGCCATCACGATGTGGCCCCCGACCCGGGCGCCCAGCCGGTTCCGCAGAAAGCCCGCATCCGCGCGGCACTCCGCCGAGCCCTTCCGTGGACTGCTGCTCTTGCCGGCCCCGCACTCCTCGTCGCCATCTCGATGGCGCCGGCCCCGCGGCCCCAAGACATACAGCCATCGGCGACGCCGACGCCGGCAATGAGCGAGGTTTACGCGAAGGTCGCTCCTTCGGTCGTCCAGATCAAGGCGCTGCGCGCTGACGGCACGGTGGCGGATTCCGGCTCGGGCGTGATCATCGACGACGCGGGAGACATCCTGACCGCGCTGCATGTGGTCCAGAACGCCCAAAGCCTGACGGTCGTGTTCTCCGACGGCACGGAGTCGTCGGCCGTCATCATCTCCGAGGTCGCCGAGAGCGACATCGCGGCGCTCCGGCCGGCGAATACGCCCGCGCGGCTCCAGCCGGCCACGCTCGGCAACCCATCGGCGCTTCGGATCGGCGACGATGCGATCGTCGTCGGAAATCCCTTCGCCCTAACACGATCGCTGTCGACCGGCGTGATCAGCGGACTCGGCCGTTCGGTTCAAGCGCCGAACCAGGGCCGCACGCTCACCGGCCTGATCCAGTTCGACGCGGCGGTGAACCCGGGATCGTCCGGAGGCCCATTGGTCAATCGGGACGGTGAAGTCGTTGGGATCGTCACGGGACTTGTGAATCCGACAGGGCAGCCCGCGTTCAGCGGCGTGGGTTTCGCGGTGACCATCGATACAGCGGCAGGCGCGCTCGGCGTGCCGCCGGACTAGAGGAGTGAACGACTGATGGCTGAGACACAGGCGGCGGTGCCACCCGACACGGGACGGCTTCTCTTCGAGATAAAGAAGGTGATCGTCGGGCAGGACCACCTGATCGAGCGCCTCATGGTCGGCCTCCTGGCCCGAGGCCACCTTCTTGTCGAGGGCGTGCCGGGTCTCGCGAAGACGCTGTCCGTCAAGACCGTCGCTCAAGCGATCACCGGCGACTTCAAACGCATCCAGTTCACGCCCGATCTCGTGCCCGCCGACCTCGTGGGGACACGCATCTACAACCAGCGCGCCGGGGATTTCCAGACCTCACTCGGACCTGTATTCACCAACCTCCTTCTCGCCGACGAGATCAACCGCGCCCCCGCGAAAGTCCAGAGCGCGCTCCTCGAGGTCATGCAGGAGCATCAGGTGACGATCGGTCGCGAGACGCATAAGGTCCCCGAGCCCTTCCTCGTCATGGCCACGCAGAACCCCATCGAGACCGAGGGGACATACGCGCTCCCTGAGGCGCAGGTCGACCGGTTCATGTTGAAGGTCCTCGTTGGATACCCGAGCGAGATGGATGAATTCGTGGTCGTCGAACGGGTGACCGGCCGCATGTCGCCGGTCGTCCCGGTGATGACCACCGACCGTCTGATCCAGCTCCAGCGCGAGGTCGACGACGTCTTCGTCGACCCGACGCTCATGGAGTATGTCGTGCGGCTTGCGTCCGCGACGCGCAATCCCACCGAGTACGGGATTGGCGACGTGGCGAAGTACATCACCTACGGCGCGAGCCCGCGTGCGTCGATCAACCTCGTCCTCGCCGGTCGGGCACTCGCCTATCTTCGCGGCCGCCGCTACGTCACAGGACAGGACATTCAGGACCTCACGCTCGACGTCCTTCGCCACCGCATCGTCCTCTCGTTCGAAGCGCTTTCCGAGGACGTCACCGCGGACGACGTGGTGAAGCGTGTCCTCGCGCGCATCCCGGTTCCGACCGAGCCACTGCAGGGACATGTCGCCCTCCGCGCCTGAGCGTCGCCTTCAGCGGCTCGAGTGGACCCTCATGCGCCGGTTGGACGGCCTGCTCCAGGGCGACTACCGAACGATCTTCAAAGGACAGGGACTCGATCTCGCGGACATCCGCGAGTACGCATTCGGCGACGACGTCCGGCACATCGACTGGAACGTGACCGCACGGCTCGACACGCCCTATGTGCGCGAGTATCTCGAGGACCGAGAGATCAACGCGCACTTCCTCCTCGATCTCTCGCCGTCGGTGGATTTCGGCACCGTCGACCGCAGGAAACGAGATCTCCTGATCGACTTCACCGGACTGCTCGCGCGCCTTCTGACGCGCCACGGCAATCGCGTCGGCGCGACGCTTTACGGTTCTCGCGTCGAGCGCTCGATCCCGGCGCGAGGCGGCCGCGTCCAGGTCCTCCGGATCCTGAACGAGCTGGAGAAGCGTCCGCGCCTCGAGAGCTCGCCGCTGACCTCGTTGAGCGATCTTCTCGACTCGGGTATGCGCGGACTCAAGCGCCGATCGCTCGTCTTCGTCGTCTCCGATTTCTTCAGTGCGGCAGGTTGGGAATCACGTCTGGAGCGGATCGCGCGCCGCCACGAGACGCTCGCCGTGCGGCTGGCGGACCCTCGCGAGGATGAGCTTCCCGATATCGGGACGGTCATCCTGACCGACAGCGAGACGGGCGAACAGCTTCGCGTGAACACCGGCGACCCGCGGTTCCGCGAGCGTTTCGCCGCCGCCGCCAGGCGCCGCGAGGACCAGCTGAGCGCCACCTTCACGCGCGCCGGCGTTGACGTGCTCGTACTGCGCACGGACGAAGACCTCGTCCGCGCTATCGTCAAGTTTGCGTACGCGCGTAAGCGTCGCGCTGGACGACGCGCCGCGATGGGAGCATCCGCATGACCTTCATCTGGCCCACGGCTCTGTTGCTGCTGGTCGTCGTCGCCGGACTCGCTGTCCTTTATGTCCTAGCGCAGCGCAGGCGGAATCGCTACGCGCTCCGCTACGCGAATCTCTCGCTCGTCCGCGAAGCCCTCGGCAAGGGTCCCGGCTGGCGGCGCCACGTTCCGCCCGCCCTCTTCGTCCTCGCTCTCGCTTTCATGGCGATCGCGGTAGCGAGACCGCAGGCGGTCGTCGCCGTTCCAAGCCAGGAGGGGACGGTCATCCTCGCGATCGACGTCTCCGGCTCGATGCTCGCCGAAGACATGAAACCGAACCGCATGGAAGCGGCGAAGGCTGCGGCACGCGCGTTCGTCGACAAGCAAAGCGAGAGCGTGAAGATCGGAGTCGTCTCCTTCTCAGGCGATGCGTCGATCGTGCAATCGCCGACCACCGATAAGACGCTGGTCATCGCCGCGATCAACCGCCTTCGTCCTCAGCGCGCGACAGCGATCGGGCGGGCGATCCTCGTTTCGCTCGACGCCATCGAGGAATCTCAGGGAAGCGAGTCGGACCTCCCAAGCTCGATCCTTCAACAGGGTGCTGGTCAGCCCGGCGCGACGCCCCGCCCGACGGCCACGCCGTTGCCCGCGTACCTGGTCGGTCAACACTCGTCCGCTTCGATCGTCCTCATGTCCGACGGGCAGAACAATCAGTTCCCGCCACCCCTCGACGTCATCGACCAGGCTGTCAGCCGCGGTGTGCGCGTCTACACGATCGGCGTGGGAAGCGCCACCGGCGCCATCGTCCGGCTGCAGGGCCGTGCCGTCCGCACTGCGCTCGACGAGGCGACGCTGAAACAGATCGCCGAGGTCACCGACGCGCAGTACTTCAACGCGAACACCGAGGCCGACCTGCGCGCCGTCTACGAAAACCTGACAACGCAGCTCGTCGTCCGCAATGAAAAGACCGAGCTCACCGCCTACGCGACGCTCGCCGCCGCAATACTCGCCGTGTTCGCCGGCGCGTTCTCGCTGCTCTGGTTCAACCGCCTTCCGTAGCGCGCTTCTCCTCCCGAGCAGTCGGCGCCGCGGGTCCTGTCACGGCTCTGGGCCCGCTCGCTCCGCGCACCCTCCCCGTTAGCGACCGCGCGAGCGCGGTCGCACGGGGTCCCGAGGCACCCGCGCGTCGCGAGCAGGCCCTGCCGCCGCGCCACCCGCGGCGCTCTCTCGCTGGCAAGCGCCCACGCTTGTCTTCGGAGTGGCTACCGCGTAGTGATGCCGAGGACAGTCGCGCTATTTGGTGATGTGGAGATGACGATCTCGCGCCGCGCTTCGCCGAGATCGGCCCGCTGCCAGAGGTCGCGAACGCGGACATCAGTGCGGAGCGCAATTCCGAGTTCTTCGATGGATATGCGGACCTCCCGGGCGACCGACCCGCGGTTCAGAGCAGCCATCGCGATCCCGCGGTTGGCTCCAAGCGCGCGTATCCAGACGTCAACGTCGCCATCGCGACGGATCCGGCGGCCCTGTTTGCCGGCTCCGTCCTGATCGATCGCGACGATCTCGGGCGCCGTGAGGATCTCGCGCACGTCATCGCTCATCGTGCGGAGATCATTCCCGGCCATGAGCGGGGCGGCGAGGATCGACCACAGCGCGAAGTGAGCGCGGCTCTGGTCGATCGTGAGCTCTCCGTTGCCGACCTCGAGCATGTCCGGATCGTTCCAATGATCGGGACCCGCGAATGGATGAAGATCCGCTTGCCGATCGAGGATCGTCAAGACGCTCGACCACTCGGGTTGAATGTCCCAGCACGTCCGCCACAGGTGACCGATCTCGCCGGCCCATTCCCAAGGACGAGCGCGGCCCCACTCGCAGATCGAAAGGACGATCGGCCGCCGCGCCGCCTGAAGGGCCATGGCCCACTTGGCATACAGGGCGCGTGGACCCATTCCCTCGGTGTGACACCAGTCCACCTTCACGTAGTCGATGCCCCACTCGGCGAATCGTCGAGCGTCGCGGAACTCATAACCAAGACTTGCCGGCAGGTCCTGGCAGGTCATCGTGCCGGCGTCCGTATAGATGCCGAAGCGAAGGCCAAGCGCGTGGACGCGATCGGCGAGTGCCTTCATCCCGCCCGGGAACTTGTCCGGGTCAGCGACGAAGTCGCCATTCCGATCGCGCTCCGGCGCCATCCACCCGTCGTCGATGACGACGTAGCGATATCCCGCGTCGCGCATCCCCGAAGAGACCATCGCTTCGGCGGTCTCGAACACCAGGCGCTCATCGATCTCCACGCCGAACCGATTCCAGCTGTTCCAACCCATGGGCGGCGTGGCTGCGAGGCCATCGGAGAGACGCCCGATGCCCACTAGGGCACGACCGCGACGAGGCGGCCGCCGCTGCCGTAGCTCAGGAGCACGCGAGAGGCGAGGTCCTTCGCGCCGCCACGGTGCGCGAGCGCGATGATGCTCCCGCCGAAGCCGCCGCCGACAAGACGGGACCCAAGGGCACCCGCGCCCCTCGCCAGCTCTACGAGCTGATCGAGCTCGGGGGTCGAGACTTCGTAGTCATCGCGAAGCGAGCGATGAGACGCGCTCAAGAGCTCGCCGACCCTCGCGAGGTCCTGCGCGCCGAGGGCGACGACCGCCTCGCCCACGCGCGCGTTCTCGGTGACGACGTGCCGTACGCGGCGGTCGAGCGGCGACGGCAGCCGCTCCAGAGCGTCGTCGAGCCGTCCCGTCTCAAGCTCGCGGAGCGACGAGATCCCAAGGTGGCGGCACGCCACCTCGCATTCCTCTCGTCTTCGGTTGTATCCGCCGGTGGCGTGCTCGTGGCGCGTGCCCGAATCGATGACGGCGAGCTCGGCCGCCCTCGGAAGGGGCACCCTGCGCATGGCTTGGTCGCGCATGTCGATGAACAATGCCTCGTCCTCGCGGCCGTAGACCGATGCGAGCTGATCGAGCAACCCTGCGCGCGCCCCCGCGAAATCCGTCTCGGCGGCATGAGCGACGCGCACGGTCGCCGGGTCATCGAGAGCGAGATCGAACAGCTCGGACAGCGCGCGCAGGAGCGCGATCGCGAACGCCGCGCTCGATCCGAGGCCGGCGCCGAGTGGAAGGTCCGACGTGATCGTCGCATCGAACCCGCCGACGTGGAAGCTGTTCTGGACCAGGATCGACGTCACTCCCCTCACGCGATCCGCCCACGTCCCGTCTTTGCGCTCGGAGCCGATCTGGTACGACACCTCGCGCGGGAACACCGGTGCGTCCGTCGTCAGGTGAGCGATCCCGTCCTCGCGCGAGCCGGCCTCGACCGTGACGCCCAGGCTCAACGCGACCGGCATGACGAGTCCGTCGTTGTAATCGGTGTGCTCGCCGATCAGGTTGATCCGTCCGGAGGCATGCGCGGTCGCTCGACGACGCATTCGCTCGCGGACGATAGCCGGGCCCGGCCTGGGTCGCGTCGGTACCTACGCGCGAACGTCAGATGCCCGGGCCGGTCGGGTCCTCAGGAACGCTGTCGATCGGCTGATTCGAGGCCGGTATCACGAGCGGCGAGATGGGCACGAGCTTGACTCCTCCGTCCACGAGGCTCATCGCATCCCGCTCCGGCAGTGCCACCGCGGTCTCTTGCTCGATAGCCTCTGCGCTGAGTCCTGGTTCTTCGGGCATGGGCATAGACCTCCTGCCTGACCGGCTGCAGGCCTGGTGCCACGCCGTTCGCGCACACTTAGGCGTATGCGGTTCGATAAGACGCTCGACGTTCAGCGCGCGATGGCCATTTACGCGCACCCTGACGATGCCGAGTTCGGCATGGCCGGGACCGTCGCGAAATGGGCGAAGGCCGGCGTGGAGTTCACGTACTGCATGGTCACGAACGGCGCGTCGGGATCACAGGATCCGGATATGACCCGCGAACGCCTCCGCGACATCCGAGCGGCCGAGCAGAGCGAGGCGGCCAAGATCCTTGGCGTCAAGAACGTTGTCTTCCTCGAGTTCGAGGACGGCTACCTGGAGCCGACGATCGACGTTCGCCGCGCGGTCGCTCGTCAGATCCGCATCCACAAGCCGGACGTGATCTTCACGATGGACCCGACGATGCGCTACGGCGGCGGGTATGTGAACCACCCGGACCACATCGCGGCAGCCGAGGTCGTCCTGCGCTCGATCAATCCGGACGCTTCGACGCGTCAGATGCTCCCCGAGCTCTGGCAGAAGGAGCGGCTCGAGCCCCACAAGCCGAAGGCGCTCTTTCTTATGGCGTTCGGCGCACCGGACACGATCGTCGATGTGAGCGACGTCGTCGACGTCAAGATCAAGGCGCTTCTCGCGCACCGCTCACAAATCGATGCCGACAGCGTCGACTTCATCAAGGGCTGGATGAGGGAGGCGGGCAAGAAGAAGCGCTACGCCTACGCCGAGGGATTCAAGGTGCTGCGATTCGAGGAAGACGGCGCGCCGCGCCGTGACGCTAGGCGCGAAGGGCGGAAAGCACCTCGAGCGCGTGTCCGTCAGGCTTCACGGAGTACCACGACCTCTCGACCCGTCCGTCGGAGCCGATAAGGAAGGTCGAGCGAATCACGCCTTCGCCGCGTCCCGGACGCTCGCCCCACGCGCCGTACGCCTCATGCGCCTTTCGATCCGGGTCGCTCAGTAGGCGCACGCGAAGTCCGTACTTCTTGCGGAATGCCTGATGTGCGGTGGCGTCGTCTCGCGAGATCCCGAGCACCGGAACGCCGAGCATCTCGAACTGCGGGAAGTTGTCGGTGAACTGGCACGCTTCGGTCGTGCAGCCGGGCGTGTCGTCTTTGGGGTAGAAGTAGACGACGTACGGCTTTCCCTTGAGCTCTTTGTTCGAGACGACCGTTCCCGCTTCGTCGGGCAGAGAAAATTCGGGGGCTTGGTCGCCGGGCTTGAGCTCCATCACGCGAAGGGTACGACCACAAAGCGTCCATATGCGACGAACGCGGTGAGTCCAGCCAGCACCATGTTGAAGACCACGCCTGGCCACTCGCGCCTGCTGATGTGAAAGACGGCAGCGAGGACCACCACCGCGAAAAGCCCAACGGCCGCAAGAGGGGTGAGCCACGGAAGAACCCGGGTAAGCGCCGGCAGGATCACGCCTACCGCGCCGGCGATCTCCGCGCCGCCGATGAGCCGGAGCAACGGGTCAGAAACGTCGTTCGCCCACCGGAACTGCACTCGGGCTGTTTGCATCCGAAAAAGCAACGTCGAGCCGTGGTAACCGAACAAGAGCGCCGCGACCACCTGCGCGACCCAAAGAGCGATGTCCACTGACGGTGTGGAACGCCGCGGTCAGCGAATGTATTCCGCCCGGAACGCCTCGAAGCGCGCATAGAACGCGTCGGTCGTTTCACCGAACGCCGCCGCAAAAGCCTGATGCCACTCCTGACCGCTCCCAACCCGCGCGCACCAATCACGGATCGTCGAGAGCCCCTTCGGCGCAAGAAGGCGATCCACGGCGAGGTAGCTCACCGCATACGGCTTCGCGTTCGCCGGAAAACTGGACTCGAGTGACTGCAACGTGGCGTGGTTCGACGCCGTCACAAGCTGCCGCTTCGTGAACGTGTCGAGGTTGGCGGCGGGAATGAGCCCATCGGCGATGAGCGAGCGGTAGGCGAACGACTCGGCCATGCCCTCGGCGATCCACGTAGCGCGGCCGCCCATGCAAACGCTGCCGCCCACGGCGTACTGCCACAGATGGATGTATTCGTGCGCCGCGAGCTCGGTCCGTTCCGTGTCCGCGGTCCAGGTGTCCGCGGCGGCTGCGGGTGGATCCGTCCACGCGATGTTCGACGTGACGATCTTGTACGAATCGCCGAGGGTCAAACAGCAGTACGGCTGCGTCTCATCCGTGACCATCACCTGAACGATCGAGGGCTTGCGACGGGTACCGCCAACGAACGTCTCGAGGTATCCGCTCGCGTGCTGCACGACCTGATGCACTAATGCGATGTCCTTCGCGTTCACGCCCGCGTCGATGCGGAACGTGACGCCCGCCGGATCGGGCGGCGTTGGCGTCGGCATCGTCCCGTCGGGATTGAGGACGAGCACCTGCCAGAACACGCCGATGTCCTCGAGCCACTGCGCGCCCTCGATCAGCGGGCGCACATAGAGCCGGTACGTGCCTGGGAGCGCCGGCGCCTGCAAGCCGAACTGGAACCACGCGACCTGGCCGGGTCCGACGTACGGCCCGGGCTGTTGAGCGATGCGATTGAAGCGGGGCCACCCGGTCGCGGGGGAACCGAGCTGACCGTCGCCGCCGAGAATGCTTGGCTGATCCTGGCCCGGTTCGCTTTGCCACGTACCGAGGTACGCCGCCTCGCCCATCTTTCCCGAGACCCATCCTCGCGACCCCGAGTTGTAATAGGCGAGCGTCGCCTGGGCGGTGCCTCCAGGGCACAGACGCATGTAGCCGCTCTGTCCGTACCAAGCAGCGTGAAAGCCTGGCAGCTTGGTCGGTGTTGCAGTCGGCGGCGCGATGCCCGGACCGATGTCCGGCGTGCACGTGGCTGCGGCGGCTCTCGTCGCGGAAGGGACGACCGAGGCGAGGACAAGGATGATCGCAAGGATGATGCGCATCGTTAGAGCAACCCCGCGTGAGGACGCACGTTACGGTCGAACGCTATGGTTCGGCCTCTTCTTCATCAGGCCACTCGAACTTGTCGAGCGCCGTGCGCGTGATGCCGCCCGTCTTGAACCACATGTGTCCGTCGGGTTCGCCGCCGGGGCAATAGGCCCATCCACCTTCTTCGGCGACATTGAACGGGCTCGACGGATCGACCGGAGGCTTGCGGCGATGTGTCTTGCGGATGCAGATGAATTGGATGAGAGCGCGGTCCATCTTTAGTCGCTCAGTTGCGCGCAGCGGAGCCGCTGCTAGTCATCTAGGTATTTACTGAGCGGGTGAGGGGAATCGGACCCCTACTGCAACCTTGGGAAGGTTGTTTGCTGCCACTACAACACACCCGCACTGCGCTGATGGCAATTGGAACAACGCACGTCGCATTTCTCGATTTCGGCGAGGAGTTCGTCGCGCCTACCTCGTGCCCGTAAGAAGGCGATGGTCTCGAGTTTGCCTTCGCTGTCTCGGTGGTCGAACTCAAGCACGAGCGGGTCGGCTTCACCGCAATCGACGCAGCTATGCGTGCGGAGATACTGATCGATCAGGCGGCCTAACTCTTCGCGGATGGAACGTCGACGTCCCCAGTCGGCAGTTACGTACCTTGCCGTGTTTCGCTTGTAGTGCTCGCGCGCATATGCCCGCATACAGAACCGACAGCGAGCTCGACGTTGGCCGCGAGCCTTGTCCCGATACGAGAAGTCCTCGAGTGCTCTTGTGTCGCCGCAGCCGGTGCATCGGCGAAATCCTGGGTCGTCCGAAAGCAGGATCCCAACGACTGGCGTCGCCGTTCCCTGACTGCCAATCGTAG
>WNFL01139806.1_pt2 | contig 15517 bp, 18 predicted proteins | sample 5400361 | NCBI WGS metagenome assembly WNFL01 (sample SAMN13153351, study PRJNA577476) | soil metagenome | isolation source: 40 cm soil on Douglas fir-dominated hillslope | place: USA:California | collected 2013-09-17
CTGATCAAGGCGAGCTGGTAGGAGGTTTTCCGCATGAGCATGACCGATCCCATTGCCGACATGCTGACCCGCATCCGCAACGCCCAGATGGTCGGAAAGACCGCGGTCGGCGTTCCGTCATCGAAGGTCAAGATTTCCATCGCCCAGGTGCTTAAGGACGAGGGGTACATCGACGGCTTCACCGTTCGCGAAAAGGAAGGCAAGCCGGAGCTCGAGATCGGCCTCAAGTACTACGCGGACAAGCCCGTGATCGAGAAAATCGAGCGCGTGTCCACCCCGGGATTGCGCGTCTACAAGGGGCGCGACGAGCTGCCGCGCATCATGAACGGGCTCGGCGTCGCCATCGTGTCCACCTCCAAGGGCGTCATGACCGATCGCAAGGCGCGCGCTACCGGCCTGGGCGGCGAAGTGCTCTGCATCGTCGCCTAGGGATCCACCATGTCGCGGATCGCAAAATATCCCGTTACGCTGCCCAAGGGCGTCGAGGCGACGCTCGCGACCGAGGCTCTCTCCATCAAGGGGCCGCTCGGAACCCTGTCGCAGCGCCTGCGCGGCGACGTCAGCGTCGAGAAGGACGGCGACAAGCTGGTATTCAAGGCTCTCGAGGAATCGGACGAGGCCAACGCCATGTCGGGAACGCTGCGGGCGCTCGCCGCCAACATGGTGCTCGGGGTGACCAAGGGATTCGAGAAGCGCTTGACGCTGGTCGGGGTCGGTTATCGCGCGCAGGCGCAAGGGGACAAGTTGAACCTCACGCTGGGTTTTTCGCATCCGGTGGTGCACCCCATGCCCAAGGGGGTGAGGGCCGAGACTCCCTCGCAAACCGAAATCGTGATCAAGGGGTTGGACAAGCAGCTCGTGGGACAAGTCGCCGCCGAAGTGCGCGCCTACCGGTCACCCGAGCCTTACAAGGGCAAGGGTGTGCGCTATTCCAACGAGCGGGTGATCTTGAAGGAAACCAAGAAGAAGTAGGGACCGCGATGATCGACAAAAAAGCGGCAAGGCTTCGGCGAGCGTCGCAGACGCGCCGAAAAATCCATGAATTGGCGAAAGTACGGCTCGCCGTGCATCGAACCAACACCCATATCTACGCCCAGCTGCGCTCGGTGGACGGCAAGGTGTTGACCTCCGCGTCCACCGTGGAGAAGGAAGTGCGCACCACGGTCTCGAACGGCGGCAACAAGGCGGCAGCGGTGGCGGTAGGCAAGCGTATCGCCGAGAAAGCGAAAGGTTTGGGCATCCAGGCCGTTGCGTTCGACCGCTCCGGCTACAAGTACCACGGCAGGGTCAAAGCGCTGGCAGACGCCGCGCGAGAGGCCGGCCTCAAGTTCTAGATTGGCGACGAACAGGGGGGGCTCCTCCCTACGGTCCCAATTCAGGCGAGCACTCTAGAGGAATCACGATGGCGAGAATGCAACCCAGAATGCAGGGCGGCGAGCAGCGCACGGACGGCCTGAAGGAGAAGATGGTCTCCGTGAACCGCGTCACCAAGGTGGTGAAAGGCGGACGTATACTCGGTTTTGCCGCGCTCACAGTCGTCGGCGACGGCGACGGCGCAGTAGGCATGGGCAAAGGCAAAGCACGCGAAGTGCCGGTGGCGGTGCAAAAAGCCCTGGAAGAGGCGCGCCGCAAGATGTTCCGCGTGTCCCTGAAGAACGGCACGCTGCAACACGCCGTGATCGGCAAGCACGGCTCTTCGAAAGTGATCATGCAGCCGGCATCCGAAGGGACGGGCATCATTGCCGGCGGCCCCATGCGCGCGGTGTTCGAAGTGATGGGCGTGACCAACGTGCTCGCCAAGTGCATCGGCTCGACCAATGGCTTGAAGAGGATGAATACTCCAGCGCAGATCGCGGCCAAGCGCGGCAAGTCGGTCGAGGAAATCACGAGCTGAGGCGATGACGCATATGGCCGACAAGAAAATTCGCGTGACGCTCGTCAAAAGCACCAACGGCTGCAGGAAAGAACATCGCGCCACGGTGCGCGGCCTGGGGCTGCGGCGATTGCGTCAAACCGTGGAGCTCGAGGACACGCCGCAAGTGCGCGGCATGATCAACAGCGTAATTTACCTGGTGCACCTCGAGGGATAAATGGAGCTCAATACGCTGAAACCCGCTCCCGGTTCGAAGCACGTGCGCAAGCGCGTTGCCCGCGGTATCGGGTCGGGGACGGGCAAGACGGGGGGCCGCGGGCACAAGGGCCAGAGGGCGCGCTCGGGAGGCTTTCACAAAGTGGGCTTCGAGGGCGGGCAGATGCCGCTGCAGCGCAGGCTGCCCAAGCGCGGCTTCAACTCACCGACCCGCGAGGACACCGCCGAAGTGCTGCTATCGGATCTCGAGCGCATCAAGGCCGAGAAAATCGATCTCGCCGCGTTGAAGGAGGCGGGCGTCGTTCCGGGATCGGCCAAGGGAGCCAAGGTGATCGTCTCCGGCAAACTCACGCGCAAAGTGACGCTTACTGGTGTCGCGGTGAGCAAGGGTGCGCGCGCCGCAATCGAAGCGGCGGGCGGCAGCACCGATGCACCCATTCCTCAACCCAAGCCCAAACGCGAGCCCAAGGCCGTGCCGGCGCCCCAGCCGCAGGCCGAAGTCAAAGCGGGCAAGAAGGAAGCCGGGCTTGAAAAGCGCGCAGGCGATGCCAAGGAAGCGAGCGAATCAAAAGGCGAACGCGGCGCGAAGGACACGGGCGAAGGGAAAGACAAGCGCGAAGCGAAAGACAGGCGCGAAGCAAAGGAACCTCGGCCTGGGCCGGAGGGCAAGAAAGGCGGCAAAGCCTAGATGGCCACCCCGCAGCTCGGCAAGACCGGCAAGTTCGGCGATCTGAAGAAGCGCCTGACGTTTCTGCTTCTGGCGTTGGTCGTTTTCCGCGTCGGCGCGCATATTCCGGTGCCGGGCATCGATCCGATCCGGCTCGCCGAGCTGTTCCAGTCGCAGCAAGGGGGGATTCTCGGCCTGTTCAACATGTTCTCGGGCGGAGCGCTTTCGCGCTTCACTATCTTTGCGCTCGGCATCATGCCCTACATCTCGTCCTCGATCATCATGCAGCTCATGACCGCGGTGTCCCCGCAACTGGAGCAGCTCAGGAAAGAGGGCCAGGCGGGCCAGCGCAAGATCACCCAGTACACACGCTACGGGACGGTATTTCTCGCTCTTTTCCAGGCGACCGGCATCTCTGTCGCGCTCGAGTCGCAGCCCGGACTTGTGATCGACCCGGGCCTGATGTTCCGCTTCACCACCGTGGTCACGCTGGTGACGGGCACCATGTTCCTGATGTGGCTCGGCGAGCAGGTGACCGAGCGCGGTTTGGGCAACGGCATCTCGATCATCATCTTCGCCGGAATCGCGGCGGGACTCCCGAACGCCATCGCCGGGATGCTGGAGTTGGTGCGCACCGGTGCGATGCATCCGCTTACTGCGCTCTTGATCTCGGCGGGAGTCGTGGTGGTCACCTGGGCCGTGTGCTTCGTCGAGCGCGGTCAGAGGAAGATCTTGGCGACGGCGGACAGGCCTCGCATCTACCCTTCAAGCTCAACATGTCAGGCGTCATACCGCCGATCTTCGCCTCATCGATCATCTTGTTCCCCGCGACCATTGCCGGCTGGTTTACGAGCGGTGTCGCAGGCAGCAACACCTGGGAACTGCTGTCGAGGGGACAGGTCGGCGCGGCATTCAGCCTGATGATCAGGGACCTCGCATCCACGCTCACGCCGGGCCAGCCCGTGTACGTCATGCTCTATGCAAGCGCGATCGTGTTCTTTTGCTTTTTCTACACGGCGCTGCAATACAACCCCAAGGAGACGGCGGACAATCTGAAGAAATCAGGGGCCTTCGTTCCCGGCATCCGGCCCGGCGAGCAGACGGCGAAGTATCTCGAGAAGATCCTCTTGAGACTGACCTTGGCAGGCGCCATTTACGTGACCCTGGTTTGCCTGCTGCCCGAGTTCCTGATCCTGAGGTGGAACGTGCCGTTCTATTTCGGCGGCACCTCGCTCTTGATTATCGTCGTGGTGACCATGGACTTCATGGCGCAGGTGCAGGCCTACATCATGACGCACCAGTACGAGAGCCTGCTCAAAAAGGGGGGGTTCGGGGGTGGAGGATAATTCCCGACGACCCTGTGACGAGCATGGGAGCAAGGGGCAAGGCGCCTCAAGATCGCCCATTTGAGAGGGAAGAAAAACAGTAACAAACATGGCAAAAGAAGACGTGATCCAGATGCAGGGAGAGATCATGGAAACCCTGCCCAACGCGACGTTCCGCGTCAAGCTGGAAAACGGACACGTAATACTGGGGCACATCTCCGGAAAGATGCGCATGCACTACATCCGGATTCTCCCCGGAGACAAGGTGACGGTCGAGCTGACTCCCTACGACCTGACTCGCGGACGCATCATATTCCGCGCGAAGTGAATCGATCGAAAGGAAAACTCATGAAAGTGCTTGCCTCGGTGAAAAAGATTTGCCGCAACTGCAAGATCGTGCGCCGCAGGGGGGTGGTGCGCGTCATCTGCAAGGAACCCCGCCACAAGCAGAGGCAGGGGTAGCAAATTGGTAGTTAACGGACGGATTTCACGTTATAATTTCGGGTTTCCTTTTCGGCGAATAAACGGAGCAGGAGTATGGCCCGCATAGCGGGAGTCAACATTGCGAATCACCAACATGCGGAGATCGCCCTGCAGGCGATCTTTGGCATCGGTCGCTCGCGCGCGCAGGCGATCTGCCTCGCAGCCAAAGTCAATAAGTATTCTAAAATCAAAGACTTGTCTGAAACTGACATGGAGCGTCTGCGCGAACAGGTCGCAAGATTTACCGTCGAGGGCGACTTGCGTCGCGAGGTGTCGATGAATATCAAGCGGCTGATAGACCTCGGCTGCTATCGCGGCACCCGTCATCGCAAGGGACTGCCGGTTCGCGGCCAGCGTACCCGCACCAACGCGCGCACCCGGAAGGGTCCGCGCAAGGCCGCAGTCAAGATTACCGCCGCGGCTCCGAAGGCCGGCTGAGCGAGCGAGGACCCCGTACATGGCAAAACCGCCTGTCGCACCGACCGCTGCAGCACGCGTTCGCAAGAAGGTGAAAAAAAACGTGGCCGAAGGCATTGCCCACATTCACGCCTCGTTCAACAACACCATCATCACCATTACCGATCGCCAAGGCAACGCCTTGGCGTGGGCGACCTCGGGCGCCGCAGGCTTCAAGGGCTCGAGGAAATCGACGCCGTTCGCTGCCCAAGTTGCAGCCGAGCAGGCCGGCCGCGCGGCACAAGAGTGCGGCGTGAAGAATCTCGAAGTGCGCATCAAGGGGCCCGGACCCGGACGAGAATCGGCCGTGCGCGCCCTCAATGCACTGGGTCTCAAGATCAGCAGCATCGCAGATGTGACGCCCGTGCCGCACAACGGTTGCAGGCCGCCGAAAAAGCGGCGCATATAGAGGAATACGCATGGCCCGAGATCTGGACGCGAAATGCCGCCAGTGCCGCCGCGAAGGGGAGAAGCTCTTCCTCAAGGGCGAGAAATGCTTCACCGACAAATGCGCGATCGAGCGCCGCAGCTATGCGCCGGGACAGCACGGCCAGAAAAGCGGCGGCCGCATGTCCGATTTCGGCAAGCAGCTGCGGGAGAAGCAGAAGCTGCGCCGCATATACGGGCTGCTCGAGCGCCAGTTCCGCAAGACCTACGCAGAGGCCTCGCGCAGCAAAGGCGTGACGGGCGAGCGTCTGCTGCAGCTGCTGGAGTCGCGACTGGATACCGTCTCCTACCGCATGGGGTTCGGTGCGAGCCGCACCGAGGCGCGCCAGATCGTGCGCCATAACGGCATCCTCGTAAACGGCAAGCGCGTCAACATGCCTTCCTACCAGGTGCGCCCCGGCGACACCGTAGAAGTTGCGCCCAAGGCGAGGGAGCAGCTTCGAGTCAAGGGCGCAGTCGCTGCCGCCGAAACGCGCGGCTTCCCGGAATGGATCGAGGTCAACGCCAAGGAAATGAAGGGCACGTTCAAGGCGCTTCCGGCTCGTTCCGACCTGCCTTCCACGATCAACGAAAGCCTGGTGGTCGAGCTGTATTCGAAATAACGCTGCGCGAAGTATCCGGCGCAAGCCAACTCGTATCGAGGGTCTTACATGCAAACCAGTGGATTTCTGAAACCGCGCATCATCGAGGTCCAGGGCATTGCCCCCAATCACGCCAAAGTCGTGATGGAGCCGTTCGAGCGCGGGTATGGCCATACGCTCGGCAATGCGCTGCGCCGCGTCCTGCTCTCTTCAATGCCCGGATTCGCAGCGACCGAAGTGCAGATCGCCGGAGTGCTTCATGAATACTCGACGATCGAGGGTGTCCAGGAAGACGTCGTCGATATCTTGCTCAACCTCAAGGGCGTAGTGCTCAAGCTTCACAACCGCGAGGACGCGCTGCTCAGCCTGAAGAAAAAAGGTGAGGGCCCCGTGACCGCGGCCGACATCGAGGTCACTCACGATGTCGAAATCATCAATCCTGAGCATGTGATCGCGCATCTTTCCCCCGGAGGCAAGATCGAGATGCAGATCAAGGTCGAGAACGGCCGTGGGTACATCCCCGGGAATCTCCGTGTCGTCCCCGAGGAATCCAAGGGCATCGGAAAGATCATACTGGATGCCTCGTTCTCGCCCGTGAGACGTGTGTCCTATGCGGTCGAATCGGCGCGCGTCGAGCAGCGCACCGACCTCGACAAGCTCATCATTGACATCGAGACGAACGGCGTGATCGAGCCCGAGGAGGCGATCCGTTACGCAGCGAGGATTCTGGTCGATCAGCTTTCTGTTTTCGCGGCGCTCGAAGGCACGGCTCCGGCGGTCGAGGAAAAGAAGGCCCCGCAGGTCGACCCGATCCTGCTGCGTCCGGTGGACGATCTCGAGCTCACCGTGCGCTCGGCGAATTGCCTCAAGGCGGAGAACATCTACTACATCGGCGACCTGATCCAGCGCACCGAGACCGAGCTTCTCAAGACACCCAATCTAGGCCGAAAATCGCTCAACGAGATCAAGGAAGTGCTGGCCTCGCGCGGGCTGACGCTCGGCATGAAGCTCGAGAACTGGCCGCCGGCCGGGCTGGAGACCGCACGCACCTCGTGATCGAGGCGAAGGGACAAGAAGATGCGCCACCGCCACGGACTCAGGAAGCTCAACCGCACCAGCAGCCATCGCCTGGCGATGCTGCGCAACATGACCGTCTCGCTGCTGAAACACGAGGTCATCCAAACGACCCTTCCCAAGGCAAAGGAGCTGCGCCGCGTGGTCGAGCCGATGATCACGCTCGGCAAGCAAGCCACGCTCGCCAACCGACGCCTCGCGTTCAACCGCCTGCGCGACCGCGGCATCGTGACGAAGCTGTTCGCCGAGCTCGGGCCCCGCTACGCCAAACGAAACGGAGGGTATCTGCGCATCCTGAAATACGGGTTCAGAAAGGGAGACAATGCCCCGATGGCGCTGGTCGAGTTGCTCGACCGGCCTGAGCCGAAGGAAGGGCCCAAGGCAGAGGCCGCCAAAGAGTAGTCGTTTCGCCTACGCAAAGAAAAAGGCCGGATCGCTCCGGCCTTTTTTGTTGCACTCTCCGCGGTATGCGGAGGACTGTCCGCCTCAGGCAGCCATCAACATCGGCACGCCGAGCCGAGCGTCATTTACTGCCCGGATGCGAGCACCGGACGCCGCTGCGTTTGCGGCGCGGATGCGGGCGCCGGACGCCGCTGCGTTTGCACCCCGGATGCGAGCACCGGAGGCTGCCGCGTTTGTGGCCCGGATGCGGGCGCCGGACGCCGCTGCGTTTGTGGCCCGGATGCGAGCACCGGAGGCTGCCGCGGTTGTGGCCCGGATGCGAGCACCGGAGGCTGCCGCGGTTGTGGCCCGGATGCGAGCACCGGAGGCTGCCGCGTTTGTGGCCCGGATGCGAGCACCGGAGGCTGCCGCGGTTGTGGCCTGGATGCGAGCACCGGACGCCGCTGCGTTTGTGGCCTGGATGCGAGCACCGGAGGCTGCCGCGGTTGTGGCCTGGATGCGAGCACCGGAGGCTGCCGCGGTTGTGGCCCGGATGCGAGCACCGGACGCCGCTGCGTTTGTGGCCTGGATGCGAGCACCGGACGCCGCCGCCTTCGTGCCTTGAATACGAGCACCGGATGCTGCTGCGGTTTCAGCCTTGATGACATCCCCGGACCAGGCTGCATCCTGTCCGCCCCCAAACTCCCGTTCATAGAGGCGTCGGGTCTTCTCGGCTTGCACTTCCCTTTCTTCGACGTCCGCGGAAGTGAACTCGCCGATATGAGGAGCATGATGCAGGTAGTTGCCGAACACTTCCTGGCAGTCCTCGGAGTACTTGATGGTCTGCAGGATGTGCGTATGCCAGAACTCGTCCACGTCCTCGCTCAAGAGGATGTCTTCGGCGTCGTCGGGGTATTTCGCCAGCATGGTCAGATAGGTCTTGTACGCAACTTCGATGCTGTCGGCGTATTCGCGCGTCCAGCCTTCTCCCCGCACGGGGTCCATCACTCTGATTTTGACGGTTTCAAGATCAAGCGCTTGTATTGCGGCAGTGACTTGCCCTACTGGTCTTGCGGTCAATTGTGCCTTCACTTCGTTGCCTCCTGTAACACTGAATGAATAAAACGGGGCGGAATCGGCGATCGCGTTAGGCCAGCTCAACTCTTCCCCGCGGCTCAACAACGTCTGGATTCGATTTGTCATGGTGCTCTCATCATGAGTGGGGTCAGGGCCGTTCGGAATTGGGCGATTTCCTAGCTCGCGCTCGAAATACCCTAGGGATCCCCTAAGGCATGCCCTGTCAGGTTTACCCGACATGGCCCGCCGGCCTACGCCTGGTCGGCCCGAGGCCCTGCGAACAAAACCGAGGGGAAGGGCGCGAAAACCTGGCCGTCGCCGTAAGAAACGACAAAGGCCGGGACTGCTCCGGCCTTTGTCTAGGGTTACCCCTGCGATTGCTGAAAAGCCAGCGCTTAGCCGCCCGGTTCAGGCCTCGTTCTTGCGGGCGGCGTTGCGGCCTGGATTTGGCGCCGAGGTCGGGGTCGGCCACGGCGTCAGGCCGAGCTCAGGCTCTTCTCCGCGGTTCTACGACATTCAAATTCGGTTTCTGAGAGTGGTTTTTCAGTAGTGCTGTCACCTCCTCAGCGGGGAGCGGCTTGCTGAACAGATAACCCTGCATCTCATCGCAGTCGTTGCTCCGCAGGAAATCCTGCTGCTCCACCGTCTCGACGCCTTCGGCCACCACTTTCAGCCGCAGGCTGTGCCCGAGAGCGATCACGCCCTTGGTGATCGCCATGTCGTCGGCTTCAGTCGGAATGTCCTTGATGAAGGAGCGGTCGATCTTGACGCAGTCGATCGGGAATCGCTTCAAATACGCGAGCGAGGAATACCCGGTGCCGAAATCGTCGATCGAGAGGGTGATCCCCATGGCCTTCAGCTTGTGCAGCGTCTCGGCCGCACCCTCGGGGTTGTGCATTACCAGGCTTTCGGTGATTTCCAGCTCGAGGCAGTCCGGGGTCAGACCGCTCTGAGCGATGGTCCTGGCGACGTCGCTCACCAGGGTCTTTTGGCTAAACTGGCGCGCGGAGAGATTCACGGCAACACGCATCGGCGGGATGCCCTGGTCCCGCCACTCCCTGCTCTGATCGCAGGCGGTCTTCAGGACCCATTCCCCGATCTGGACGATCAGCCCGGTCTCTTCGGCAAGCGGAATGAACTGCGCCGGCGAGACCATGCCCCAGTCGGGGTGCTTCCAGCGTATCAGCGCTTCAACGCCCGCAATCGCCCCGGTGCGCAGATCGAGTTTGGGCTGGTAGTGCAGCAGGAACTCGTTGCGCTCGATCGCGCGGCGCAGGCTGGACTCCATCGCCAGGCGTTCAAACGTGTGCTTGTTCATCTGCGCCGAGTAGAACTGGTAGTTGTTGCGTCCCTGGTCCTTGGCCCGGTACATCGCTATGTCGGCGTTCTTGAGCAGCGTCTCGGCGTCTTTCCCGTCCTCTGGGAAGGTGCTGATGCCGATGCTTGCGGACATGAGGAACTCCTGTCCGTCGAGGAAGAACGGCCTTGCCAGGCCGGCGAGTACCTTTTGGGCGACAGCGATCGCATCCTTCGGCGCCGTGAAGTTTTCGACCATGACCACGAACTCGTCACCCCCGAGGCGTGCGACGGTATCGCTCTCGCGCAGGCATTCGGTGAGCCGCTTGGCGCTGTCCTGAAGCAGGCGGTCCCCGGCGCTGTGCCCGAGAGAGTCGTTGACGACCTTGAAGCGGTCGATATCGATGAACATCACCGCGATGCCGCGGCTGTAGCGCGTGCCTTGATGCAGCGCGTGGCGCAGCCGCTCGTTGAACATGGTGCGATTGGGCAAGTCGGTCAGCGAATCGTGGGTGGCGATGTACCGCAGCTGGTCTTCGGCAAGCTTGCGCTGGAAGGACTGCCCGACCTGCGCGCTGAGGGAGTGCAGCAAATGAATCAGCGCCTCGTCGGCGCGGATCGCCTGCGTGCTGAACAGCTCGATGACCCCGAAGGTTTTGCCCGCCGATGTAATCGGGAGAGCGAGCACCCCATGCAGCCCCGCCTGAAGGGCGGCCTGCATCCGGCTGAATCCCAGCTCGGAGCCGATGTCCTCGACAAAAAGCGGTCCGCCCTTCGCCCAAGCGCGCCCGGGCAGATCCACGCCCGACGGCGCCGACATCTTCTTGGTGAGCGCGAGAAATTCCCAGATCGCGGGGCTGCTTTCACCCCAGGAGGAGGTGCACCGCAGCAGCGCACCTTCCTTGTCCGGGCCCCAGTAGGCGCCGCACTCCCAATTCAGCCCCGCGCACACGGTTTCGATGATCCGCGGCATGACTTCTTCCGGATCGGTGGCGCCCGCGATCAGCTGGGCGACGCCGTGCTCGACCTGCAGGCGAACGGCGGCAAGCTTGCCCTCCGTGATATCCCGCATGGTGCCGTGCAGTAGTGTTTTTTGATCGTGCTGCTGGGGTTGGGCGATGGTGTGTACCCAGCGGATTTCTCCCTTGCCCGAAGAAATGCGATGATCGATTCCGCATTCCCGTCCGGTCTCGGTCGCGCCTTGCAGCGCCTGCTCCAGGGCCGCTCGGTCCTTTTCGTGCACCCGGCCGACGAGGTCGTCGTACTGCGGAGATGCGGACGACGGTTGCAGGCCGAGGATCCGGTAAGTTTCCTCTGACCACGTCATGATCCGGGAGGCCGGATCCAGCGACCAGTTGCCCAGCTGAGCTATGCGCTGCGCTTGCGCGAGGCTCGCTTCGCTTTCGCGCAGATCCTTCGTGATCACGTTAGCCATCTCGACCGCGCGGCTGCGCGACGACGCCATCGAGTAGAACACCGCGAACAGGAGCAAGCTCGACAGCAATCCGCCTGCGAGTACCAGCCAGGGGAGAGCCGCGTCGACGCTGCCGATTACCGTTTTGGTTGGGGCGCTGAAATGAACCTCCCAAACCCGCCCCGCCACTTCTATCGGGAGCACCGTCATGAAAGAGGAATCTTCGCTGCCAGAATCGGCAACGATATCCGCGGTTTTGAACAGGTCCCTGCTGTCGAATAAGAGGCGATCGGCGCTAGCGGTATGCCTTGCGGCCACATAACTCTCCGCCGGACCCGCTTCGTAAAGCTTGAAGCGCATGAATTCCAGCGCGTGCTCGTCCAGCACGCCTTGCATCAGTTCCTTGACTCGGAATCCCGCGCCGACCGAACCGAGATAGGCTGCGCGCCGCTGTTCCACGGTCTCCACAGGCATGCCGGACCGGTACACCGGTAGCCGCATGGAGAGGCCCTTGGAGCCCTCTTTCCCCTTGATGCGGAGCAATTGGCCCGAAGACGTCAGCTTGCCGCTGTCACGGGCAGAGGCCAGGGCATCTGCGATGCTCCGCGGATTGGCCGCCGAGGGATTGTTGGAGATGTCCAGGCCGAAGACGGATTCGTTTCCCGCCATCGGTTCGACAAAGGTCAGGACGTAGTACTCCGGCCGGTTGCCGGGAGGAATGACCGCGAATTTCGGGTAGCCGCGCGGATCGAGGCTGGTGTCCTTCCTTACGCGCGCCTCTAATCTTGCCTTGGCTTCGTGAGGAACCCATTCTGCATAGTTAAAGGTCCAGAACCCGGGGTAGCGGTGCGCCAGTTCGAGGCCCGTTACATAGCGGTGAAACTCCGTGCGCGAGACCGAAGACGCGCTGAACATCGCCCTGAGTCCGTACATGACGTCGGCGTAGGAGTGGATCCGCGCCTCGATCACATGCTGCGCATCGCTTGCCTGGCGCTCGAAGCGTAGCTTTGCTTCACGCTCGATGTTGTCCCGTATCACGAAGAACAGCACGGCCGAAACCGCGATGCCGACTACCAGGGCCACAGCCGGAACAAGCGCCTTCCCGCGTTGCAACCGTCTTTCTTTTATCCGCTGCACGAACCTCCTGAAACATTGGGTGATTTCAGAGATTCTGCCTCAAAATACCCTGCAGCCATCTAGGGGACTCCCTGAAAGGTTTACCCGATCGGGTTTACCCGCCTTGGTCCCTGACAGAATCCATGAAATTACATATAATTCATAAGCTTACGTATACAAGCCGCGTGGGCCCAGTGAAGATGGCTATCGGCGACGGCACACGCCCCGCTCAGCGGATGAGGATCGCCCGGTAGTCATTGACGTTCGTACGAGTCGGTCCGGTTACCACAAGGTCTTCGAGCGGTGAGAAAAACCCGTATGCGTCATTGTCGGCGAGCAGTTTCTTGGCGTCGAGCCCGAGACGAGCGCTGCGCATGAGCGACTCGGGCAAGAGTACCGCCCCCGCATTGTCTTCCGAGCCGTCGATGCCGTCCGTGTCGCAGGCGATTGCGTAGACGTTCCGGGTGCCCGCGAGGTCTATTCCGAGGGACAGCAGGAATTCGGTGCAGCGTCCGCCGCGCCCGTTGCCGCGCACGGTGACCGTGCATTCGCCCCCGGAAATAAGCGCGACCGGCGGCTTCATCGGGTCACCATGCTGTGCGACCTGGCGCGCAAGCGCCGCGTACGCTTTCGCCACCTCGGACGCCTCGCCCGTCACGCTGTCGCCGAGGTTCATGGTGCGAATCCCGTGCGCTTGGAAAAATTCCTGCGCCGCCTGCAGCGCCTGCCGCGCGGCGGCGATGACGCGGTTTTCGACGCGTGCAAAAATCCTGTCACCCGGTTTGGGTGTTTCAGAAACCCGGCCGCCCGCGCCCCGCTCCAGGTGCTCCCTGACCGCCGGAGGCGCGTTGACGCCGTAGCGATGGAGAACTTCCAGCGCGTCGCTGTACGTCGTCGGGTCCGGCGCGCACGGACCCGAGGCGATGTGGGTGGGATCGTCGCCCGTGACATCCGAGATGATCAGTGCGAGCACGGGTGCCTTGCATGCCGCGGCGAGCCGGCCTCCCTGGATCGCGGAGAGGTGTTTTCGCACGGTGTTCATGTCCTGAATCGGCGCGCCGCTGCGAAGCAGTTCCCTCGTCGTTGCTTTCAGCGCTTCCATGCCGACGGCTTCGACGGGAAGGCCGAGCAGCGCCGAGCCGCCGCCTGATATGAGGGCGAGCAGCAGGTCGTCCGGCGCCAGGCTTCTGACCCGTTGCAGAATCTCTTTCGCGGCGGACTCGCCGGTCTCGTCGGGAATAGGGTGTCCGGCTTCGATCACCTTGACGCGGCGTGTCGGCAGCCCGTGGCGGTAGCGGGTGATGACCAGACCTTCCAGCGCAGCGTCATGGGGCCAATGCCGTTCGACCGCAAGCGCCATCGAGGCGGCGGCCTTGCCCGCGCCGATGACGAGCGTCCTGCCCGACGGCGGATGGGGCAGGTGGCCCGGGAGGATCTTGAGCGGGTCGGCGGCGGCGACGGCGGCTTGAAAGCTTTGTATGAGCAGCTGCTTGGGTTCCATGCGTGGACTCTAGCCGTTTTGGCGGCGGCCCGGCCGCTCTATACGGCCACAATTTCGAGCATGGCCTTGAACAAACCGCTATCGGTGTCGCAGACCTGGTCGAGCACCGTGAAATGATTTTTCCCCGGACAAGGTATGTCCCTTCTGTGCACCCTGCCCCATTTTTCCGCGATAAGCCTGTTCTGGATGTGGAATCCCTCGTTTTCCTCCCCGCCCACCGCGGTGTAGAGCGGTGCGTCGGTGGCGGGCGGGAGGAATGCCGGGCTCACTTTCTGTGCGGACCTCTCGTCGAGGCGCACGTCGCAATTCACCGAGGGCACCTTGACGATCTCCGTCAGGTCGTACAAGCCGCTGATCGACATCGCGGCGCTGACGACCTTCTTCGGCAAGTCCGGCGAGTAGTCCGGCCAGCGGCAGGAGAGCATCATGGCCGCGAGATGCCCGCCTGCGGAATGTCCGAACAGGGTGAGTCGGTTCGCGGGCGCGCCGAAATTTCCGCCGTTACGGTACAGCCACGCGCACGCCTGAACCATCTGCATCACGATGTCTTCGACTTTCACCGCGGGGCAAAGAGCGTAGTCTGGCACCGCGACCGTGATCCCGGCCTCGGCGAGGGCCGGCGCGACGAATGAGAAGCGCTTCTTGTCGAGCGAACGCCAATATCCGCCGTGGATGTACATCAAAAGCCCCCGGCTCTTTCCGTGTGCGCGGAAGACGTCCATCTTTTCCGCTTCGCTCGAGCCGTAAGGCACGTTCAAATAGCAGTCGAGGCTGGCGCGGGCCCGCTCCGATTGTCTTTCCCAGCGATCGAAGACCTCCTGATAGTTCTCGACTACGAGCCGCGGATTGTAAAGGAGATCGTAATTTGTTTTGTCCGCGTTCATCGTGTTGTTCCGGAGACGGTCTCGCCGTGGTTCGGGCGCGCAGAGACGCCGCCGCCCTAGGGGAACGGAAAGGGCGTGGGCCTCGCTACGTCGGGAGGATTAGAACGCCTCGCGCCAAAGATCGAACGCCTGTTGCACCGGGCGGTCCGAAAAACTGAAAAGCACCGCCTGTTCGTCGGCTTCGAGCCCGTAGCGCAGCCAGGACGGGCAGACGAACACGTCCCTCGGCCCAAAGGCGAGCGTCTCGCCCGCGAAACGGCAGCGCCCCTTGCCCTCTACGACTGCATACACCGTGGAATCGGTCGAGCGATAGTCCTTGCCCTTGAATCCCTTCGGGAGAAGTTGCATGAAGGTACCGATGGTCGGCATCGCCCAATCGCCTGTCACGGGGTTCGTATATTGCAGCTTGTGGCCCCAGCAGGGGTGCGCGTCGTGAGCCTTCCCAAGCGTCTGGAGCGCTTCGCAGGTGCGCTCGTACGGATACCAGAAAAGCGGCGAGGTGCGGCTCTTCGCCCTGTACTCGACCGGTTTCATGGTGTTGCCGAATTGCGCGAGGTTGTCGCCTTCGGTGCGGCCGGTATGCTGAGCTTCCTGCGGTCCCTTTTCCATGAACTGGGCATCGAGGAGTTCGACGAGCGGGACGTCGAGGCCGTCCAGCCAGACCATCGGTTCTTCCGAAGGGTTGCCGTGGTCGTGGAAAGTCCACGACGGCGTGATGACGAAATC
>WNFL01014540.1_pt2 | contig 15512 bp, 19 predicted proteins | sample 5400361 | NCBI WGS metagenome assembly WNFL01 (sample SAMN13153351, study PRJNA577476) | soil metagenome | isolation source: 40 cm soil on Douglas fir-dominated hillslope | place: USA:California | collected 2013-09-17
CGCGGTTGGACACCTTGCAGATACCATCGGACGCCGAGCGACTATTCAGCTCTCAGGTTTGTTCTGGGTGTTGGGGTCAATCTTCCAGTGCGCTTCAGTAGTACGCCCCTTCTGTGTATTCCGCTTTTAAAGGTGTTGAGTTATTCGATTGCAGAACCGAGGCATGTTGGTGGCTGGACGTATCATCGCGGGGTATAGCACTAAGCTCTTCTTCACATAATTATTGCTGACACTTTTTTTGAAGGTTGGCTGTCGGTATTGCCTCTGCCACTGTACCGCTCTACCAAAGTGAAATCACCTCTGCTCACATCCGTGGCCGCATGATTTCGTCCGTCCACCCATCACTCCTCTACTCTACCCTTTTGACCATTGTGATAGCCTCCAGCAGTGGAGCATTACATGGGGTATCCTCCTTCAGTACTTTGTTCAATTCGGTTGCTCATACATCGAGAGTGACGCCTCGTTCCGCATCCCCTGGGGTGTACAAATGATCCCTGCTATCGTCCTCTCCGTCGGAATGTGTATGTTCCCTCCGTGTTGTTACTGGCCTCCTAGCTCAAACTTGAGCGTACCCTAGTGTGGTTCCCAGAATCTCCCCGTTGGCTCATCGACCACGGCCGAGATTCCGAGGCCCTCGAAATCCTTGCGGATGTCCATGGGAAAGGCGACCCCGATGACGAACTTGTCCAGCTCGAGTTGACGGAAATCAAGAACCAGGTCGAGTTTGAGAAGACGCAAGGGGCAAAGTCATACAAGGACTTACTCAATGCCGATGCCTTGAGACGAACATCTTTGGGTATGTCGCTGCAGATGTGGAGTCAACTTACTGGTATGAACATTATGAGTGCGTCCTTTACCTATATAGACCTGAGACAACACTCATTCATGAATAGTGTACTATATCGTCTACGGTTTGTCCTCACTCCAACCTTTAGAATGGATGATTCTAAAATCGCGCTGCAGTGTTCCAGGGGGCAGGTCTTTCCGGTCGGCGAGCAAACCTCATCGCCTCGTCGGTGCAATATGTCCTCAACGTTGCATTCACGGTTCCAGCTATTATTTGTGCGCATTGTTCCTCTTGTCCCTTTTAGTCCGAGGCACCTATAATTGAATAGATATTGACCGGTGGGGACGCCGACCGATGCTCTTGATGTATGAGGCCTTGCACCTATTGCGGGCTGATCCCTGTCTGATCGTGCCCCGACAGTGGTCTATTTCTCATGGCGACGTTCCTGTTCCTCGTGGGAGGGCTGCAAGGGGGGTATGGGCAATGGGGGAAGTCGACGGCGAACGTAGGAATCCGCCTCATTCGAGTTGTCCCTTGCATGGCTGAGTCTCTTCCAGGGACCTGGGTCATCGAGGGCAACGGCGTTGTCACGCGTGGTGTGATCGTCGTCAGCTACTTGTTCGTGTGCTCATTTGCGATTACTATGGGACCCGGTACGTGGTATCCGAATATGTAGGGCGAGTGATGTCGGGTTGGTGGGTTTACTGCCACTAGTGTCGTGGACGTATCCTGCGGAAATCTTCCCCCTCCGTATTCGTGCGAAGGCGGTCTCACTCTCGACTGCTACAAACTGGACGTTCAACTGTGTTCTAGGTATGCCCGTGCTGTTCGAGGTGGTTGAGTCCTTACGAGCGGCTTCTCTAGCATATGCGGTCCCTCCTGCACTCTCGAGCATATCATATAAGACAGTGAGCAGGGTTCTGAGCCCTCGGGTGTCATGTTAAACTGATTGATGTATACGCAGTATTTCATCTTTGCGACGTTCAGCGCGGTGGCCTTTATACATGTCTTCTTCATGTTCCCTGAGACAACGGGACGAACACTCGAAGAAGTACTAGTCATATCGCATAAGTGTTTTTGTGAATGCAATACTGATGGTGATGTTCTCTAGGTGGAAGAAATCTTCGCGCAGGGACATACGTTTGCCACCTGGAAAATTAAGAAGGACGTTGGAAAGAAGACGTTGGCGGATGTTAAGAGGATCGAGGTGGGTGTCGATGTTGGTTAGGAGTACGGCCGAGGGGACTGACGAGGACTAGCAGCACGACCTGAAGGAAGGGTCGATCGAGGAAAAGGTGTGAATTGCATTGAGAGGCAAAGCAATGGAAACTGGGGGATTGGGTAACGGAGTGCGTATACTCGTAGATTATAATAACCAAAAAATACAAATACAAACGATAAAGATTTGTTTTCAGACCTTCCCGAGTATGTAGATCCGTCACTACAGAAATAAGTAAATAAATATTGTCAATAACAATAACAATAATAACAATAGTAGTAAAAGCCATAGTAGTAATAGCAATTGTAATAGTAATAATCGCAATTGTAATAATAATCGCAATTGTAATAATCGCAATTGTAATAGTAATAATTGTAATAGTAATAATCGTAATAGTAATAATCGTAATAGTAATAATCGTAATAGTAATAATCGTAATAGTAATAATCGTAATCGTAATAGTAATCCATAATAACAATAGTGATAATAACAATCGTATTATAATAATTGTAATATCAACAACAACAATAATAACAATAATAAACAACAACAAATTATTTATTTATTACATTTTTATTTTATTCTGTAACCCGTCGCTGTCGATATCCACTCCAACTCCACCTTTTCCTAAATAGGTCACCCGCAACTTGGACCTCTCCTCCGCCTCCGCTCCGCTCCGCTCTGCTCCCCTTTGCTCTGCTCCGTCGAGCCGACGTGGACCCTGACCCTGATCTCATCGTCGTCGTCGTCTCCGTCGTTCAATCAAATCGGCTAAGCTGGGTGGAATCCTATCTTCCCTCTTCCCTTCCATATTCCCCGACGTCGTCGTCCCCCTTGCTAAACGCTTCTCACCTCTCCTCCCTCCATCGCCAACTCCTCCAACGCCGCTACCGCCGCATCCACCCACGATGCCGCAGAGCAGCTGCGTCCCGGAGCATCCTTTCCTCTCCCATCTCGTCGCTCTCCTCTCTATCTACGACCTTGAGCCCAACCCCAACGCCAGTGCAGGCACCCCCGCTCTCCCTCTCCCCCGCTATGAGGGTCCCAGAGATCTCCAGACAGACGCGATTGAGCGCTCTCTCGCAAAGATTGCACATCGCATGCGCTCTGCAGAAGAAAAACTCGGTGCCGTTCACCCCTGGACACCCCGCCGCGACTTTGAGTATGACACAGATTCAGAAGATGATCACCTCAACGGCACCCCGACCGTTCGCAGACCCAGCCACGACTTGACCAGAGATCCTTTCGACCAGGCTCCCAATGTTAGTCACTTCAAAGCCTCTAAATCTGCCAGAGCACCTAGTCCTATGCAGATATCCCTCGAAGGCCTCCAGCACGTCTCAGATCCTACAATTTTCCAGCGCCTCGGCACTCCAGGCGGCTCCTCGATCCTCTCCTCCCCAGCTTCAACTCGCCCCTCCCCCTACCATTGCCCTACATGTCGCCGTCCGGTCACACTCAACGTCAAGACCTCGTCTGTTAACGGCCACAGTGTCTCCGGTGCTGGATCCATGCCTTCTTCTGCAGGGAGCCCCCTCGTCGTGCCACCCGGCCCGCTCAGTGCAGCCGCATTCGAGAGTGGCATGAGTGCCGTAGAGGAGCTCCGTTTATTGAAGGCCCAAGTCCAGGACGTCGCGCGCGTCTGCAAGGCTGTCGCAGATGGCGACCTCACTCAGAAGATCACCGTTCCCGTACAGGGGCCCGTCATGGTACAACTCAAGGATGTGATTAACACCATGGTGGACAAACTCGGCCAATTCGCCAAAGAGGTTACTCGAGTCTCCCTCGAAGTCGGAACGGAAGGGTATGTCGTCCGACCCCGTGCGAATTGGGTGATCCGCTGATGAGAATGCGACTAAACCAGGAAACTTGGAGGACAGGCCCTTGTTGAAGGCGTACAGGGAACGTGGCAGGAACTCACCAGCGTCGTCAATACACTCGCCGCGAATCTCACCACCCAAGTGCGCTCGATCGCTATTGTCACCACCGCCGTCGCCGGAGGAGACTTGAGTCAAATGATCGAAGTCGACGCAAAGGGTGAGATTCAGGAGCTCAAGGTGCGACCGCCGATGACGTTGGTGGAGCAATCACTCACACCAAACCCTAGAACACGGTCAACCGAATGGTCATTCGATTGCGGGCATTGGCTGCTGAAGTCACACGAGTCACTCTTGAAGTCGGTTCTCAAGGCAAGCTTGGCGGTTCTGCAATGGTTGAGGATGTCGAAGGGGTCTGGCAGGAGCTTACGCACAATGTCGGTATATGATTCTTCGTATGCAAGGGATCCTTACCTTTGCATAGGTCAATCGCATGTGCTCGAACCTTACCAACCAAGTACGGTCCATCGCCGCAGTGACGACTGCTGTGGCAAAAGGCGACCTTACCCAACGTGTGGAAGTCGAAGTTGAGGGCGAGATGGCTACCTTGAAAGCGAGCTTGCAAAACCTTTTTGAAACGAATCAGCTTCTAACACGACTTAATTCAGGACACTGTCAACTCTATGGTCACGCAGTTGCGAACCTTTGCATCTGAGGTCACTCGAGTAGCCCTCGAAGTGGGAACAGAAGGTATCCTTGGAGGACAGGCCACGGTAGAGGGAGTCCAAGGAACCTGGGCCGACCTTACAACCAACGTCAATGTATGCATATTCAGTTATTTTAACCCATTACCTCCTGACTTCGTGTCACAGAAAATGGCTGCCAACTTGACCAACCAAGTACGATCGATCGCAGAAGTCACAACCGCTGTAGCGAACGGCGACTTAAGCAAGAAGGTCGTAGTGGACGTTCGCGGAGAGATGCTCGACTTGAAGAATACCGTCAACTCGATGGTCTCTCGACTGCTTGTGCTTGCAAACGAAGTAACGCGGGTGTCTCTCGAGGTTGGCACAGAGGGTATTCTTGGTGGTCAGGCTGTTGTGCCCAGTGTTGAGGGCATGTGGAAAGTTTTAACTGACAACGTCAACCTGATGGTACACAAAGTCGTCTATTTGATAGTGGTATGGATTACTGACTTGGTTCCAGGCATTGAACCTGACTACGCAAGTGCGGTCGATCGCAGAAGTCACAACCGCGGTCGCTCGAGGAGATTTGACGAAGAAGATTAATGTCGATGTGCGCGGAGAGATTCTCGCCTTGAAGGAGACTGTCAACTTCATGACCGAGTCCTTGAGCGTCTTTGCTGCAGAAGTCACTCGTGTCGCCAAGGAAGTCGGCACGGACGGTATCCTCGGTGGACAAGCTAGTGTCGATAACGTTGGCGGTATCTGGAAGGTGAGACCACCCTGCAGCAAAAATAAACTCACCTCCAAGCTGAATGAATATCTTGATCTTATCTAGGATTTGACCGATAACGTGAATACTATGGCCGCAAACTTGACCTTACAGGTCCGGAGTGTGGCTATTGCAACGCGTGCGGTCGCGAACGGGGATTTGACGCGCAAGGTCGAGGGCGTTCCCGTTTCCGGAGAGATGCTCGACTTAGTTAACACTATCAACGGCATGATCAGTCAACTCGCCATCTTTGCCGCCGAGGTGACTCGTGTTGCGAGAGAGGTCGGGACAGAAGGGAAATTAGGTGTGCAGGCTGAAGTGGCCAACGTGCAGGGCACTTGGCAGACAATCACGTATACCCTCCTGATTTGGTGCACTTGTGGTGAAAGCTGATACGCTATGGCTGGTAGGATGTCCGTCAATACCATGGCTGCAAACCTTACATCGCAAGTCCGAGGCTTTGCGCAGATCTCAGCTGCGGCCACAGACGGAGACTTTACCCGGTTCATCACTGTTGAGGCGTCCGGAGAGATGGACTCGCTCAAGACACAGATTAACCAAATGGTGTACAACCTGCGCGAGTCGATCCAGAAGAACACGGCTGCGAGGGAAGCGGCTGAGTTGGCGAACAGATCCAAGTCGGAGTTTTTGGCGAACATGAGTCACGAGATTCGGTGAGTATTGGGAGAATGGTAGATTGGATGGCGTACTGATACAATGAGCAGCACGCCGATGAACGGTATCATTGGCATGACCGAATTGACGTTAGATTCCGACCTGACGAGGTCACAACGCGAGTCTTTGTTGCTAGTCCATAGCCTTGCCCGTTCGTTATTATTGATCATCGACGACATTCTGGATATCTCGAAGAGTAAGCTTTTGGTTTCAAATTGTCTTGCAATGCACCTGACCTTTTTCTCTTCTCAGTCGAAGCCGGCCGTATGACTATGGAGCAAGTTTCCTACTCACTGCGCCACACTGTCTTCGGTATCCTCAAGACCCTCGTCGTTCGAGCCTCGCAAAACAACCTCGATCTCACCTATGACATGGACCCCGATATTCCGGACCAGCTCATCGGCGACTCCCTCCGCTTACGGCAGGTCATCACAAATTTGGTTGGCAATGCAATCAAGTTTACCCCCGCGAAGAGCCCCAGAAAGGGTCATGTCAGCCTGGGTTGCCGTCTGATCGCCATGGATGACAACTGCGTCACCCTCGAGTTTTGCGTCTCGGATACTGGTATCGGCATCGCCAAGGATAAGCTCAACCTCATTTTCGACACCTTTGCGCAAGCGGATGGATCAACGACTCGCGAGTACGGTGGTACTGGACTCGGCTTATCCATCTCCAAGCGGCTCGTCTCGCTCATGCAAGGCAATATGTGGGTGGAATCTGAGCTCGGAAAGGGCTCCAAGTTCTTCTTCACTGTCACTTCCCTCATGTCCACTAGCCACCACGATCAGATCCTGCAAAAGATGCAGCCATACTCAGGCCGCTCCATCTTATTCGTCGATACCTTGAGGGATCAGACCGGCGTTGCGGAACGCATTGCAGAGCTTGGGTTAGTGCCGCACGTCGTGAATGATACCGTTGAACTGTCGGAGAAGAGTCAACTCCCGCACATTGATACCATCTTGGTTGACTCACTCCACATCACCGAGTTGCTCCGCGAGATTGAACACTTGCGATATATTCCCGTCGTCCTTCTCGCACCATCCTCGCCCAGGTTGAACTGTGAGTGTTTCTCCCGCTTTCCTTGCCCCTCTCTGATCTCTGCATAGTGGCCGTCAAATGGTGTCTAGACAACTCCATCTCTTCGCACATTACCACTCCTGTTTCTCTCGTCGATCTTGCAGCAGCTCTTGTTTCAGCACTGGAGGCCAACAGCGTCAACCCACCCGTCACGAACACCGACCTCACCTTTGATATTCTGCTCGCTGAAGACAACCTTGTCAACCAGCGGTTAGCAGTGAGGATCTTAGAGAAGTATGGGCACATCGTCGAGATTGCGGAGAACGGGAGTGTGGCCTTGAATAAGTTCAAAGATCGCGTACAACGGGCAAAGACACCGTTCGATGTCATTCTGGTGAGCAATGCTCGTTGCAGTGCTGGATTTATGAGTTGACACGTCTTTCCTAGATGGACGTGTCAATGCCCTTCATGGGTGGCATGGAAGCAACCGAGCTAATCCGAGCATACGAGGGAGAGCACCATCTGGAGCATACACCGATCATCGCCTTGACTGCCCACGCCAGTGAGTACTACATCTTCCGGTAGCATGAAAGCTTCCCGACAACACCTACAGTGATTGGCGATCGCGAGCGTTGCTTGCAAGCGGGTATGGACGACCATATTACGAGTAAGCACCTCAAGTCCATTAACCGCAGTCAAGGGCTGATACCTCTTCTGTAGAACCTTTAAGACGAGCGGACTTGCTGAATGCCATCACCAAGCTGGCTGGCAAGGGCCGAGAAGTGAATCACATATGATGATACCAATACGACACCCTGTTATTATATCCGGCTTGCAGACCGCCCTCGTATATCCTTACTTCTTGACGCGCTCTGCGTACGGTCAGCGCCAAGGGGCGTGCGGCTGAATGTCACGCTTATATAGTTGTGTTTTGAGGCTTGTCTCCATCACTTGTGTTTGATAGGACTTCCCTCGTGTAGTTTGCATATAATGGATTGGGCTGCTCATTCGTCGCTCTGTACTTAGCATTTTCTCACTGCTTGGAAGCCTTGAAGGTTCTGTCAATGCTCTAACTATCACACATACAGTGCTGATTTCTTCATGTAAACTGTACCCTCGATATGTCAGTGCACGTTGGGTCACGTTTGAACAGATCACTTGCAGTTGCGAGGTAGGATTCCGCGACAATACGAGTGCGAGCATTCAAGCTAAGGCGAGTCTCGCTGATCTCCTTGTCAACCTCCTCCATGAACCTGAGGTACAATCAAAACGTGTCGTGGCCATAGAAACTAACGACCCACTCTATGATGAAATCGACAAGCTTGTGCTTAAGCATAGTCTCTGTATGGAAGTTGGTTATGAGGAAGGAGATATCATACCCCTAGGGAGGCCGTCAGTCATCTCGATTTAGGTGTCCGTCGGATTCTAACGTACAGCGACCGGTTTTCGTCGGAGAATAATAAAATTTTCGGCTCTCATCATCATGAAGCGAGTAAATTTGTGACATAGGATGCGTTCAATATCGTCTTGTTGCTTGATCTTGATGCCCATACGAACTGAATTCACGGAAGGCTCGATGAGGACCTGTTCCTTCTCATTGCGGGAGATAACAAGTGGGTTGAGGAGGACTTCGCGGGATGTGCTGAAGAGTGTGGTATTCAACGTTAGGCCCAATCTTTTCGATCGCCGATTTGCGGCGACGTACCCTGCTTCCACTTCTGGCTTGTTGTGCCGTTCTACAACCTATTTCATGCATGAGATATTTGACCCACAACATCGCAAAGAACCCATGAGGTCCTTACTTGCGACGCAAAGTTCTCCAAAGTGAGTGCTGCGGTGAGCGTAGCGCGGACTGCCGCAAGATATGGCCGCAAGGAGGAAGACTGAAACCCGGAGATACGAGCGTCAGGTTTCTGGAGTGTTTGGACTCTTGGTACTTGCCATGGTGTAAACGATGGAGCCGAAAACGCGATTGCTTTGTGGTGTTCTTAAACCTCTCCATTCCTTCGTTGAGTGGGCGACCCATGTCAGAGCTCGAAATATCAAGCGATGAAGAGGTTGGGAAGATGGAAGAAGACGATGACGATGACGAGCTCGTTTACAACCCGGACCAAAATCCAGAAGAGGTCCGCAAAGTGCGCGCAAATTATCGTGAACTAGTACGAGAACAGGACGGTACGGAATGAAACCATTCTATGTACATCATGACACGTACAACGCACGTCCCAGAACTTCGCACCGACCTGCCAAATCTTCAAGTCAGACAACTTGTCGCCCAACAGAAGCGCGCGAATACGTTCTTTGAGAAAGGTGATACTTTCTCCTCGAGCACAGATATTTCACTGAGCTCCTCTGCAGTGCGAAATCCACAAGAAGCGGCTCTCGATTCCAAGGTCCTGCTCCAGAACTCCGAGATGGGTGCCGCGATGGCTCGTGCCATGAAGCATGATGCCGGTGCTTTCGACTTAGATGACTATCTGGCAAAAATACTCGTGTTCTTGGGAGGGGCGAATGCAGGGGTGGCAGACGACGAATTCGATGAACGGGAGGAGGATGCGTCGCTCAACTGGGGACGAATAGGATCCAAGGCCCTTAAACACAGTCGCAAAGCTGTCTGCATGGACTTCATGTGGGTACACCTTCATTGTTCTGCATCCCCTACGTGACTGTTTGTCGAAGGGTCGGGCCTCTTTCACTTGAGGTCAAGCAAAGAAAGCAAGTGGTCAAACGAGCACGCCTAGAGAAGAACAAAGAGGACGAAACTCGGCCGCAAGAGGTCAGTTCAGAAATCGGTCCAAACCGTCCAGGCTCACCCTTTCGTAGCTCGCAGCTGCCGATATACGACGTTCAGAAAATGAAACCAGCAAGATGGTTGCCCAAGTACGACTTCCTAACTCATGGCTCCATGTGCTCACATTCTTTCCAGCTGATCAAGTTGGTCAAAAACTTGAGGAAACCCGAAGTCTTGTATCGCTTCGTGATCAACCCGCATAGTTTCGGGCAATCGATCGAGAATCTTTTTTACCTTTCCTTTCTTGTCAAGGATGGACACTGTGCAGTGGAACCGGATCCCAAACAAGGAGGAGTCCTCACAATATGTCTGTCCAAGTGTCTGTTGTGCTAACCCAGTTGTTACTGACCACGTCCATAGACCCCACTGAGCCCATAGCGGAAGACGAACGTGCGGAAAAGAAAAGGCAACAGGTGTTTGTTCTAACTCCTGAGGTTTGGCGGGTCAGTTGTCGCCTTAATCATGCGAACCGCTTCTCACCTGTTCTTAGGACGCCATCGAAATATTCAATATCAAACAGCCGATGATTTCTAACAGGTCCAGACCTCACGATTACGACGAGGAAGTAAAAGACGATCGCTTCCTCGTGTAATTATGCCATGTGGCCATGTTATTGGGATTCCTGACCCCGCGTCCACTGCCGCCAAATTACCCTCGGAAAAGGTAAAATGATTATTGGCGATACTTATGTTTGTTGCAAATAGGCGAACGTAGTATGATTGGGTCGAGTGATGGCCCCAAAACCTGACAAATCTAAGCCAATTTCGTTGGGGTTGGTATTATTCTCACCAACCATAGGCCAAATTCAGTTGGGGTTTTGCTTCACGAAACGTGGCAGCTTGCAGTTTTCGTATGAAATCGAGATAAGTCCCTTGGGTGTATGTGCATGTATGTCCTAAGATGGTCATTCACGAGAATTTACGGTTGTACGGTTGTGGTGTTTTTGCCGTCGGACCTCCGTCATAGCTTTTGTCACTCAACCACAATGAGTGAACACGGAGCCAGAGCTCATCAACAGGCACAAATGCAGGGTATCATCTTTATATCCTCCAAAGGAAGAGCGACTCCCTGATTTTAAGACTCCTTTAGACCAGGTGGTGGATGTGAATGAATTGCGCGCCCAGCGTGCAGCCGCGTTGCAGCATGACTTTCCCCTCGGTGATTTGTTACCCCAAACTGGCTCCGTAACCTTCTACTAAACGCCTCTTGCCCAGGGACTCGCAATGCTCCTTCAACTGGCATCCGCGTCCCTGATCCCACTCCAACATCAGAGGAGCAGCCTAAACCTAAAGAAGGTGGAGACGCGCAGGGAGGGCATGCCAAGGATAGCACATTATTGACAGGCAGCAATTAAAAGTACGAAAGTCCGCAGAGATCATAGTACCAGGTTCAATACCAGTCGATGCGCAGGCAGATAGTTTTCTTTATGTGCCCCAGACACGAACTGTACCGTCTCCACTTGCTGTCAGTAGCTCCGAGCATTCAGGGTGGTGGGCAGTCCAAAGGATTGGCTTCTCGTGTGCTTTTGGTGGGGGGGTAGATCCAATCGCCGTGCCCTGGGTACAATCGCTTTTTTCATAAAGGCCATAAACGGAGTTAATCAAACCCGAAACGCACCTCGACCAAGTCCCAACTCCACAGACGGCCTTCCTCATCTCCACATAAGACCGTGGCTTCCGCTACATCAAAGCACGCTCGGACTCTATATTGAGTGTTATTGTGGCCTTGAAAGGTGTTCAATACTTGACCGGTTTTCCGGTCCAATAGTCGAGCTTTGGAATCTAAGGTCGTCACAAGTAAGGTCTGACGATCCTTCGTAGGTACAATGGAAGCAACAGGTTCTGGAGGACATTAAATATATCGTGCAGGAAATCCAAGAACAGGTAATAAATACGCACGCTCCAGGTAGTCGGAGGTCATTCGCCCCTTACGCAAGTCATATGTGCGGACATGACCATCAACAGATCCAACTATTATTTCTGAGGAGCCAGCTAGAAGTGTCTGGATGGTATCTTTTGCATCCTCTAACGATTGTATTGGTGTTCGATTTTGAGACCTGTGAAAATGTAGTCAACGACGTGAGCGAGAAATGTGAGCAAAGGAATGTTACTTGAGGTCCCATATCTTCACATTCGTGTCGAACGACCCTGCGTGCGAGACGTAAGACGATGAGACGATGAGCTCAGAATTGGCCTTCATGCTCACCACTCACGACGACGGACGCGTCTTCGTTAAGACTCACAGCTGGTATCTTGCCATTATGAGCGGCTATGCGGCGAATCGTCTGTCCCGTCGACACGTCCCAGTAGAACAGGGTCTTGTCTCCTCCCGAAGACACAAATTTCGCATTATCTTGAGCGCTGAGGATTTTGATTACCTTTTAGAGTTACAGTGAGTGACAGAGACGTACCATGACAACGATAGGACCTCATAGCCATGCGCTTGATAGCGCTTAATTTCTAGACCTGTGCCCGGATTCCACAGGCGGACCGTGCGGTCTTGACCTCCAGACAAACAGTATTTAGCTGCTCCCGCCGAATAGATCACTACATTTACTGGGCCGTTATGGCCAGCAAGCGTATATTGGAGGGAACGAGGTACGGACATGAAAGGCGAACTGCTGGAGACCTCAAGGTCACCAATAACTCGCTCAAGCAAGGTGTGTGAATTCAGATAGAAAGGACTAGGGAATATGGCAAACAGTCCAGATAGCGTGCAGGATAGTGCTGCCGGAAAAGCGAAGTGCTTCGGACTTCGTTTCACTGCACTTCGTGAGATTGACAGACAATAGGCTCAATCCCCTTTTGGGACAAAACAAGGCGAATGTCGCCCACACTTCGGTTCACTTCACTTCGCTTAGTGGCAGCACTAGTGCAGGAGCGCCCCTGCGGAGCCTCTAAATAGAACTAAATAGACCTGTTCGTATGCACAATCCCTGTTGCGTCAAACATGCAGACCACCGTTGTTTCCGGAGTGCGGGGGGTATAGAGCACCAGGCTGACTTGAGATGTATTTCATGCGATACGCCTCTTGCGTCCCACCGCGAATGTGGAGCGCCTCAACCTCGCTCGAATCGTCCTTTGTCGTCTGTATCTCATTAACGCCTTTCCGATCGTGTTGGTATTTTCGCCCTGAACTCACCCATCCATATGCACTTCTTTCATTGTCGTTCTCGAGCTTGAAGGCGTGGCCGAAGCTTGTGCCGCCAGGGTGATCCTTCGAAGACCGTGTATGCGGCTTGCCACACATGTAATCGAAGAAAAACCGCCAGGATGTCCAGATCTCGTATGCGAAATCGGAAAAGTTTATCGAGTCCCAGAGAGGACGCCAAATGGACGTCTTCTCTTGGCTTTGGGTCATGTACTCTTTGTACGGATATGCCCATTGCATGAAAATGGCAAAGAAGACCATCTGAGAAGTTTCAGAAGGGAGAACCTCCTTAGCTGTGGAGCATCGACGAACCTCGACGCAGGTAACGAGCGCATTCAGACCGTGGGCAACGTTGGCCGCTGTCCAGAATTCTAATAGAGGTGAACAGGAGATGCTCAAGGCATGTGCAAATACTCTTACCCGTCTCGTGAATGATCCCCTTGCTTTGTAATAACGAGAAGATGAAGCCCTGCAGAGATATATATCAGATCTCGTCGCTTGGCCGGTGCTGACGTACCTGGTACCAGGTAAACATAACAATGAGCTTGATGCATAGGAACTTGGCCAGTGGTCGGCGACCTCGGAGCTCCACTCGCGTCAGGTCGTAGAAGACGATCAAACCCATGAGGGCGACCGAGATGGAAACAAAGTCGATAGCTTCTATATATACACCTGCATATTGTGTCGAATGTTTTCCCTCGCACAGAAGGCCGTAGTACTGTGTGATGATGCCAGCAACGGAAGCCGCTGCGGAACAAGATCATTGATGGAAGGACGGAAGGACTGAAGTGAAAAAAAGTGACGCACCTGGTCGCACAATCGTGTACTGTAGGACACTCCACTTGAGAGTGTACATGAAATATGGTTTGGTGGGACGGAAGCGCCAACAACAGAGTGGAATCGGCAACCGGGTCTTGTCCTTGCGCTCCAACGCGCTCTCTGCGGTTTGTGACGAAGCTGTCACGGCCACAAATTGGATAAGGAGCATGAGAAAGGCAGAGAGTGTGAAGGCCTCGTATATGACTTCGACAAGGGAGTAATAGCTGCAGAGAATAATGAATATGGCGGTAGATAAAGTAAAAACACCCTCACGTGTAGTCTCTGAAGAAGCGATAAGAGAGGAAAGAGATGATGGCGAAGACTGTAGCCAGGGCATAAGCAGCTACACGAAGTATTTGGGGGTAGAGCATTGCGAACCAGATGGCATGTAGAGAATTCGAATACTGGCGAGTGCGTGAGAACGATACATATTATCTGGAGGGAGATGCATACATTTGGCGTTGCTCAGCGCGTACATGGTAATGCCTGTGGTCGGATGAGGCCTAAATACAACGGGAAACATAAAGACGGACCTTGCATGGCCTAGCACACTGGCTGTGGTGATTAGTACGCTCTAGAGAGTACCCGAATGAGCGCTAGGATACTTGCGGGGAAGCTCTGACTAACAATGAGGGCACAGGCTCCCGCAATCGCCCAACCGATTCTGTGGGCAGTCCAGTGTAAGCCATTCTAGGGAATACATCACATTAGGGCGATTAAGAAGCGGGCCCGGATATTGCAAGAGCAGACCTCAGTCCAAAATGTTGACTGGTCAATTGTCTGTTTGTTGTCTTCTTCGCAACGAGCAACCATCCGAGAAGAATTAGAAGTGTGCTCCGCAAATGCGCTGGCTACGAGCTTGCTGTGGTGCAGGAAGCAGGAAGCAGTCTTGAAGCTGCGGAGCTGTGGAGGGAGGGATCAAAAGAGGGACTAAGGGACTTGCATTCATGGCCCACTTGTGCAGCACATGAGATAGCACTTAAACGAGCAGAAAGAAAGAGAAGGTCACTAAAGGAACGATGTTCATTATTCCACACGAATCTCAGAAGTCTAGTGGTGACCGTGCTCGTCGCCGTGGCCGTGGCCGTGTCCGTGTCCCTCCCACGGGTGCTTCAAGCCCTGTTATGGGGACCACATGGTATCAATACGTAGCCATAGCCCCGTTCAATGTCCAAGTCCTTACCAGCAGTTTCGCTCCGTCTTGCCTGCGACGCATTCGGCTATCAGCTTTCGCGAGAGCGAGAAGTTAAATCACAGGATAATATGTGTATATACCTTGCACGATAAAAAATAAAGAACCACATCGTCGCCCCGAGTGCTTTTGACAGGAATCGATGTCGAAACGGTGCTGCGTGTGGATGAAATCCTGCAAAGAGCGAAAAAATGTCTTCAGAATCTCCGACTTCATCTCCAGCAGCGAGGGTTCGTGTTGGTACCGGTGTAATTTGCATGTCCTCCAGCCATCTCGAGGTAGCTTTCAAGGTGATTGCTTTGTCGAACACTTGGACTGTAGTCGGCGGGACGATGGAAGTACCGTCGCAGACGTCGAACAAGAAGAGAAAAAGGGGGCCCTCCGTCGACGCCCGAATTACTTTTCACACTCCGTCGAAAACATTCGAACGCGTCTTCCAGGGTTCGCCACAGTTTCAGTTTCCCTTCCATGCCCCGAACAATCCCTAATCAACCACATGGTTTTAGAGCATTCTCTTCATGATATCAAACGCGTTGTTTGCCGCAAACTTGGTCTCGCAGACGATCTTGATGTCCAGCTTACCCAAACTC
>WNFL01140028.1_pt1 | contig 15511 bp, 14 predicted proteins | sample 5400361 | NCBI WGS metagenome assembly WNFL01 (sample SAMN13153351, study PRJNA577476) | soil metagenome | isolation source: 40 cm soil on Douglas fir-dominated hillslope | place: USA:California | collected 2013-09-17
GTCGCGTCGACATCGGCTCAGTTCCCCATGCAATAGGCGGCGGTCTCCGCGAAGACCCGCTTCATGCTGTAGTTCATGGCCTCGAAGTGATCGGCGATGCTCTGCACGGCAGCGAAGTCCGCCTGGGACTGCGGCGCGTGCATGCAGACTCGTGTGAAGACCTTCTGCACCTGACACTCCGAGAACGCGCGGCTCGCGCCGACCTCGACGCCCAGGCTCTGCGCGCCGTTGCCGGTCGCCGTGGGGCCGCGCCAGCCGAGGGCGGAGTTCGGGCCGACGCGCCACAGGTTCCACCAGGTGTCACTCGTGGTGACGTGACCGCCCGGGAAGTTGTTGGCGTTGATCAGGAACTTCGGCTGCACGACGCCGCGCGTGAAGACCATGCGCATCGCGTCCGGGTCCCACTGGTAGTACGCGAACGCGCCGGCCAGTCCGTCCATGCCGCTGTGACAGCCCACGCAGGTGTTGTGGAAGATGCGGCTGTCGCCGCCCGGGCTGCGCGACACGTCCTGGCGGATGTAGTCCGCGGGCCGCGTGATGTCGTTCAGCTGCTCCATGTCGCGGCACAGGAAGTTGATCGCGGTGAAGCGCCACATGCGGCGGTTCGTGCCCGCCGAGAAGTACGCCTCGGCGCCCGCGCGCGTCGTGATCACGCCGGCGGCCTCGGTCGACATGATCTGCGCGCCCGGCAAGGTCGACTGCGGCACGCCGTGCAGGTTCGCCGGGTTCGACAGGTCGACGTTGTTCTGCTGCAGCTGCAGGTAGTGGTTGTTGTCGCTCTGCGAGTAACCCGCGGACACGACGCCGTTCGGCGCGACGTAGACGAGGTCCGCGGAGAGCACCGTGTTGAACGGCACGTCGTCGCGGATCATGCCGATCACCGTGGCGGTGTAGTCGTTCAGGTCCACGAAGACCGAGCGCGGCACGTTCGTCCAGGGCGCCGCGAAGTTCTTCAGCGCCGAGGTGTAGAAGATGGGGTCGTTCATCGCCGTGTAGGCGGCGGCGATCGGATCGTTGGCGACGAGCGAGGCCTCCATCGAGGAGAGCACGGCTTCGGAGGGCGGCACGCCGACCAGCCGATCGTGAATCCGCTTGGCCTGCACGCGCTCGGTGGGTCCCGCGACCGCGGAGTGGGCAGACAGCGCGAGCAGGCCCATGAGGATCAGCAGCGCGCCGAGTCCCTGGCCGCGCGATCTGCAAAGGCGATCCATCACTGCTCCTGTCGCTCGTGTCGGTGTCTGTGCACCATTTGCGCCCGGATACACTCATCGGTGAGGCGCAGGCGGGTCCTTCGTGAGACAAATCACCAAGTCCGACCCTCGAGTCCGTACGCCGGAGATGTCGCTGAAGTTGCGCGCTCGCTGCCGTGCAGGCGCCGCGCAGTTGCGGTGAGGCGAGTCACAAGACTCCTCGGGGTTTGGTCGATGAGGCTTGGGTCGCAGTTCGCGACGAGGCCCGGAGTCGATGCGCAAGATGCAAGCTCCCGTTGGCGCGGGCGTTCCCGCGCTCGTTCTCTCCGCCCTGCTCGCGGTCGGGCTCCTGCCCGGGAGCGCGCCCGCCGCTGGCGCGGGCGAAGCCGCGCCGTCGTTCTCCGCGCACGAGCTCGACGGCGGCGGGACGCTCAGTCTGGGCGCCTACAAGGGGAAGGTGGTCTTCCTCGACTTCTGGGCGTCGTGGTGCGGGCCGTGCCAGACCGCCATGCCGCTGATCGAGTCACTCCGCAACGAGTTCCCGGCGGAGCAGTTCCAGGTCCTCGCGGTCAACATCGACGAGAACCCCGCGAAGGCGAAGGCGTTCCTGGAGACGCGCAAGGTCAAGATCGGCTATCCCAGCGCGAGCGACCCCGAAGGACGCCTGCCGGCGATCTACGGCCTGAAGACCATGCCCACCTCGTATCTCATCGACCGCAACGGCGTGATCCGGTCGGTGCACGCGGGCTTCCGCACGAGCGACATGGACGGCCTGCGCGCCGAGATCCGCGCGCTGCTCGGCAGGTCGCCGGTTCCCGCGGCCGCGGACGCGAAACGATGAAGCGGATGACTCGCGTCACCCGCGCGCTCGCGATCGCCTCGCTGTGCTCGCTCGCGGGCTGCACGACCCTCGGCCGGACCTGGGACGACTGGTTCGGCGAGATGAAGCTCCCCGACTTCCCTGCGTTCGACGAGTACACCGAGAGCCCGAAGAGCTACGTCGAGATCGCGCTCGAGCACGACTTTCTCGTGCGCGTGAAGCCCTGGGAGCGCTCCGTGCTCGCGCGCCACGACATGGCGTGGGACCCCGACGAGCTCGAAGCGGCGCGCCGCACTCACACGTTCTTCAGCAAGGAAGCCACCATGCCCGGCGGGAGCGCCGGGGGCGGCGGCTGCGGCTGTAACTAGGTTTCTGGGCCCTGCGGCCTACGGAGGGGTGAGATGAGACGCTCTCGCAGGGAGCGGCGGCGGGAGCGCGCGACGCTGCGCGCACTGACATCGAGCGCGCTCGCGCTGCTCGGTGCGGCCGGCAAGGCCTCGGCGGACACGGCGATCGACCACGTCGAGACGTCGTACAGCTTCTCGACCTACTCGGAAGACAAGCTCGAGTCGTCGAAGACGATCCCCGGCGGGGAGCGCAACCGCTACTCGGTCTCGACCCAGCAGCTCTCGCTGGCGGCGCCGATCACGGACTGGTTCGACATGTCGATGCAGTTGACGCACGAGACGATGAGCGGCGCGAGCCCCTGGTACAACACGCGGGATGCGGCGAAGACCCCGATCCAGATCATGTCCGGTGCCACGATCAAGGACACGCGCAACGATCTCGGCCTGCACGCGAACTACTACACCGACAACGGTCGCCTCGGCTTCGGCGGCGGTTACTCGAGCGAGAACGACTACAACGCGATGAACGTCGGCACCGACGGCGAGCTCCACTTCAACGAGAAGAACACGACGCTGTCCGGCGGGCTCGGGCTCTCGTTCGATCAGCTCACCCCGACCGATTCGGATCTCTACACGCTGCGCCCCAAGCAGGAGTCGAAGCAGAGTTACTCCGGCTTCGTCGGCCTGGGCCAGGTGATCAATCGCCGCTCGCTGATCCAAGGCAGCTTCACGTACAACTGGAGCAAGGGCTATCTCAGCGATCCGTACAAGGAGGTCTTCGGCGTCGGCAACCGCTTCTTCAACGACGACCGCGGAGGGGCGCGCCACCAGTTCGCGTTCCTCGTGCGCTACAACCGGCACGTCGAGGAGACGGAGTCGACGTTCCACCTGAGTTATCAGTACTACATCGACACCTGGGGCGTGAGCTCGCACATGGCGGAGCTCGACTGGTACCAGAACTTCGGCGACGCGATCCAGATCGCGCCGCACGTGCGCTACTACTCGCAGACCGCCGCGGACTTCTACCTTCCGTATCTGCGCCTCAATCAGCAGCCGCAGCCCGAGATGACGAGTGACTACCGGCTGTCGGCCTACGGCGCGCTCTCCTTCGGCGTGAAGGGCGAGTACGCGTTCCACACACCCTGGTTCCGCGACATCGAGTGGCGCGCGAACCTGTCGGTCGAGCGCTACCTGTCCAGCGGTGACCTCTCGCTCCAGGGCGTCTCGGTTCCCGCGCCCGGCCTGGTGAACTTCACCGTGCTGAGCGCCGGGCTCAGCGTCGTGTTCTAGGAGCGGCGTTGCTCGGGCGCTACCCGTTTCGCGCCATGGGCAGCCCCTGCGAGCTGCACCTCTACGGTGACTCGCGCGCCGAGATCGACGCGGTCGCCGACGCCGCGGTGCAGCTCGTGCTCGGCCTCGAGCGCAAGTACTCGCGCTACCGCGACGACAGCGTGGTCGCGGCGATCAACCGCAGCGCCGGCGATCCGGCCGGGCTCCTGGTCGACGACGAGACCGCGAGCCTGCTCGACTACGCGGATACCGCTCACGAGCAGAGCGATGGACTCTTCGACATCACGTCGGGCAGTCTGCGCCGCGTGTGGAACTTCGCGTCGGGGCGCGTGCCGTCCCGGGCCGAAGTGACCAAGGCGCTCGGCCGCGTCGGTTGGTCGCGGGTGCACTGGACGCGGCCGCGAATCGTGCTGCCCGTGGCCGGGATGGAGCTCGACTTCGGCGGCTTCGGCAAGGAGTACGCCGTCGACTGCGCCACCGAGCTGTGTCGCGCGCGCGGCGTGCGCTCGGGCATGGTCGACCTGGGCGGCGACCTGCGCGCGATCGGCCCGCACCCGGACGGCCGCCCGTGGATCGCCGGCATCCGCGACCCGCGCGCGCCCGAACGCGCGATGGCGAGCATTCCGCTGTTCGGCGCCGGCCTCGCCACCAGCGGCGACTACGAGCGCTGCATGATCATCGGCGGCGTGCGCTACACGCACATCCTCGACCCGCGCACCGGCTGGCCGGTGACTGGCCTGCGCAGCGCGAGCGTCGTCGCCCCGCAGTGTCTCGTCGCCGGCACCGCCACCACCATCGCGCTGCTCAAAGGCGCGCGCGGCGGAGCGCGTTTCCTCGACGGCCTCGGCCTGCCGAACGTGCGCATGGACGCAGAGGGCCGGATCACCGGGTCACTCGGGACACCGAGCATGCGCGCGGCCTAGCGCCGGATCGAGTGACCGATGCGCAGCAGGTGGCCGTCGGGGTCGCGGAGCGCGAACTCGCGGGTGCCCCAGGGGGTCGAGGCGATCGGCTCGGCGATCGCGGCGTTCCTCTCGCGGCACAGCGCGTAGGCGAAGTCGGCGTCGTCGACGAGCACGCAGCAGGTCGCGGGCGCGTGGGGCCCGTCGGACTTTGCGAGAAACAGCTCGACGTTGCGCGCGCGCACCGCGCCGAAGCTCTCGCCCCGCGTCCAGGCGATCTCGAGCCCCAGCACGTCGCGGTACCAGGCCTGCGACGCCGCCACGTCCGCCACCGGCAGCTGCGGCGTGATGCCCCTCCACATTCCAGTGTCTCCCCTACACCGTTGCGTATCGGCGGAGCTCAGCGGCCCTTCACTGAACGCGGGTCGATCATGACCACCTTGGCCAGGCCGCCGCGCTCGACGTCGAGCTTCACGGGCTGTGACCAGGAGAGGCCGCGCGCGACGTTCATGGCGCGGCCGCTGCTGTCGATCGGCACGCCCTGGATCGCCGTGACCACGTCGTCGCTGCGCAGCCCCAGGCGCTCGAGCAAGCTGTCGGACAGGACGTTCATGACCGCGACGCCGCGCAGCTTGCCGTCGTTGTCCATCACCGGCGCGAAACGCGCCTGTGCCGCGAGATTGGCCAGGAGCTCGTCGTTGCTGCGCGCGACGTCCGCTTCACTCGGCCCGGCGGCCGGCGCCGGCGCGGACGGGGCGCGCGCGGCCTGACGCGGGGCGCGGTGCGCGGCCGGAGTCGGGCGCGGCGCGCGCGCGGCGCGTCCGGAATCGCGCGCGCTGCGCGAGTCGGCGTCCTGGACGTCGGCGGGACTCGCGGGCACGCTCGAGACCGAGTGGCCGGCGGGCAGACTCGGCGACGCCAGGCGCAACGTCTCGATCTGCCCGCCGCGGCGCAGCAGCACGGCGTCGCCGCGGATCTCGACGACCTCCGCGCCCTCGAGCTCGCCGCCGGTGCGCAGGACGCGGGTCACGCCGCGCTGGTCGATCGCCGCCAGCGAGCGCGCGGCGTCCGAGGAGACGACGGTGCCGAGCAGACGTGACTCGGCGGCGCCCGCCGGGTGACTCGGGGCGAGCGCGAACGCCGCGGCGAGCAGCGCCGCGAGTCGACTACGCGCCACGCGCATCTCGCGGGCGCAGCGCGTCCAACAGACCGTCGATCGTGAGCAGCTCCGACAACACCCGCGGGTCGGCGGGCGACTCCGGGTCGTACACGACGTAGAGCGGCACCCCGGCGCGCCCGAAGCGCGCGAGCTCCGTGCGGATGGCCTCGTCGCGCAAGGTCCAGTCCGCCTTGAACAGCGCGAAGTCGCGGCGCTCGAGCTCGCGTTTCACGCTGTCACTCGCGATCACCCGCCGCTCGTTCAGCGCGCAGGTGAGACACCAGGCCGCGGTGAAGTCGACGAATACCGGCCGGCCGCCGCGAAGCTCGGCCGCGATCGCCTCGCGGTCGAACGGCTGCCAGCCGGAGCGCTCGGCGGCGGCGCGGCGCTCCGCGGGCGCCGCCGCCGCCGTGGCGCGCCACACCGGGCGCAGCGCGACGAGCCCGACGATCAGGATCGCGGCGGCGATCGCGAGGCCGCGCCCGCCGCGCTCCACCATCTGGTGTAGGCCGTAGAGCCACGCGCCCAGCGCGAGCAGGAGCGTGAGCGCGAGCGCGCCGGCGACGGCGTCCACGCCGGCGGTGCGCCCGAAGATCCAGAGCGTCCAGGTCGCGCTCGCGAGCAGCGCGAAGCCCAGCGCGCTGCGCAGCTGCCCCATCCACGGCCCGGAGCGCGGCATCAATCGCGCAGTCACCGGCGCGAGCGCGACCAGGCACACCGGCGCGGCCAGGCCGAAGCCGATGGCGACGAAGATCGCGACGATCGCGACGCCGGACCCCGCGAATGCGAAGCCGACGGCCGTGCCGAGGAACGGCGCCGAGCACGGCGTGGCGAGCACTACCGCCAGCAGGCCGTCGAAGAAGCTGCGGCCGACGCCGGTCGCGTTCCGGCCTACACCCGCGAGTGACGAGGGTGAGCCGATCTCGAACACGCCGAACAGGTTCAGCGCGAAGCCGACGAGCAACAGCGTGATCGCCAGCGCGAAGCGCGGCTCCTGGAACTGGAAGCCCCAGCCGACCCAGGTCCCAGCGGCGCGCAGCGCGATCACGAGCGCGGCCAGCGCGAGCATCGCGCTCTCGATGCCAGCGAAGTAGCCGAACGCGTGCGCCGCCGTCTCGCGCCGGCTCTGCTGGCCGAGGTCCGCGAGCGCGAACAGCTTGAGCGCGAGCACCGGCAATACGCAGGGCATCGCGTTCAGAATGAGTCCGCCGACAAGCGCGAGCAGGAACGCCCAAGCGAACGAGGGCGCGCCGTTCGCTTTCGCCGGCGCATCGGAACGCAGCGGCAGGTCGAGCTCGACGAAGCGCACCCCGCCGCCGCTCTGGCGCAGCTCGAGGACACCCGCGAGCCGCGCCTCGGACGGCGCTCCAGCGGACGTCGAGCGCCCTTCGACCGCGAGCGTGAGCGCGCGCGCGCCCGGAAGCGCCGGGGCGCTCGTCGCGTCCGAGAGCGTCACGCCAGGACTCGCGGCGGGAATGAACGCAGCCGAATCGGCGGCGCAATTCGAGTCACTCGGCGACTCGGTCGCGGCGCCGCAGGGATGCACGGTGAGTCGCGCGCGCACCGCATCGCCGGTGCGCTCGGCGAGCTCCACCTCGTTCACGCCGACGCCGACGCCGAGCGCGGCCGCGGTCCGCGGCACGCGCGCCGCAAAGTGCTCGAACAGCGCGTGCGTGCGCTCGGCGAGCGCCGCGGAGCCGCCGCCCGCGAGAGCGCGGTCGAGGTCGCGAGTGAGCGAGACCTTGCCGGGAATGCACTGGTCCTTGCAGACCAGGAAGTCGGCCTCGACGCGCACCGCGCGCGGGCCGGAAGGCTTTGCCAGGCGCACGAGCTCGCTCGAGAGCAGGACCGCGCCCTCGTAGCCGTAGCTCGTCACGCCTGCCTCCGGGTCGCGGAATATTTCGGGCGCGGGCCACGCGAGCGGTCCGATCTCGGCGCCGTCGACCTGCCAGCGCACGCGCGTCGGCAGGCCGGCGTCGCCGGGGTTGCGCCAATAGAGGTGCCAGCCGGGATCCAGGCGGAACAGCGCGCCGACGCGCGCGACCCGGCCGGGAGCGAGCGAGGCGTCGATCAACAGGCGCACCTCGACCCGCGGCTTCAGCGCGTCCGGAGCCGCGACGGCCACGGCCCCAGCGGGCACAGGGATAGGGAGATCGCTGCTCGCCCATCCCTGGTTCGCTGCGAGCGCGGCGGCGAGAATCGATCCGAGGACGGCGCGCACTCCCATTCGGGGACTCATCGGCGCACGGGCTCGCGCGGCTTGTGATCCGCAAACGCGCAGATCGGGTGTGGATGTGCGCAAGTCGCGGGCAGGGAGCGACGATCTCGAAGGGTGAAGTGGTCGCGCCGCCTTGGTAACCTCGCGCGCGGCCGTGCCGGGAGGTTCCTTGCAGAGCTTTGATCCGATTTCGAGCGCCGAGCTCACCGAGCGGCGGCGCCGCTTCCAGAGCCAGCTCGGCGAGGGTGTGGCGCTCGTCCCGGGGGCGCACGCGCGCACGCGCTCGCACGACACGGAGTACCCCTTCCGCCAGGACTCGGACCTCTGGTACCTGACCGGCTTCGAGCAGCCCGAGGCGCTGGCGGTGTTCACACAGGGCCGCTTCACGTTCTTCGTGCAGCCGCGCGACCCGCTGCTCGAGACCTGGAACGGCCGCCGGCCCGGAACCGAGGGGGCAGTCACTCGCTACGGCGCAGACGAGGCGTTCCCGATCGGCGAGCTCGCCGCGAAGCTGCCCGGGCTGTTGGAGAACAGGCCACGGCTCTGGCACACGTTCGGGCGCGATCGCGCGCTCGACGACCTGGTGGTCGCGGCGCTCGCGGACGTGCGCGCGCGCGCGCGCCGGGGCGTGACCGCGCCGGGCGAGATCGTGTCGCCGCACGACGCGATCCACGAGATGCGGCTGCGAAAATCCGAGGGCGAGCTCGCGATCATGCGCGCCGCCTCCGCGATCTCCGCCGAAGCGCACCACTGCGCCGCGCATCTGTGCCGCAGCGGCGTGCGCGAGTACGAGCTCGAGGGGGAGCTGTTGCGCGTGTTCCGGCGCGGCGGCGGCGCCGGTCCCGCGTACAACCCGATCGTGGGCGCGGGCGACAACGCGACGATCCTGCACTACGTCGAGAACAAGGACCCGCTCGCCGACGGCCAGATCGTGCTGATCGACGCCGGGGTCGAGCTACACGGATATGCGTCGGACGTGACGCGCACCTACCCGGTCGGCGGGCGCTTTCGGGGCGCGGCCCGCGACGTCTACCAGGCGGTGCTCGACTCACAGCTGGCCGCGTTCCGCGCCGTGGTCCCCGGAGTCACTCTGCCCGAGATCCACGCCGTGGCGCTGCGCCAGCTCGTGCTCGGCCTGGTCGCGCTCGGCGCGCTCTCCGGCGACGTCGACGAGCTGATCAAGACCGAGGCGTACAAGCCCTTCTACATGCATTCGACCGGTCACTTGCTCGGCCTCGACGTGCACGACGTGGGCAGTTACTACGTCGACGGCAAACCGCGGCCGCTCGAGCCCGGCATGTGTTTCACCATCGAGCCCGGGCTCTACTTCAGCTCGACGGAGCCCAAGTCGCCGGCGCACCTGCGCGGCATCGGCGTGCGCATCGAGGACGACGTCGTGATCACGCCCGGCGGCTACGAGAACCTGACGGCCGCGATTCCGAAAGAGGTCGCCGACGTCGAAGCCTGGATGAGGAGCTGAGCGCCCATGGCGGATGCGAACTCGATCGAGTCGACCCTCAAGGAGAAGCGCCGCTTCAAGCCCGACGCGGTGTTCGCAAAGCGGGCGAACCTCGACGCCGCGACTTACAAGGCCTGGGTCAAGGAGGCCGCGAAGAGCCCGGAGAAGTTCTGGGCGCGGCTCGCGCGCGAGCACGTGACCTGGTTCTCGCCCTGGAAGAAGACGCTCGAGTGGAAGCCGCCGTTCGCGAAGTGGTTCGTCGGCGGAAAGACCAACGTCAGCTACAACTGCCTCGACCGGCACCTCGAGGGGCCCAACGCCTGGCGGCGCAACAAGGCCGCGATCATCTGGGAGGGCGAGCCGGGCGACAGCCGCGTGCTCACCTACGGCGATCTCCACCGCGAGGTGTGCAAGTTCGCGAACGTGCTCGAGAAGCGCGGCGTCGCCAAGGGCGACCGCGTGGTTCTGTACATGCCGCTGGGGCCGGAGCTCGCGATCGCGATGCTCGCCTGCACGCGGATCGGCGCGATTCACTCGATCATCTTCGGCGGTTTCTCCGCCGACTCGGTGCGCGACCGCATCAACGACGCGCAGGCCAAGCTGGTCGTGACCGCCGACGGCGGCTGGCGCCGCGGGCAGGTCGTGCCGCTGAAGGCGATCGTCGACGAGGCGCTCAGCGGCGCGCCCGGCGTGCACGACGTGATCGTGTACAAGCGCACCGGCCAGGACGTGTTGATCAAGGAAGGCCGTGATCGCTGGTGGCACGACCTGATGGCCGACGCCTCCAGTGACTGCAAGCCGGCCAAGATGGACGCCGAGGCGCCGCTCTTCATCCTGTACACCAGCGGCTCGACCGGGAAGCCGAAGGGCGTCCTGCACACCACGGGCGGCTACCTCACGCACGTCACCGCCACGGCGAAATACATCTTCGACCTGAAGGAAGACGACACCTATTGGTGTACGGCCGACATCGGCTGGATCACCGGTCACTCGTACGTTGTCTACGGGATCCTGGCGAACGGCGCGACCACGCTCATGTACGAGGGCGCCCCGAACTTCCCGGACGTCGAGCGCTTCTGGCGCATCATCGACAAGTACCGAGTCACCATCTTCTACACGGCGCCCACCGCGATCCGCACGTTCATGCGCTGGGGCGACGAGCACGTGAAGAAGCACTCACTCGCGTCGCTCCGCCTGCTCGGCACCGTCGGCGAGCCGATCAACCCGGAAGCCTGGATGTGGTACCGGCGCACGATCGGCCGGAACCGCTGTCCAATCGTGGACACCTGGTGGCAGACCGAGACGGGCGGGATCCTGATCACGCCGCTGCCCGGCGCCGTTTCCACGACTCCCGGGTCGGCCACGCTGCCCTTCCCCGGGATCTTCCCCGAGGTCTGGAACGAGAAGGGCGAAGTGTGCGCGCCGAACGAGGGCGGCTATCTCGTGCTCACCAAGCCCTGGCCGGGCATGCTGCGAGGCATCTGGGGTGACTCGCGGCGCTACGCCGAGCAGTACTTCTCGAAGTTCAAGAACACGTACTTCACCGGCGACGGCTCGCGCCGCGACCCGACCGGCTACTTCTGGGTCATTGGCCGGGTGGACGACGTGATGAACGTCGCCGGCCATCGCCTGTCGACGATGGAGGTCGAGAGCGCGCTCGTCTCGAATCCCAAGGTGGCGGAGGCGGCGGTCGTGGGCCGAGCCGACGAGATCAAGGGCACCGCGGTGGTGTGCTTCGTCACGTTGAAGGCGGGTCAGGAGTTCGATCCGAACCTCGCCCAGGAGTTGAAGAACTGGGTCGCGAAGGAGATCGGACCGATCGCGCGGCCGGACGACATCCGCTTCGCCGAAGCGCTGCCGAAGACGCGCTCGGGCAAGATCATGCGGCGGCTGCTGCGCGACGTGGCGGCCGGCCGGGAGAGCGCGGGAGACACGACCACGCTCGAGGATTTCACGGTCCTGGCGAAGCTGCGGGAATCCGACGAGGATTGAGCGCCGCTCGTGACTGACTGAGTTTCCGGGTTCGCGGGCGCATGCCGAGGGGGGTGTTATGCGCATCGTTTGGTTGATCGTGCTCTTGCTCGTGGTGGGCGCGGGTTACTACGCCTACACGCGGATGGAACGGGTGCCGCCGGTCGTGGGCACGCTCACGTCGCCGGCGTTCGCGGGCTCGGAGTACCACCATCTGTTCCGCTTCAACGACGACGGCTCCGGCGTGCGCCATGTGCACATCTGGCTCGAAGCCGGGGGCAAGACCTACGAGCTCGCCGAGCAGGAGTACCCGGGCAACGCGCTGACCGGCGCGGAGCTCAGCCTGGAACGCGAGATCGAGGTCGTCGTGAAGTCCAAGGAGCTCGGCCTCGGCGACGGGCAGGCGCGGCTCATGGCGGAGGCGACCGACTACTCGTGGCTCGCGAACACGACGCAGGTCCAGATCCCGCTGGCGATCGATACGACGCCGCCGCGCGCCTCGCTCCTCACGGGACTCACTTACGTCCGGCGCGGCGGCTCGGAGCTCGCGGTCTACACGGTCGAGGAAGGCGTCGAGAAGAACGGCATCCGGGTGGGCAACGCCTTCTTTCCCGGCTTCGTCGATCCGGGCGACGCGAAGCGCCGCGTCGCATTCTTCGCGATTCCGACGGACGCGCCCGAAGGCGCGAAGCCGGTGTTGCTGGCGACCGATCGCGCGGGGAACGAGGCGAAGATCGCGCTCGTGACCTCGCTGCTCGAGCGCTCTTTCCCGGCGGACACGATCACGCTCACCAACGACTTCATGTCCGCGAAGGTCGCGGAGCTGCTGACCGGCTTCACCGGCTCGCCGCTCGACGGATACCTGAAGATCAACCGCGAGCTGCGCAAGGAGAACGACGCGCAGGTCTTCGAGCTGTGCAAGAAGTCGAGCGTCGACCGCCTCTGGTCCGGGCCCTTCCTGCAGATGCCCAACTCGCACGCGGGCGCGAAGTTCGCCGAGCGACGCAGTTATGTGTACCAGGGCAAGTCCGTCGACCAGCAGACTCACATGGGCTACGACTTCGCGTCGACCTCGCACGCGGACGTGCCGGCGGCGAACGACGGCGTCGTGGTGTTCGCGGGGCCGCTCGGGATCTACGGCAACGCGGTGATCGTCGACCACGGCCTCGGCTTGTTCAGCCTCTACGGCCACCTGTCGGAGATCGGGGTGCAGAATCACAGCGCGGTCGTGAAGGGCGAAGCGCTGGGCAAGACCGGCACCACCGGGCTCGCGGGCGGCGACCACCTGCACTTCGCGATGCTGCTGGACGGCGTCTTCGTCGATCCGCTGGAGTGGTTCGACAAGAAATGGCTCGAGGATCACATCGAGGGGAAGCTCTCGGCGAAGCCGCCGTCCGGCGGCTGATCGACTGGTATCGAGTCGCGCGCCGCGATCTGCCCTGGCGGCGCACCCGCGACCCGTATCGGGTCTGGCTGTCCGAGACGATGCTGCAGCAGACGCGCGTCGACACGGTCGTGCCGTACTACGAGCGCTTCCTCGCGCGCTTCCCGAGCGTCGAAGCGCTGGCCTCGGCCGACGAGGCAGACGTGCTGCTCGAGTGGGCGGGGCTCGGCTACTACGCGCGCGCCCGCAACCTGCACCGCGCCGCCGCAGCCGTCGTACGCGACCACGGCGGCGAGCTGCCGCGCGCCGCGGAGTCACTCGCGTCGCTTCCCGGTGTCGGGCGCTACACCGTCGGCGCGCTGCGCAGCATCGCCTTCGGCGAGCCGGCGGCGCTGGTGGACGGGAACGTGAAGCGCGTGTTCGCGCGGCTCGCCGGGAAGCGCTCGCCGAGCGACACCGAAATCTGGCGCATGGCCGAGGCGCTGGTCCCGGAGAAGGACCCGGGTGACTGGAACCAGGCGCTGATGGAGCTCGGCGCCACCGTGTGCACGCCGCGCAAGCCCGCGTGTCTCCTGTGTCCGGTCGAGTCGTTCTGCGCGGCGCGCGCCGCGGGCAATCCCGAGCGCTTCCCCGCCCCCGCGAAGCGCGCCGCCGTGCGGGCCGTGCGCGCGCTCGCGGGCCTGTGCACGCGCGCGGGCCGGGTGCTGCTCGTGCGGCGGCCCTCGCACGGCCTGTTGGGCGGGCTCTGGGAGCTGCCGAATGTGGAGGGCGCGGGCGCGGAAGCGCTGATCGCGGCCCTCTGCGAGCGCACGGGCGTCCGCACCTCGCTCGGCCCGTCCCTGGGACGCCTGCGCCACCGGTTCACCCACCGCGATCTTGCCCTCGAGGTCGTCCGGCTCGATGACGCCGGTGGGCGCCTCTCGCGCGCGGCGCGAGCCGAGGCGCGCTTCTGCTCCCCCGCCGAAGAAAGCCCTGGCGCTGCGCCGTCCGATGTAGGGTAGAAGGAAGGGAGCAAGGGGCCCCATGGCACGCGAGCCGGACGACGACGACGCCCTGTTCGCCGAGGCGGTGGCCGGCGTTGCGCCGCTCACACAAACCCGCTTGCCCCCCTCGGCCGTCTGCCGGGAGCCAACTCCGCTGTCGGAGCGCGAGCGCGAGGTGATTCGCGAGCTCGACGCGCTGGTGAGCGGCGAGGCGCCCTTCGACGTGCGCGAGTCCGACGAGTTCATGAGCGGCTGCGTCCCGGGTCTCGACCCGCGGGTGCTGCGCTCGCTGCGCAAGGGCGAGTTCACGCCGCAGGCCGACCTCGACCTCCACGGCAGCGACGCGCCGTCGGCGCGGGCGCTGGTCGAGACCTTCGTCGTGACTGCGCACGCGCGCGGTCTGCGCTGCGTGCGCGTCGTGCACGGGCGCGGCAACCGCTCGCCGAACGGCGAGCCCGTCCTGAAGCCCAGCCTGCCGCGCTGGCTGGGGCGCGGCCCGGCGCGCCGCATCGTGCTCGCGTATTCGAGCGCCCCGCAGACCGACGGCGGCACCGGGGCAACCTACGTTCTGCTGCGCAAGGGTCCGGGGGCGCGGCGCTAGTCCCGGGGCGGCCGCTAGAATGACGCGGTGAGCTCCACGTTCGGCCATCTGTTCCGCGTTCACACCTGGGGTGAGTCCCACGGGGGCGCGGTCGGCGTCGTGATCGACGGCTGCCCGCCGCGCATCGCCCTGGACGCGGCCGAGGTCCAGGTCGAGCTCGACCGGCGCCGCCCGGGGCAGAGCCGACTGACGACGCCGCGCCAGGAAGCGGACCGGGCCGAGATCCTCTCGGGCGTGTTCGAGGGCCAGACGCTCGGCACGCCGATTCTCGTCCTGGTGCGCAACGAGGACGCGCGCCCCGAGGCCTACGAGGAGATGAAGGGCGTCTACCGGCCATCGCACGCGGACTACACCTACGAGGCGAAGTACGGCATCCGCAATTGGCAGGGCGGCGGCCGCGCGAGCGCGCGCGAGACGGTCGGGCGCGTCGCGGCGGGAGCGGTAGCGCGCAAGGTGCTGAAGCAGTTCGGTGTCGGCGAGATCGTCGGCTTCGTGTCGCAGGTGCACACGATCGAAGCCAAGGTCGACCCCGCCGAAGTGACTCGCGCGCAGGTCGAGAGCTCGATCACGCGCTGCCCCGATCCCGCGGCCGCCGGGGAGATGATCCGGCGCATCGACGACGCGCGCCGCGCCGGCGACTCGCTCGGCGGAACCGTGACCTGCGTCGCGCATGGCGTGCCGCCCGGGCTGGGCGAGCCGGTGTTTCACAAGCTCGAGGCCGAGCTCGCCGCCGCGCTCCTGTCACTTCCCGCGTGCAAGGGCTTCGAGATCGGCTCGGGCTTCGCGGGCACGCGCATGTACGGGAGCGAGCACAACGACGCGTTCGTCGTCGAGGGCGGACACGTGCACACGCGCACCAATCGCTCGGGCGGCGTGCAGGGCGGGATTTCGAACGGCGAGCCGATAGTGGTGCGCGCCGCGTTCAAGCCGACCGCCACGATCCGCAAGGAGCAGGACACGGTGAACCGCGAGCACGAGGCGGTGAAGCTCGAAGCACAGGGGCGCCACGACCCGTGCGTGCTGCCGCGGGCCGTGCCGATGGTCGAGGCCATGGTGGCGCTGGTGCTCTGCGACCACCTCCTGCGCCAGCGCGCGATCGCTCCGCCCGGCCCGTAGCTTCAGGGCTCGGGTTCCGTCGCCGATTTCGAGGCGTGCTCTTCGACGGCATCGCAATCGCCCTGGCGTTC
>WNFL01237175.1_pt1 | contig 15510 bp, 13 predicted proteins | sample 5400361 | NCBI WGS metagenome assembly WNFL01 (sample SAMN13153351, study PRJNA577476) | soil metagenome | isolation source: 40 cm soil on Douglas fir-dominated hillslope | place: USA:California | collected 2013-09-17
ACGGCGCCGTTCAGCACGTCGTTCGAGGCGCGGAATGCGTCTTCGTAGGTCACATCCTCCCCGAGGACCTGCATGAGGCGATCGTTGGGGATGATGATGAGGGAGTCGACGTGCTGCTTGAGCTGGTCGATGCCCACCGCGGCGACCTTCTGGCGCTTGCCCTCGAACGCGAAGGGCTTGGTCACCACCGCGACCGTGAGGATGCCCATCTCGCGCGCGATCTCGGCCACCACCGGCGCCGCTCCCGTTCCGGTGCCCCCGCCCATGCCCGCCGTGATGAAGAGCATGTCCGCGCCGGTCACCAGTTCGATGATCTGCTGGCGGTCTTCCTCGGCGGCGAGCCGGCCCACCTCGGGATTGGCGCCGGCGCCGAGCCCCTTGGTGACCGTGGTGCCGAGTTGCAGCGTGGTCTTGGCGAGATTGCGTTTGAGCGCCTGCGCGTCGGTGTTCATGGTGATGAACTCCACGCCCTGCACTCCGTTGTTGATCATGTGGTCGACCGCGTTGCCGCCGCAGCCGCCCACCCCCACGACCTTGATCACCGCGTCCGGTGTCGTCGTTTCCAACAGCTCGATCATCGTCGTCTCCTTTGTTGTGACTCGCTTGCCTTGCTCTAGAAATTGCCTTTGAACCACCCCTTCATGCGTTCCAGCACCTCTTTGAAACCGGCTCCCTGCATTTTTGCGTGGCGGTCGCGCTTCACCTGGTCGAGCCCGGCCATGAGGAGCCCCATCCCGGTGGAATAGCGCGGATTGCGAACGACCTCGGCCAGCGCGCCGCTGTACTGCGGAAGGCCCACGCGCACCGGCATGTGAAAGACTTCCTCGCCGAGCTCGACCATGCCCTTCATGAGCGCGGAGCCTCCGGTGATGACGATTCCCGACGACAGCAGCTCCTCGAGTCCCGAGGAGCGCAGCTCGCGCTGGATCAGCGAATAGAGCTCTTCCACGCGCGGCTCGATCACCTCGGCGAGCGTCTGGCGCGAGAGCTCGCGCGCGCCGCGCTCGCCCACGCCCGGCACCTCGATCATCTCGGTCGCGCTCGCCAGCTGGCGCAGCGCCACCCCGTGCAGGATCTTCAGCTCCTCGGCGTCCTTGGTCGGGGTGCGCAGCGCCATCGCGATGTCGTTGGTGATCTGGTCGCCGGCGATCGGGATCACCGAGGTGTGCTTGATGGCGCCGTCGGTGAACACCGCGATGTCGGTGGTGCCGCCGCCGATGTCCACCAGGCATACGCCCAGGTCGCGCTCGTCGTCGAGGAGGACCGCGTCGGCGGAGGCGAGCGGCTGCAGCATGAGATCGCGCACTTCCAGCCCGCAGCGGCGCACGCACTTCATGATGTTCTGCGCGGCCGACACCGCGCCGGTCACGATGTGCACCTTCACTTCCAGGCGCATGCCGCTCATGCCATGGGGCTGGCGCACGCCGCCCTGGCCGTCGATCACGAATTCCTGCTCGAGGATGTGCAGCACCTGCTGCTCCATGGGGATGTTCACGGCGCGCGCGGTCTCGATCACGCGGTCGATGTCGTACTGCTGGACCTCCTTGTCCTTGATCGCGACCATGCCGTGGGAGTTGAAGCTCTTGATGTGGCTGCCGGCGATGCCGGTGATCACTTCCTTGATCTTGGCGTCGGCCATGAGCTCGGCTTCCTCGAGCGAGCGCTGGATCGCCCTTCTTCAAGCCGCGCGAGGGGTGGCTGCCCATGCCGATCAGCGCGAGCGTGTCCTCGGGCGTGATCTCGGCGACGAGCGTCACGATCTTCGAGGTCCCGATGTCGAGGGCGACGAGGAGGTTGCGAGTATCGCGGGCGCGTGTGGCGATCATTTGCGTTGCATGGCAAAACCGTTGGCATATCGAAGGTCCGCGTGCCGCGTCTCCACGCCCTGCGCGGCGAGCTGCGGCCATGCGGCGATGAAGCGCACCAGGCGCGGGTGGATGTCGCCGCGGCCCAGGTCGAGCGTGAGGCCCGACTCGAGGACGACCTGCCAGGCGCCGCGCGGCGACAGGCGGATCTCGGTGACGGCGCTCGACAGGGGCTCGACCGCGCCGCGGATCGCGGGGAATTCGCGCACCATCTGCGCCGCCGAGCCTTCCGGGCCCTTGAAGCGCGGCAGGAAGCCCTCGTAGCGCGCGCTGAAGACCTCGCCGCGCGTGCTCACCAGCGCCCCCTCGCCCCAGCGGGCGAGGGGCTCGTGCGTCTCGAATGTGACCTCGATCGCGTCGGGGAAGCGCCGGCGCACCGACGCGTCGCGCACCCACGGGATCCTGCGCGCGGCCTCGCGCACCGCGCCGAGCGTCGCGCGGCTCGGGGCGACGCCTTGCACGCCGAGCGCGAAGGCGTCGAGGTCGGCGCGCGCGATGCGCTTCAGGTCGCCGGCGAAGAGCACCGTCCTCACCGGCTGCGCGGAGATCGCCTCGAATCCGTACCACGCGCCGCCGGCGAGCGCGGCAAGGACCACGAGCGCCGCCGTGGCGGGCAGCATGCGGCTCGCGACGCTCGAAGGAGCCGCTTTCATCCGGGCCTCCCGGTATCGAGGCGCGCGCCCTCGAGGATCTTCACGCACAGGTCGGCGTACCCCAGCCCCGCCGCCTTCGCCGCCATCGGCACGAGGCTGTGGCCGGTCATGCCCGGCGAGGTATTCATCTCGAGGAACGAATACGAGCCGTCGGCGGCGAGCATCACGTCGGCGCGACCCCAGCCGCGGCAGCCGAGCACGCGGAAGCTCTTCAGCGCCACGGCGCGGATCTCGTCCTCGAGCTCGGCGCGGATTCCCGCGGGGCAGGTGTACTTGGTGTCGTCGGTGAAATACTTGTTGCGGTAGTCGTAGTTGCCCTGAGGGGCCTCGATGCGCACCAAGGGGAGGGCGATCTCGCCGCGCTCGCGGTCGGTGATGATCGAGGCGGTGAGCTCCTGGCCGGCGATGAACTCCTCGGCCATGACGAGCTCGTCGTATTTCGCCGCGACGCGGTAGGCCTCTGGAAGGTCCGAGGGCGTGCGCACGATCGTGAGACCGATGGTAGAGCCTTCGCGCGCCGGCTTCACCACCACCGGCATGCCGAGGAGGTCGATCACCTTGTCCCAGGCGCTGGAGGCCTTCACCATCGCGAAGCGCGGGGTGGGCACGCCGGAGGCGTCCCACACGAGCTTGGTGCGCCACTTGTCCATGGCGAGCGCCGATCCCATCACGCCGCTGCCGGTGTACGGAACGCGCAGCGTCTCGAGCGCGCCCTGCACCGTGCCGTCCTCGCCGAAGCGCCCGTGCAGCGCGATGAAGGCGCGCTTGAAGCCCTCGCGCTTCAGCTCGAAGAGCTCGCGCTCGACCGGGTCGAACGCATGGGCGTCGACGTTCTTGCTGCGCAGCGCCGCCAGCACCGCGTTTCCCGAGATGAGCGAGATCTCGCGCTCCGCCGAGGGGCCGCCCATCAGCACCGCGACCTTGCCGAGCGCGTTCATGCGTCGTCCCCCACGATGCGCACTTCGCGAACCAGCTCGACCCCGGTCTTCTCGAAGACCGTCACCTGCACGTGGTCGACCATCGACTCGATGTCGCGCGCGCTGGCGTTGCCGAGGTTCACGATGAAATTCGAATGCTTCGGCGACACCTGGGCCCCGCCGATGGTGAAACCCTTCAGCCCGCACGATTCGACGAGGCGCGCGGCGTGGTCGCCGGGCGGATTGCGGAAGACGCTCCCGGCATTGGGCTGGTTCAGGGGCTGCGAGGCGACGCGCTTCTGCAGGAGCTCCTTGATGCGCGCCAGCGCCTCGCTCTCGACGCCCGGCGCGAAGCCGAACACTCCGGACACGAACCACTCGTCGTTGCCCGACCGCAACGCCACGTGGCGATAGCCGAGCTCGTAGTCGGCAGGCGAGCGATGACGCAGCCGCCCGGTTCGATCGACGGTTTCCACCGCGATCACGTGGTTCCACGTTTCTCCGCCGTAGCAGCCCGCGTTCATGGCGAGCGCTCCGCCCATGGTGCCGGGCACGCCCGCCATCCATTCGGCTCCCGCGCCGCCGTGCTTGGCGATGAAGCGCGCGAGATGCGGCGCCGGAACGCCGGCGCCGGCGCGAAACGCGAGCGTGCCGCGCGGCGTGGCGACTTCCGATTCCACCTCGATGCCGATCAACGCGTGATGGGTGAACACCACCGAGCCCGCGAAGCCGCCATCGCGCACCAGGAGGTTGCTGCCCAGTCCCACGAAAAGCACCGGCTCCGCCGGCGGGCGCGAGCGCAGAAACGCCGCGAGGTCGAGCATGTCGGCGGGCTGGTAGAAGGTGCGCGCCATGCCGCCCGCGTGCCAGCTCACGTGCCTCGCCATGGGCTCGTCGCGCCTGAGAAGGCCGCGCAGCTCGGAATTCATGCGGGGGCCGTCGCTCATGTCCATTCCATCAGCTCCGCACCGCCTTCACCGTCGCGCTCGCGGGAATGGCGAGCTCGGGGGCGAGGTTGGCGATCGAGCCGGCGCCCATGGTGATGACGACGTCGCCGTCGCGAACGCGCGAGAGCACCGCGTCGCGCATCTCGGCGGTCTTCTCGACGAAGAGGGGCTCGACCTTGCCGGCGAGGCGCACCGAGCGCACCAGCGAGCGGCCGTCGGCGCCCACGATCGGCGCCTCGCCCGCGGGATAGACGTCGGCGAGCACCAGCTCGTCCACGGTCGACAGCACCTTCACGAAGTCCTCGAAAAGATCGCGCGTGCGCGTGAAGCGATGCGGCTGGAAGGCGAGCACCAGGCGGCGTCCCGGAAAGGCGCCGCGCGCCGCCGCGAGTGTGGCCGCCATCTCGGCGGGGTGATGGCCGTAGTCGTCGACCAGCGTGAAGTGGCCGCCGCGCGCGAGCGCCACGTCGCCGTAGCGCTGGAAGCGCCGGCCCACGCCGGTGAATTCCGCGAGACCCTTGGCGATGGAGGCGTCCGCCGCGCCGACTTCGCGCGCCACCGCGATCACGGCGAGCGCGTTCAACACGTTGTGCTCGCCGGCAAGGTTCAGCATCACCTCGAGGGGCGCCTGGTCCTTGCTGGCGGACACCGCCTTGAAGCGCATGCGCCCCGCGTCCCAGCGCACGTTCTCGGCACGCAGGTCGGCGTCGCCCGCCTTGCCGTAGGTGAGCATCGGGCGCGTGACCGACGGCATGATGGCGCGCGCGTGCGGGTCGTCCTTGCAGATGACCGCGAGCCCGTAGAACGGCAGATGGCCGAGGAACTCGACGAACGTGGACTTCAATTTCTCGAAGTCCCCGCCGTAGGTCTCCATGTGGTCGGCGTCGATGTTGGTGACCACCGAGATCACCGGCTGCAGGTAGAGGAACGACGCGTCGGACTCGTCGGCCTCCGCCACCAGGAACTCGCCCTTGCCCAGGCGCGCGTTGGTGCCGATGGAATTCAAGCGCCCGCCGATGACGCAGGTCGGGTCCAGGCCCGCTTCGCCGAGCACCGCGGCGATGAGCGACGTGGTCGTGGTCTTGCCGTGCGTGCCGGCGATCGCGATGCCCTGCTTGAAGCGCATCAGCTCGGCCAGCATCATCGCGCGCGGCACCACCGGGATGCGCGCCTCGCGCGCGCGCAGCACTTCCGGATTGTCGGCCTTCACCGCGCTCGAGGTGACCACCGCGTCGGCGGCCTCGACGTTCTGCGCCGCGTGCCCGATGACGATCCTGATTCCCATCTGGCGTAGCCGCCGCACGGCGGAGCTCTCGGCGATGTCCGAGCCCGAGACCGAGTAGCCGAGGTTCGCGAACACCTCCGCGATGCCCGACATTCCCGAGCCGCCGATGCCGACGAAATGGATGGCCTTGACCTTATGCCGCATGGGCAAGCTCCACGCACAGGTCGGCGCAGCGTTTCGTCGCGTCGGGTTTGCCGAGTGCGCGTGAAGCACGCGCCATCTCGGCGAGACGATTTCGATCAAGCTCGCGCAGGAGCTGCGCGAGCTGCGCCGGTCGGGTTTCGAGCTGCTTCAACGCAATGCCCGCGTCGCGCTCGGCCAGGAAGCGCGCGTTGGCCGCCTGCTCGTCGGCCACGAACCACGGCAGCGGAAAGAGGATCGATGCGATGCCCGCGGCGGAAATTTCGGCGACGGTGATGGCGCCGGAGCGGCAGATGAGCACGTCGCACCACGCGTAGCGCGCCGCCATGTCGTCCACGAAAGGCAGCACCTCGCCTTGCACTCCGGCCTTTTCGTACGCCGCGCGCAGTCCCTCGTAGAGCTTCGCGCCCGCCTGGTGCACGACCTCGGGGCGCTCCTCGGGGCTCATCGAGGCGAGCGCGGCGAGCACCAGGTCGTTCATCGTCTGCGCGCCGAGGCTGCCGCCCACCACGAGCAGGCGCAGGCGTCCCGCGCGACCCGCGTAGCGCTCTTCGGGAGGCGGCAACGCGGCGATCTCTTCTCGCACCGGCGTGCCGAGCCAGAGGACGCGCTTCGGTTTCGGCAATGCGTTGGCCCACTTCTGGGCGACCCTCATCTCGAACGCGCCTTCCATGCCGACCACGACGCGATCGGCCACGGGCGCCAGCACGCGGTTGGCGATGCCGGCGACGGCGCCGGGCTCGTGCACCACGAGGGGCCTGCCCCAGAGCGCCGCCATCATGCCGCCGGGAAAGGCGACATAGCCGCCCATCGACAGCACCACGTCGGGACGGATGCGGAAGATCGCGACGCTGGACTGCCAGAACGCGACCAGGATGCGCACCGGCAACACGAGCCACGCCATGGCGCCCTTGCCGCGCACCCCGCTCATGTTCACCTGCACAAGGGGATACCCCGCGTCTCCGACGAGCTTGTTCTCCATGCCGCCGGGCGTGCCCATCCAGTGCACCTTCCAGCCGCGCGAGGCGAGCTCCTTCGCGATCACGAGGCCCGGGAATATGTGCCCGCCGGAGCCTGCCGCCATGATGAGGATGGTGCGGCTCATAGCGAGCCTCCCCTCATCAGGTAGCGGTTCTCCCAGTCGATGCGCATCAGGATCGCCAGCGCCATGCAGGTGACGACGATGCCGGTGCCGCCGAACGAGAGGAGCGGCAGCGTGAGGCCCTTGGTGGGAAGCAGCCCCATGTTCACGCCCATGTTGATGAAGGCCTGCGCCGCGAGCCACACGCCGATGCCCTGCGCGACGAGCGCCGCGTAGTAGCGCTCCAGGCTCGCCGCCTGCCGGCCGACGGCGAACGCGCGGTGCACGAGGAAAAGGAAGAGCGTGATCACCGTCGCCACGCCGGCGAAGCCCAGCTCCTCGGCGATCACGGCGAGGAGGAAGTCGGTGTGCGCTTCCGGGAGATAGAAGAGCTTCTCGACGCTCGCGCCCAGGCCCACGCCCAGCCATTCGCCGCGGCCGAAGGCGATGAGCGAATGGGAAAGCTGGTAGCCCTTGCCGTACGCGTCGGACCACGGGTCCATGAAGCCGAGGATGCGTTGCAGGCGATAAGGCGACGAGACGATGAGCACCCCGAAGGCCACGGCGAGGAGCCCCGCCAGCCCGGCGAACAGCCGCCAGTTGAGGCCGCCCAGGAAAAGCACCGCCATCGCGATCGTCGTCACCACCACCAGCGCGCCGAAGTCCGGCTCGCGCAGCAGCAGCGCCGCGATGAACGTCATCACCGCGAACATCGGCAGGAAGCCCTTCTTGAAGTCGTCCATGAAGGCCGCCTTGCGCACGGTGTAGTCGGCGGCGTAGAGCACCACGAAGAGCTTCATCAGCTCGGAGGGCTGGAAGGTGGCGATGCCCAGCGGGATCCAGCGGCGCGCGCCGTTCACCTCGCGCCCGAGCCCGGGGATGAGGACCACGACGAGGATCGCGGTACCGGCCATAAAGAGCCACGGCGACGCCCTCTGCCAGAGCCAGAGGGGGATGCGAAACAACGCCGCGGCAAACGCCAACCCGACAATCAGGTAAATCGAGTGGCGCACGAGAAAGAAACCGGGGCGAAACCCGGTGAAGCGCTCGGCCTCGGCCATCGCGATCGAGGCCGAATAGACCATCACGAGCCCGAGGGCGGCGAGGAGCGCGGCCGACCAGACCAGCGTCTGGTCGAGGCTCGAGTCGCGGCGGCCGGGGTTGTAGAGCATCAGGGCGTCTTTACCGCTCGGGCGGCGGCGGCGAACACGTCGCCGCGGTGCCCGTAGTTGCGGAACATGTCGAAGCTCGCGCACGCGGGCGAAAGCAGCACCGCATCGCCGGGCGACGCGAGGTGGAACGCCGCCCGCACCGCTTCCTCCAGGGTCGTGGCGCGGGTGAGCGGGACACCGGTGGCTGCGAGCGCGGCTTCGATGGCGGGCGCGTCGCGGCCGATGAGGACCACGGCGCGCGCGCGCGCCTTCACCGCGGGCGCGAGCGGGCCGAAGTCCTGGCCCTTGCCCTCGCCGCCGGCGATGAGCACCACCGGCTCGCGGAAGCCCTCGAGCGCGGCCACCGTGGCGCCGACGTTGGTGCCCTTCGAATCGTCGTAGAACCTCACGCCGTTCGCCTCGGCCACCCGCTCCACGCGATGCGGCAGGCCCTTGAATTCGGCGAGCGCCTGCGCCAGCGGCGCGCGCGGCGCGTCGATGGCGCAGAGCAGCGCGTGCGCGGCCATCGCGTTCGCCGCGTTGTGCAGTCCCTTCATCGCCATCGCCTCGAGCGCGATGAGCTCGGTGTCGCCGCGGCGCAGGTGCGTCGCGGCGCGGTCGAGCCCCCACTCGCGATCGTTGCCGGGCACGCCGAGCCCGAAGGAAAGAGCGCGCTCATCGCCCATGCCGCGGCTCCATGGGTCGTCGCGATTCACGACGCGTGTCGCCGCGTGGCGGAAGATCCTCTGTTTCGCCGCCGCGTAGTCCGCCATGGAGTCGTAGCGATCCATGTGGTCCTGCGTGAGGTTCAACATCGCCGCGGCGTCGAGCTCGAGCGTCGCGGTCGTCTCCAGCTGGTAGCTGGACAGCTCGATCACGTAGAGCTCGGCGTCCGCGGCCTGGGGCGAGTCGAGGGCCTCCAGCACCGGCAGCCCGATGTTGCCGGCGACGACCGTGCGATAGCCCGCGGCGCGCCCCATCGCCCCGGCGAGCGCGGTGACGGTGGACTTGCCGTTGGTGCCGGTGATGCCTATCACTCGGCCCTTTCCCCGGCGGCCGAGCTCGCGCGCGAAGATCTCGACGTCGCCAACCACTTCAATCCCGCGACCGAGCGCGGCGCGAAGGAGCGGCTCGCGCAGCGCAATGCCCGGACTCGCAACGACCGTGTCCACGCCCTCCAGGAGCGCCGCGTCGAAAGCTCCCAGCGAAACGGCAACGCCCGGGTGCTCCGCACGGAGCGCTCCCAGGGCCGGAGGCGCCGCTCGCGTATCGGCGGCGCGCAGCCGCGCACCGCGCGCCGCGAGCCAGCGAACGCTCGAAAGCCCCGTGTCACCCAGGCCGACAACCAGGACACTCTTGCCTTGCCATTCGTCATGGGTCATCTGCCTTTCTCGTCGAGGTCAGCGCAGCTTCAAGGTGGAAAGGCCGAACAGGACCAGCATCATCGTGATGATCCAGAAGCGCACCACGACCTGGTTCTCCTTCCAGCCCTTCAATTCGTAGTGGTGGTGCAGCGGCGCCATGCGGAAGACGCGCTTGCCGGTGAGCTTGAAGCTGGCCACTTGAATCATCACGGAGAGCGTCTCCACCACGAACACCCCGCCCATGATGAGAAGCACCACCTCCTGGCGCACGATGATCGCGATCATCCCGATGGCGGCACCCAGCGCGAGCGCGCCGACGTCGCCCATGAAGACCTCGGCGGGATAGGCGTTGAACCAGAGGAACGCGAGGCCCGCGCCCGCGATCGCGCCGCAGATGATGGCGAGCTCGCCCACGCCCGCGATGTAGGGGAACGCGAGGTAGCGCGCGAACACGACGTTGCCGGACACGTAGGCGAACACCGCGAGCGCCGAGGCGATCATCACCGTCGGCATGATCGCGAGCCCGTCGAGGCCGTCGGTCAGGTTCACCGCGTTCGAAAACCCCACCACCATGAAATAGCCGATGACCACGAAGCCCACGGTGCCGAGCGGCAGCGCCACCGTCTTGAAGAACGGCACGATCAGCTCGGTTTGCTGCGGCAGCTTCGCGCTGTAGGCGAGAAACGAGACCGCCGCGAGGCCGATCGCCGACTGCCACGCGAGCTTCGCCTTCGCCGAAAGCCCCTTCGGATTGCGGTCGACCCAGCCGACGATGCCGAAGCCCAGCGTGGTGACGAGCACGATCCACACGTAGCGGTTGGCGAGGTCCGCCCAGAGGAGAGTCGTCACCGCCACGGACACGAGGATCAAGGCGCCCCCCATGGTCGGCGTACCCTTCTTCACGAGGTGGGTCTGCGGGCCGTCGTCGCGCACCGCCTGGCCGATCTTGTAGGCGGTGAGCTTGCGGATCATCGCGGGGCCCACCACGAACGAGATCGCGAGTGCGGTCATCGCGGCGAGCACCACGCGCAGCGTGATGTAGGTGAAGACATTGAAGGCGCGCAGCTTCGCGTCCACCGAGAGCCATTGCGCGAGCTCATACAGCATGGCCGCCCCCGTCTCCCGCGAGCGCGTCGGCGATGCGCTCCATGCGCATGAAGCGCGAGCCCTTCACCAGGATCGCGGCGCCGGCGGCGGCCTCGCGCCGCGCGGCCCGGGTGAGCGCCTCGACGTCGTCGAAATGCAGCGCCCCCTGGCCGAAGGCCTGCACCGCATGGCGGCTCGCCTCGCCGAGCGCCATCAGCGCGTCGATGCCCGCCGCGCGCGCGAAGCTCCCCACCTCGGCGTGCATCGCCGCGGCGTCCGCGCCCAGCTCGCCCATGTCGCCCATCACCAGCACCTTGCGCCCGCGCTCCTCGGCGAGGACTTGCGCCGCGGCCTTCATGGACTCGGGATTGGCGTTGTAGCTGTCGTCGATCACCAGCGAGCCGCCGGGGCCGCGCCGGCGCTGCTGGCGGCCGGCGACACCGCCGAACGCGGCGAGCCCGGAGCGCATCGCCTCGACCGGGATCTCGAGCGCCACGGCCGCGGCGCATGCGGCGAGCGCGTTGCGCACGTTGTGCTCGCCGCGCACCTGCAGCGCGACCGTGAAAGGGCCCAGGGGCGTCGTGACCGTGATGCCGGGGCCCGAAGGCACGGCCCGCACCGTCGCGCCCTCGCCCAAGCCGAAGGTGATCGTCGGGCGCCGCGCGTTGAGGCCTTTCCAATACGCGCTGAACGCATCGTCCTGGTTGACGAGCGCGATGCCCGAAGGCGCGAGGCCGGCGTAGATCTCGCCCTTGGCGCGCGCGATCGCCTCCACGCTGCCGAGGATGCCGACGTGCGCGCGCTGCGCGTTGTTCACCAGGGCGATCGAGGGCCGCGCGATGCGCGTGAGGTAGTCGATCTCGCCCGCGTGGTTCATGCCCATCTCGATCACGGCGAAGCGATGGGCCTCGCCTAGCTTGAGCAGCGTGAGCGGCATGCCGATGTCATTGTTGAGGTTGCCCTCGGTGGCGAGCACCCCCGCACGCGTGCCGACATGGGCGGCGAGGACGGCCGAGATCATCTCCTTCACGGTGGTCTTGCCGTTGCTCCCGGTGAGCGCCACGAGCGGCAGCGCGAAGCGCGCACGCCAGTGGGCGGCGAGGCGGCCCAGCGCGATGCGCGTGTCGGCCACGACCACCTGCGGCAGCGGCGTGCCGGGCGCGATGTGGCGCGAGGTGAGCGCCGCCGCGGCGCCGCGCCGGAACGCTTCCTCGACGTACTCGTTGCCGTCGAAGCGCTCGCCGCGCAGCGCCACGAACAGATCCCCCGCGTTCACCGCTCGGCTGTCGGTCGTCACGCCGGCGTAACGCGCATGTCCGTGGGCCGCACCCGCCACCGCACGCGCCGTTTCGCCCAGGTCCATCATGTAGCCGGTGCCCACGTAGGCGTCTGCATTCATCGCGCCGCGTCCTGCCACCCGGCAAGCGCCGCGCGCGCCACCTCGAGGTCGCTGAAGGGATGCCTCACCCCGGCGATCTCCTGGTAGGTCTCGTGCCCCTTGCCCGCGAGGAGCACCACGTCCCCGGCCCGCGCGTGGCTCACCGCCGAGAAGATCGCGACCTGGCGATCCTCGATCGACTCGGCGTCCGCGGAAATGCCGGCGCGGATCTGCGCGATGATCGCGTCGGGATCCTCGCCGCGCGGGTTGTCGCTGGTGACGATCACCTGGTCGGCGAGGCGCGCCGCGGCCTGGCCCATGAGCGGGCGCTTGCCGGGGTCGCGATCCCCGCCGCAGCCGAAGACGCAGACCAGGCGATGCCCGGCGGCCACGGTGGGGCGCAGCGCCTCGAGCGCCTTCTCGAGCGCGTCGGGCGTGTGCGCGTAGTCGACGACCACCAGCGGGGCCGCGCCGCCGCCCACGCGCTGCAGCCTTCCCGGCACCGGCTCGAGCGCGCCCAGCGCGCGTCGGGCCTGGTCGAAAGTCACCCCCGCGGCGATGAGCGCGCCCATCACCGCGAGCAGGTTCGAGACATTGAATGCGCCGAGCACGGGCGCGCTCACTTCGCCCGAGCCCCATTCCGAATCGACGTGAAATCGTACGCCCGCTTCCGAGAGATTGATCTTTGATGCCGCGATGCGCGGTTGTTCCCGTGCATCGTGCCTCGTGCCTCGCGCCTGGCCGTACGTGATGACGTCGCCGGAAAGGCGCTCGGCGAAGGTGGCGCCCCATTCGTCGTCGACATTGATCACCGAATGCGCGAGGCCGCGCGCCGAGAACAGGCGGTATTTCGCCTCCGCGTACGCCTCCATCGTGCCGTGGTAGTCGAGATGGTCGCGCGTGAGGTTGGTGAAGATCGCGGCGTCGAACTTGACGCCCGCCACGCGGTCCTGGTCGAGGCCGTGGCTCGAGACTTCCATCGCGACGTTGCGGGCGCCGCGCCGCAGGTAATCGGCAAGCAGACGCTGCAGCACGATCGCATCCGGGGTGGTGTTCTTCGCCTCCGTGCGCTCGCCCACGAGGCCGTTGCCCAGCGTGCCGACGACCGCCGAGCGCCGCCCGAGCCCGTCGAGCGCGGAGCCGATCCACTGGGACACCGAAGTCTTGCCGTTGGTGCCGGTCACGCCCGCCATCCACAGCGACTGCGAGGGATTGCCGAACACGTGCCCGGCGATCTCGGAGATCTTCGCGCGCAAGTCCTGCACGCCGAGGTTGGGCACCTCCCAGCGCTCGTCCCATTCGAAGCCCGCACGCTCCCACAGCACGGCCGCCGCGCCGCGCGCGATGGCCTCGGCAATGAAGCCGCGCCCGTCACGGAAGGTCCCCGGGTAGGCGACGAAGATCGATCCCAGCTTCACCGTGCGCGAGTCGGCGGTGAGGCCGGCGAGCGGAACGCCCAGCTGCGCGAGCCGGTCGAGGAGCCGCGTGCCCTCGGAGCGCACGAATTCGGCGGCCGCGATCATCCCTCGTCCTTGGTGGGGCCGGAAGGCGCGGGCGGCGGCGCCATCACGTTCAACGTGCCCGGCGCGTCCGGGGGCACCGACATCATGCGCAGCGCCGCGCCCATCACCGAGGAGAACACCGGGGCGCCCACGTCGCCGCCGTAGTACTTGGCGCCGAGCGGCTCGTCGATCATCACCGCGACGATGAAGCGCGGGTGGGTGACCGGGCCGAAGCCCACGAACGACGACACGTATTTGTGCTCGGCGTAGCCGCCGGCCTGCGCCTTGTGCGCGGTGCCGGTCTTGCCGGCGACGCGATAGCCGGGGACCTGCGCGCGCGGCGCCGTGCCGCCGGGCATCGCGGCCATCTCCATCATGCGCGTCACCTGGTCCGCGGTTTCGCGCGTGATGATGCGCTTGCCGATGGGATGCGCATCCTGTTTCAGGAGCGAGAGCGGCAGCAGCTCGCCGCCGGTGGTGAAGACCGTGTAGGCGCGCGAGATCTGCAACAGCGACACCGACAGGCCGTGGCCATAGGCCATGGTCGCCTGCTCGATCGGACGCCACTGCGACCAGGGCTTCAACTGCCCCTTCGCCTCGCCGGGAAATCCGGACTGGGGTGCCACGCCGAAGCCCAGCTCGCGATAGAGCGTGCCCAGGGTCTCCGCGGGCATCTGCAGCTGGATCTTGGCGCTGCCGATGTTGGACGACTTCTGGATCACCTGCGCCACGCTGATGAGGCCGTTCGGATGCGAGTCGTTGATGGTCCAGCGGCCCATGGTCATCGCGCCCTGGCCGGTCTGGATCATGGTGCTCGGCGTGACGATGCCGGCCTCGAGCGCGGCGGCCACCGTGAACGGCTTCATCGTCGAGCCGGGCTCGAACAGGTCGGTCACCGAGCGGTTGCGCGTCTGCCGGCCGGTCACGTTGGCGCGGTTGTTGGGGTTGTAGTCGGGCTGGTTCACGAGCGCCAGCACTTCGCCGGTGCGCGCGTCGAGGATCACCATCGAGCCGCCCTTGGCGCGGTTCTGCTCCACCGCGCTCTTCAGCTCGCGGTGCGCGAGGAACTGCAGGCGCTGGTCGATGGCGAGCGTGACCGCCTCGCCGTCTTTCGGCGCGCGCAGGCTCTCGACGTCCTCGACGATGCGCCCCTTCCTGTCCTTGATCACCTTGCGCGACCCCGGCGTGCCGGCGAGGCGCGACTCCGCGGCGAGCTCGATGCCTTCCTGCCCCTGGTCCTCGATGCCGGTAAATCCCACCACGTGCGCCATCACTTCGCCCGCCGGGTAGTAGCGGCGGAACTCGCGCTGCTGGAAGACGCCCGGGATGCCCAGCGCCATCACTTTGGCCGCCTGGTCGGGCGAGATCTGGCGCTTGAGGTAGACGAACTGGCGATCCTTTCGGGCAATTTTCTGGCGGATCTCGTCGGGCGCGATCGCGAGCGCCCGGGCGAGAGCCTGGATCCTGGCGTCGTCCACGTCGTCCAACTCGTCGGGCGTGGCCCAGATCGACTCCACCGGCGTCGAGATCGCGAGGGGCTGGCCGTTCCTGTCCTTCACCGGCCCGCGCGAGGCCGGCAGCTCGAGCACGCGCCCGTAGCGCGCCTCGCCCTTGGCCTGCAGGAAGTCGGTGTGCATGCCTTGCAGGTAGAAGGCGCGCGCGCCGAGCATGGCGAAGCCCGACATCGCCGCGATCAGCACGAAGCGCGAACGCCAGCCCTCGAGCTTCAGGCGCAGCTGCGGGGTGCGCTTCTCGAATTTCATCGCGGCGCCTCGCCCGTCGCGCGCGCGTCGAGCGTGACGATCACGGTGTTGGAGGGATCGGGAAGGCGCATGCCGAGCTGCTTCGCCGCGACCGATTCCACGCGCTTGTTGGTGGCCCATGTGCCCTGCTCGAGCTGCAGCTGGGTGAACTCGTCGTCGAGCCTTTTCGCGCTTCCCTGCTCGCTCTCCAGCTCGTTGAAGAGCCTGCGGGCCTGGTGCTGGGACGTGATCACGCTCATCGCCGCGAGGACGATGAGCACGAGGAGCGCGGCGTTGAGGCGCGTCATCCGTTCTTCTCGGCCACGCGCAGCACCGCGCTTCGCGCGCGCGGGTTGCGCGCGATCTCCGCATCGCTCGCGCGGATCGGCTTCCCGACC
>WNFL01034252.1_pt1 | contig 15507 bp, 10 predicted proteins | sample 5400361 | NCBI WGS metagenome assembly WNFL01 (sample SAMN13153351, study PRJNA577476) | soil metagenome | isolation source: 40 cm soil on Douglas fir-dominated hillslope | place: USA:California | collected 2013-09-17
CGGCGGCTCTCCTACGATCTGACCGGGCTCCCGCCCACGCCTGAGGAGATGGCCGCGTTCCTGGCCGACGCAACTCCCGCCGCGTACGAAAAGCAGGTCGACCGTTTGCTCGCGTCGCAGGCGTACGGGGAACGGTGGGGCCGCCATTGGCTGGACCTGGTTCGCTACGCCGATACGTCGGGGTGCAACGCGGATTTTCCGGTTCCCGACGCCTATCGCTATCGCAACTGGGTAATCCACGCCTTCAACCAGGACAAGCCCTACGACCAATTCCTGCGCGAACAGATCGCCGGCGATTTGCTGCCTATAAAGAAGGATGCCGATGGCAAGGAAATCCTGGAGGATCGCAACGACAAGATCGTGGCAACCGGATATCTCGCCATCGCGCGTCGCTTCGGATCGCGCAACAACGAATTTCATCTCACCATCGAGGACCTGATCGACAATGTCGGGAAAGTCACGCTGGGCCTGAGCGTGAGTTGTGCGCGCTGTCACGATCACAAGTTCGATCCGATCCCCACTCGCGATTACTACGGCCTGTACGGAGTTTTCCAAAGCACGAAATATGCGTTTCCGGGAACCGAGATTTATCCACACGCCAAAGATTTCGTGCCGCTGACGACGGGCCGCGATGCCGAGCGGCTGAAGTCGTACCAGAAGGAAACCTCGGGCCTGGACGATCGCATCGAGGATTTCACCGCGGGCAAAGAAGGCAAGGAGCTCAGCAAAGAAGACAAAGCTAAAGAGATGACGCGCATGAAGGAGCGCGTCGTCGTGCTGGAGCGCAAGGCTCCCGATGTGCCTCGGGCTTATGCGGTCAGCGAAGGTACCCCGGTTGACTCGAAAGTTCAAATTTCCGGCGATCCACGCAAGGGCGCCGAGGTAGTGCCGCGCGGTTTCCTCACCATTCTGGGCGGTCAGAAGCTGCCGCCGGAAGAGAAAGGCAGCGGACGGTTGGAACTGGCCGAGTGGATCACCGACCCGGCGAATCCGCTAACCGCGCGCGTGATGGTGAACCGGATCTGGCAGCATCATTTCGGCAAAGGCATCGTCGCGACACCCAACGATTTCGGGGCACGCGGCGACCGGCCGGTGAATCCGGACCTGTTGGACTATCTGGCATCCCGATTCCGCGAGTCGGGTTATTCCGTCAAGACCTTGCACAAGCTGATCGTGATGACACGCGCCTATCAGATGTCGAGCGAGGTTGGCGCGGCGAGTTCCGCGCAACTAAAGGTCGACCCGAAGAACGAATACCTGTGGCGCTTCGACCGGCGCCGTTTGGACGCGGAAGAAATTCGCGACGCGATGCTGGCCGTTTCGGGCGGCCTGGATCCCAGCATGGGCGGGAAGCATCCCTTCCCGCCGGAGACCACCTTTAAATACACGCAGCACGTCCAGTTCTTTGCGACCTACGATACCAAGCAGCGCGGCGTATACCTCATGCAGCAGCGGCAGCGCAAACATCCGTGGCTCGAAGCGTTCGACGGTCCAGATCCCAACGCGAGCACGCCGGTGCGAACCGCGGGGCAGACGTCGATTCAAGCACTGGCGATGATGAACAGCACGTTTGTCGAAGAGCAGGCGGATGCGCTCGCGGTGCGTGTGGGCCTGGCATATACCACTGAGACTGACCGGATCGGATACGCGTACAAATTGGTTTACGGACGCCCGCCCGCGGCGGACGAGATTCGAGAGTCGGCGAAATATCTCGCGGACGCGAGGGCGGCTCTCAAGGATTCGGCGTTGGCGTCTGACCGGCAGCCTCGCGCGGCACTGGCTAGCTTGATGCACGTCCTGCTTTCGAGCGACGAGTTCGTGTTCGTGGACTAAACATGTCTAAGACCACCAGTTGCGATTGTTCCCGCCGCCAGGTGGTGCGCAGCCTGTTCACGGGATCGCTGCTGTTCCCCGCCGTGTTGCAGCAGATGCTGGCGGACACCGGCGATTCGCTGGTCGCGCGCGCGCCGCACTTTCCCGGCAAGGCCAAGCGCGTCATCTTCATGTATATGCCGGGCGGCGTATCGCACGTGGATTCGTTCGACTACAAACCCAAGCTGATCGAGGCGGCGGAGACCGGCAAGAAGACGTCCACTGGGCGCTTATATGTCCGGCCGCACTGGGATTTCAAGCCGCGTGGGCAATGTGGAATCATGGCCAGCGATCTGTTTCCGCACGTCGCCAATTCGCTCGACGACATCGCCCTAATCCGCTCCATGCGCGGCGATCACAACGATCATTTCCAGGCGACGCTCGGGATTCACACTGGGTCTTTCACAGTGGCGCGGCCGAGCATTGGCTCGTGGGTGAGTTACGGATTGGGTACCGAGAATCAGAACCTGCCGTCCTTCGTGGTGCTGGCACCGAAGCTGCCGTACACGGGCGCGCAGGCGTGGTCGTCTGACTTTCTGCCGGGATGCCATTCGGGCACCTTGGTGCAGGCCGGTGATGAGCCCGTGCCGAACCTAACGCGTCGTGCGCCGACGCAGCGGATCGAGGATCTGGAGCTGGGATTATTGGCCCGGCTCAATCGCAAGCATCAGCAGTCGCGCGCGGCGGATCCGGCCCTGGCGGCGCGCATCAAGACTTTCGAAACCGCGTATGGAATGCAGATGCAGATGCCCGAGGTGCTGGACCTCTCCAAGGAAACCGACGCGACGCTGAAGCTGTATGGCCTGGAGCGAGGCAGCACGAAAGGGTTCGCGTGGCAGTGCCTGATCGCCCGGCGGCTGGCCGAGCGCGGCGTGCGCTTCATCGAGCTGATCGACGTGGGTGCGTCGAATAATTGGGACGCGCACGGCGATATCAGGACCCACGAACCGCTTGCCCGCAACGTGGATCAGGCGGCAGCGGGATTGATCAAGGATCTGAAATCGCGCGGCATGTTTGAGGACACGCTGGTGGTCTGGACCACCGAGTTCGGGCGTACACCGCACGCCGATTCGCCGGAAGGTCGCGGGCACCACAACATGGCGTTTTCGTCGTGGATGGCCGGGGCGGGCGTGAAACGCGGAATCGCCTGGGGCCAGAGCGACGATCTCGGTGCCCGGACCGCGGAGAACGAAGTACACGTCCACGATTTCCACGCGACCATCCTGCACCTCTTGGGCTTCGACCACACCAAGCTCACCTTCCGCTATGCGGGTCGTGACTTCCGGCTGACGGACGTGGCGGGCAAAGTGGTGAACGGCGTCCTCGCCTAAGTACCCGCGGTGCGGCAACTGCTCAAACGCTGTCTGATCTGGGCGGCTCCGTTGGAACTCGTCGTTCTGATCATGTTTTGGAGGTTTCCGATTGACGTGGAAGGGGGCGCAAGCGGATGGGTGATCGCGCCGATGCAGGTCGCCATCGTGTTGCACTCGCCTGCGATCCAATTCTGGGCCGCCGGGGAACTACCGATTTCATTCGTCGTCTTGAACGGCTACCTCGTGCTTGTGCTCGTGCTGATGCTGACTACTTCCGCCTATCGCGCGATCCGGCTTTGGTTGACGCGCCCTTGAGCTGTGGAATCTTGGACAGGCTCTTGCGAGTCCGGCCGAGCATTTGGCGGACCGATGCAGCCTCCTCAGAGTCTTGGCCGATGAATCGCTCCAGTTCCTGCCGAACCAGCTCATTAACCGATGTTCCGCGCAAAGCAGCGTGAACTTTGGTGCGCTGGATCAAATCGACCGGAAGATTGAAGGTAATATTGCGAGTAGTGTCCTTCACGTAAATAGGTGTAACACATGATTGTGTGGAAAGGGCATCACCCCGCAATGCGAATGCAGGAACACCTCGCTATCATAGTCAGCATGTTGAGGAAGCTGCTGCCAGCCTTGTTTAGTCTGCCCCTACTCGTCGCCGCGCCGTTGTTCCAGGCGTCGTTCGACACCACCTCGAAACAGTGGGAAGCCGTTCGCGGCGCTGCCACAACGGACGATAAGGTCCAGCACGGGAAACGCAACTCGTTGCGCGTCGAGCCGACGGGCCTGTCCGATGCACGGATCCAATCCACGCCGGTCACGCTTACCATCGGCAAGCGTTACGAGCTTTCGGGATGGGTGCGCACGGAGAAGCTGGAAGTGCGGGATCTGGACCGCTCGCCGATCGCGACCGGCGCGTCGCTCGGCATGGCGTCGATGCCTTTCGATGTTCACTCGGAATCGCTGGGCGGAACGGCGCAGTGGACCAAGCTCACACTGCGCTTCACGGCCACCCGCTCGCACGACCGCGTGATGTTGAACGTCGCCGAGGGCGGCGCGTTCGCCGGCAAAGCCTGGTTTGAAGGCGTCGCGCTCGAAGAGGTCGCGCAATCGGGCGGACTGCCGCAGAAGGCCGCGATCCGCACCTTCGGACCGGGGTATCGCTATCCCAGCGCGGGCTGGATTTACGTGCACGTCGAAGGCAAGCCCTACGACCGCGGCTATCAGCATGGCTACCTGCTGGCCAAGGAAATCGAGACCTACCTGGATCGGTGCGCGTCGCAGCTCGATTCGAAGTCGAAGCTCACCGCGTGGAGCAACGGGCGCACCACGGCGAATGCGCTGTTCCTGCGCGGATTCGATCAGGAGATTCTGCAGGAGATGAAGGGCATCGCCGACGGCGCGGCTGCGGCGGGCGCGAAATGGGCCGGCCGGCCGGTGGATCTGGTCGACATCGTCACCGCCAACACTATCACCGAGCTCGGGGAGCTTCGCTCCGCCATGCCGATGACGCCGAGCGGTCTCGAAGGATTGAATCTGATTCGCCCGCGCTACGATCCGACCAAGGACGTGCAGATCAACGAACGCTGCAGCGCGTTCGCCGCGACGGGCAAAGCCACGCGCGATGGAAAGATGGTGATCGGGCATCTCACCATGTGGCCGCTGACGCTGGCCGAGCAGACCAACATCATGCTGGACGTGCAGCCCACCGAAGGGCATCGCGTGCTGATGCAGGCCTATCCCGGTGGCATCCAAAGCGGCACGGACTGGTATCAAAACGACGTGGGCATGGTGCTGACCGAGACGACGATTCGGCAGAGTCCGTTCAACATGCAGGGAACCCCGATAGCGTATCGCGCGCGCAAAGCGATTCAGTACGGCGACACCGTCGGCAAAATGGTCGAGCTGCTTTCGACCCGCAACAACGGGTTGTACACCAACGAGTGGATCATCGGCGACGCGCGCACGAACGAGATCGCGATGCTGGAGCTGGGCACCAATCGGACCAAGTTGTATCGCAGCTCGAAGAACGAATGGTTCGCGGGCACCGAGGGTTTCTACTGGGGCTGCAACAACGCCAAGGATCTGAACGTGCGCCTCGAATACGTGCCCGATCCGCACGGCACACCGGAAGACGTGCCGTTCGTGCCCGCGTCGCGCGACATGAAGTGGCAGGAGATGTACCAGCAGCACAAGGGCAAGATCGATGAGAACTTCGCGTTCCTGGCGTTTCGCACGGCGCCGCTGGTGAGCTCGACGACGATGGATGCGAAGGTCACGTCGTCCGAGATGGCGGCGCAGATGATGACCTGGGGTCTGTTCGGGAAACCGAACCAGCGCGAGTGGGTCCCGTCGGCGATGCAGAAGGATCAGTATCCGGGCAACGACGGATTGTACTCGTCGGGCTATCGCGTGTTCCAGGCGCATTCCAGCGAATCGATGAAGGCGCTGCTGGCGGACGCGCCGAAGGCGGCCGCGATCACCGCGACACCGGCTGGCGGTCCTGCGATGGGCGGGCGCGGCGGGAGAGGTGGACGCGGCGGCGGTGCTTCGTGGAAGGGCTGGATTCTTCCGGCGACGGACGCGGATCGCTGGCTGACGGCGGGCGCGGTGGCTTATCATGGCGCGCTCGGTGGCACTGAACTCGAGAAGCGCCTCGAATACTTCCGCGCGCAATATCGCGCGGCGGCGCTGGAGCAGGATCAACCGCTTGCCCGGCTCGAAGCGTCGACACGATCGTCCGCCTGGCACGCGCTGGCGGAAGCCAAGGGCGCGCTGTTGCTGGACGCACTGCGGCGGCAGATGGGCGACGAGCCCTTTTACAAGTTCATGCGTGAGTTCTTCGACCAGCACACCACCAAGACCGTGAGCACGGCAGAGTTCACGGCGGCGGCGGGCGCGGATCGCACGCAGCTTCTCGCGAAGTGGTTGGAGAGCACGGGCCTGCCCGAGTCGCCCAACGGTCCGCTGTATACGGCGGATGTGCTGCGTCGGCGTCTGGGCAACGCGGTGATCGTGTACGGGACGGTGGCCGAAGCGGGCGCGAATCGCTACGCCGCGGAGCAGTGGCAGAAGCAGTTTCTCGATGGGTTCGAAAGCGCGGTACCGATCAAGAAGGACTTCGAGATGACCGAGGGAGATTGGTCGGAGCGCGACGTGTTGTTGATCGGGCGGCCGGAGACCAACTCGGCGCTGGCAACGCGCGCTGGCGCGTTGGGACTGAGTTACGAGGGCGCGGTCTTTCAGATCGCGGGCAAGGATTACGCGTCGGAAAATGACGCGCTGTTCTTTACCGCGACGAGTCCGGGAAGCGCGCGGCACATGGTGCTGGTGGCGGCGGCGAACAGTCCGCTCGGCATCGTGCAGCTTTCGCGCGGATTCCTTGCGCCGTATCAATACCAGGTGTTGCAATCGGGACGACCGGCGGAATCGGGATTCGTGAAGTAGGCCGCTACGAAACGGCAGGCCCCGTTTGCGGGGTTAAGAAAGAAACCGCCTGCCCCACCTTCATGCCCCACCCGCGTGCGTGGCCACGTAGGCGACGAAAAAGGTCGCGTTGTAGCCGGCGTGCAGCGCGACGGCGGCAGCCGTTGATCCGGTTCGCTCGCGCACATAACCGAAGGCCGCTCCGGCCAGGCTGATCGCCAGAATTAGCTGCCAGGCCCACTGGCTCTGCTTGCCGTGCATCAGGCCGAACAGCGCGGCGCAGATCAGGATTCCCGCGGGCGCGCCCAGTGTTTTCGAAAACAGCGGCTGCAGGAAGCCGCGAAACACCAGCTCTTCGACGATCGGCGCGAGGATCACCGCGAAGACGGCGACCAGGATTAGTGAGCCGCGTCCGGCGATCATCTGATCGACCGGCGACGGGATCATCGGGGCGTGCAGCAGGACGCCCAACATGCTGATCGAAATCGCCAGGACCGGGCCCCAGAACACCAGTGTCCACGGGCGGCGAAAACTCGAGCGCAGGCGGAACGCCGACGCGAACGGTACTCGGTAGCGCGCGGCGACCAGAACGTAGAGCGCGCCGACCACGAACAGGTACAGCAATCCTTGAAAGCTGAGGGTCTCGACGGCTTTGCTCGCAAACGCGGCGGGTGCGATCCGGCGCAGGGCCAACAGAACTCCGGCGGAAGCGAGGATGGATGGCAGCAAGGATCCGAGGAACAACGCCAGGTCACCGTAGCCCCAGAACGGATACGACTCGCGGGGAGCTTGGTCTCCCATCGGCGTCGGCGTCAATTTAGTGACCTTCGATGAGCGCGGCGGCGAGCAGCGGGATCATCAACTCATGATGACCGGTGATGGCATAGCCGCGGCCGCCGGACTTCGCGTGCGGGCGCTCGACCACGTTGAGTTTGGGCCGGTAGTGTTGCAGAAAGTCGAAGTTCGCGGTGGTGAATGCAGCCAGCGGATGGCCCAGGTTGCGGACAACGGAAACGGCCTTCAGGAAAACTTCGGGGAGCACCACGGCCGATCCAATGTTGAGATAGCAGCGAGCAGAGCAGCCGGAAGTCGCGATGCGTGGAGGAGCCGATCGCCGCCGCGTCGACGTGGGGATGGGTGTGCGGCGTGTCGGTTCCGATGGCGACGTGAACGGTGACGGGGATCGATGCGGCGTACGCGCCGGCCAGGATACTGTGCGGTGCGAATGCGGGCTTCGCCAGTTTCTCGAGGCTGCGACCTAGCGCTTCGCCCATGCCTAACCCGTCGCGATTCCCTTCCAGGATGGCGACGTTCATGTCGCGGCCGGTCTCCTCGGCTGCTCCGAAGCGTCCATCGGGCAGCACAGCTTCCACGTCTTCGCTGGTCTGTCCGGCGATGGCGATTTCGAAATCGTGGATGGAAGCCGCGCCGTTCATCACGAATCCGGTGACCCAGCCGCGACGCATCAGGTCCAACAGGATGTTCGCGAGGCCGCACTTCACGACGTGGCCGCCCATGCCCCAGAGAATGGCCCGCTTCTGCGCCTTGGCGTGCCGCAGCGCGGCGACCACACCGCGGAAGGATTCGGTCGCCAGAATCTTCGGTAGCGAATCGATCCAGCGCGCCATCCCGCCACCCTTCAGATACGGCGTGCCGAAATCCTCCACGCGGACTTTACCGCCGCGCTCGTCGATCGGTACGGTCTTCAGGCCGTCGAACGAAAGCGGCTGATCCTGGTAGCGGCTCATCGGGCACGTCCCTTCGCGACCTTGCGCAGCGCGTCATTTTTTCGTAAGGCTTCGCCGGTGAAGCTTTTCTGGCTGCGCAGAATTTCGCCGGGCGGGCCGGTCGCGATCACGGTGCCCCCGCGCTCGCCGCCTTCGGGGCCCAGGTCGATGATCCAATCGGCGGTCTTGATCACGTCCAGATGATGTTCGATCACCACCACAGTGTTTCCTAAATCCACCAGGCTGTGCAGGACGTCGAGCAACTTGCGCACGTCTTCGAAATGCAGGCCGGTTGTGGGCTCGTCCAGAATGTAGAGCGTTTTCCCGGTCTGGCGGCGACTGAGCTCGCGCGCGAGCTTGATGCGCTGGGCCTCGCCACCCGAAAGCGTGGTCGAGGATTGCCCAAGGTGCAGGTACCCGAGTCCGACCTCAACTAATGTTTCCAGCTTGGCCTTGATGAGCGGGATGTTTTCGAGGAGTCCGAGCGCCTCCTCCACCGGCGATTCGAGCAGATCGGCGATGGAGTGGTTCTTGTACTTCACCTGCAGCGTTTCGTGATTGTAGCGGCGGCCGCGGCAGACGTCGCAGGTGACGTAGACGTCGGGCAGGAAATTCATCTCGATGCGCTTGAGGCCATCGCCCTGGCAGGCTTCGCAGCGTCCGCCCTTCACGTTGAAGCTGAAGCGGCCGGGCTTGTAACCGCGTTCCCGCGATTCGGGAAGGCGCGAGTAGAGATCGCGAATCGGCGTGAAGACCTGCGTGTAGGTGGCGGGGTTCGAGCGCGGCGTGCGGCCGATGGCGGACTGGTCGATCTCGATTACTTTGTCGATCAGCTCGAGACCCGTGATAGAGCCGTGCTTGCCTGGTTCCGCGCGCGAGTTGTAGACCGCCTTCGAGGCAGCGCGGTAAAGGATGTCGTTCATCAAAGTGGATTTGCCGCTGCCGGAAACGCCGGTGACCACGATGAAGAGGCCCAGCGGGAAATCGACGTCGATGTTTCTTAAGTTGTGCTCGGCTGCGCCGCGGACGGAGATGCGCGCGTTGGTGGGCGTGCGTCGCGTGGGCCGCGTCTGGATGCTGCGGGCACCCGAAAGATACTGCCCGGTGAGCGAGGCGGCGGTGTTTTCGATGTCGATGGGCTTGCCTTGCGCCACCAATTCGCCACCGAGCCGTCCGGCGCCGGGACCGAGGTCGATCACGTAGTCGGCTCGCTCGATGGTCTCGGCGTCATGCTCAACGACGAGCACGGTGTTGCCCAGATCGCGCAGTCGAGCGAGCGAATTCAGGAGCCGGTCGTTATCGCGCGGATGCAGACCGATGGAAGGTTCATCGAGCACATACAGCACGCCGCGCAAACGGGACCCGATCTGCGTGGCGAGTCGGATGCGCTGCGCTTCGCCGCCCGAAAGCGTCGCGGCGGAGCGTTCGAGGCTGAGGTATTCGAGGCCGACCTGGAGCAGAAAATCGAGACGGTTGCGGATTTCTTCGACGGGTCGCGCTCCGATCTGCAGTTCGCGGCCGGAGAGCTTCCAGGCTTTCACGGTAGCGAGGGCGCGCAGCACGGACATGCCGGTAAGCTCCGCGATGGTCGCACCGTGGACGCGCACGGCAAGGCTGGAGGGCTTGAGACGCTTGCCGCCGCAGGCCGGGCAGGTGGCGGGCGACATGTAGCCCATAAACCATTCGTGATACGCCTCGCTCGAGATTTCCTCGCGATAGAAGCGGTCCAGGATTCCGAGCACTCCGGGCAGGCCGGGGACGCCTTCGAGCAGCGTGGTCTGGGCTTTCTGCGAGAGGTCGGCAAACGGTTTGTGCAGGGCGATCTTGGATTTTTCGGCGAGCGCCTTGAGCGCGTGCGCCATGTAGCTGGACCCACCACCCGGTCCGAGGCCGCCGTCCAGCAGCGGGCGCGACGGATCGACAATCACCTTGACGGGATCGAAACTCCAGCGGCTGCCGAGGCCGGCGCAGGTTTCGCACGCGCCGAAGGGACTATTGAAGGAGAAGGATCGCGGTTCAAGCTGCGGAATGCTGGCACCGCAATCGGGACACGCGAGCTTCTGCGAGAAGAGTTTCTCGGCGCCGCCGACGACCGAGACCTGCACCAATCCATCGGCAAGTTTGGTCGCGGTTTCGATGGAGGCTTGCAGGCGCCTCTCGATTCCGGGCTTGACCAACAGCCGGTCGACGACCACTTCGATGGTGTGGTTCTTGCGCTTGTCGAGCGTGATTTCATCTTCGAGAGCGCGCAGCACGCCATCGATACGGGCCTTCATGAAGCCCTGTTTCTGGAGCTTTTCGAGCTCCTTCTTGTATTCGCCCTTGCGGCCGCGGACGATGGGGGCGAGGATCATGATGCGCTGGTCCACGCCCATGGTGAGGACTTGGTCGAGGATCTGTTCGCTGCTCTGGCGCGAGATTTCGTGGCCGCAGTTGGGACAGTGCGGGACACCGATCGCGGCGTAGAGGACACGCAGATAGTCGTAAATCTCGGTGATGGTGCCGACGGTGGAGCGCGGGCTGCGCGAGGTGGTTTTCTGCTCGATGGAAATGGCGGGGCTGAGGCCGTCGATGGAATCGACTTCGGGGCGTTCCATCTGGTCGAGAAACTGGCGGGCGTAGGGCGAGAGCGTTTCGACATAGCGCCGCTGGCCCTCCGCGTAGATGGTGTCGAAGGCGAGCGACGACTTTCCGGATCCGCTCAGCCCAGTAATGACGGTGAAGCTGTTGCGCGGAATCGAAACGTCGATATTTTTCAGATTGTGTTGCCGTGCACCGTGCACGGTGATGCGATCTAGCAAGATCCTATTTTCCCATGCCGCGCATCTACGGCAGCGAAACTCAGAGGCCGAGCCAGCGTTTCACCTGCTCCACCGAGCTGAACACGACGAACCAGAAGGGAAGCACCAGGTTCTCGTAATACCAGACCGCCAGCTTCCAGGGACCGTACCAATCGAAGGCGAGACCTACGATCTGCGCGAAGAACAGCAGGCCAAGGAGCGAAAGGATCAGTTGGCCGGATTCGCGCCAGCCCACCTTGAACCAGCGCAAGGCCAGCCACACGACGACAAATCCGGGGCCAAGCAAGAAGATCCAGAAGAGGATGCCAAGGAAGACAAAGAGCGGATTCGCGCCGGCAGGAACGGGCGCGTCCAGCAGGATGGTATTGCAATACGGATAGAGATGTCCCGTACTGATGTCGCGGATGTGATCGCCCTCCGGGTTGCCGTTGAAGATCCTTCCGTCGGTAATGGATTGGTAGGTGTGCATGTGCTCGCCTCCCCGAGCCGTTAGGGTAGCTAGAACGAATGAGGCTGATGCAATTGACCGGCCAGGGAAGCGGATCGGAATATCAACCACATCGCCACGTGTGGTGGGTGACAGCACCGGCCGGAATGAGCCACTGCGGTGGGTTTCAGCCGGTCGCGCGATTGCCGAGAAGATGTGGCGGTCATCGGGACGCCGAGATTCCGCAGATGGTGCCGCGGCGCGCCGTGCTCGCCCGATGCGGCGGCGCAAGAAGGCTATTTTCCGGTGACACAGGTTCGGCGGCTGGAGTTTCCGCTGCGGGCGGTTCGGATTGTCGGCCGTTCGGTACGCCGGAGACGTCGTCCGGGTGCGGCGAATTGGGTTCGTTTTGCAAAACGGGTGGGGCTTGCGGCGCACGCGGCGCTGGGCGGTTGGAGCGCTGGCGGTCGAGCTCGTGGAGGGCGCGGTAAAAGGCTCGTTCGATTCGAGTTTGGTGACGGGAGAGGTGGTCGAGCGCGTTGTTGCCGTCGCACTCCTTGCGGTAGGCGAGGGCAAGGTAATCGGCGGGGTCGGTGTAGTGGACTTTGTATTTCTTGAGGTCGGCTTGGACGTCGGTGGCTTGCTGCTCAAGGATGAAGCGCTCAATGATGCGCGAACGACGGAGACGCCAGGCGGCGACGATCAGTTGCTCGACCAGAAACTCTTCGAGGGGGTCGGCGGGGGCGAAGTGGCCGCGGAAGGAGTCGGCGTGGGCGTTGAACTCGTCGGCGCTTTCGGACGGGGCGAGGACTTGCGTGGAGGTGAGCCCGTGCTTGAGTGCGTTGAGGCTGGATTTGGTTTTGCCTTCGGGCGTGCGAGGCCCGGTGCTGCGTTGGGAGTTGCTGCGATTGGCGTCGTTTTGTTTTTCAGTCGACATAGATGGTGACCCTTGCGGGATTCCTTTCGGTCGAGGGTTGCACGGAGGTCGTGTCGAGGCGGGTGGGCTGGAGTGGGATGTGGTTGATAAGGTTCGGCGAAAGGGCGTGGGGAAGGTGGTGNGCTTCTCATACGAGGCCTTGAAGCAGAAAGACAGAGTTGGCATCAAAGAGCACCAAATCGTCTTCGCTGGCTTCGACGGAAACAATGAGGCCGCACTGATGGGGTACGCCCGGTATCTGATAAACACACGGGGCGATTTCCAGAGCTTGCATCCATCGCTCAAGAAGAGTGACCTCAACAGCCACATGCCATCCATTAGTCGCTACCGAAGGATGCTAGCTGTTTGGCGGGTTCGCTCCAAGGCCGAGATACCGCCGCTGACGGGAGTAGATATCCGTGCAATCCTTGCCGGCTAAATTCTCAGGCTGCAGTTGGAAGGCAAGCGCGGCGTGTTGTTCTTGCGCGAGATTGGTCTCGACGGAATTGCCGCGTCAGGTTCCGCGGCTAAAGCCACGGCTGCGGGCTTGAAGCCCACGCCACAAAACCAGGCGGGTTGCCAACCCGCCGCAGATTGACAATCTGCCCCACGGGGGTCAATCAACTGGCGTGGTCCTGGAGCGCTAGGACCGGTGTACTATGCCTCTAAGCTGGTCCTTCTACGTCACGCGGCTATTGACCTTAGGCCCTTCTGCCTATAAAGTCAGTAATACCGTGATCGAACAACGAAAAAATCTGCGGTTTGACCTGCGGCTCCCGCTCGAGATCGTGCGCAATGGAGCCGTGCCGAAGACTGTCGGAGAGACCATGAATGTGAGCTCGTCTGGCGTGTTGTTCACTGCGGAAGCGCGGGTAAACATCGGCCAATCGATCGAGTACATGATCACTTTACCCAAGGCGCCGTCGGCACGCGGGGAAGTTCGGCTGCGCTGCGTCGGCAAGGTGGTGCGCGAGGATCACGCCGCGTTCGCCGCCACGCTAGAGCGCTACGAGTTCGTGCGGAATTCGGAAGCCCGCTAGAAAGCGGGCTCGCCGGCAAGATTGCCGGCCCCACACGGAGCTGAAGCCGGCCCCACAACTCGCAGGTGACAAGATCACCTGCGCCACTCTGAAGGCTGCCCCACTCAGTGCCAGGTTGCGTTACCCTTAGCGAAGAAAGGGCGAAACATGGATCTGGCTTTAACTGAATCAACCTTTCCCGACCTCCCGGAGAGAACCCGCGAGCGGATGCTGGCGCGCCAGACGGGCCTGGCCGGTGCGATCGCGCGGTTCGAGGAATGGATGGCGGCGCCGGATTCGCCGGTGCGCGCGATTCGTCACCAAGCGGCTCGCGAGGGCGTGTTCGCGGCGTTTCCGGAAGGGTTGGCCGCGCCGCTGAAGAAGGCGCTGGCGGCGCGTGGGATTCAGCAGCTTTATTCGCACCAGGGGGCGGCGTTCGAGCACGTCGCTCGCGGGTCGAACGTCGTAGTCGTGACGCCGACCGCCAGCGGCAAGACGTTGTGCTACAACCTGCCGGTGCTGAACTGCCTACTGGCGGATCCGGGCGCGCGGGCGATGTATCTGTTCCCGACCAAAGCGCTGGCCGAGGATCAGTTGCAGGAGTTTCAGTCGGCGGTGGACGCGATGGGCTCCGACCTGCGTGCATTCACTTATGATGGCGACACGCCGCAGGACGCGCGACGGGCGATTCGCGAGCGCGCCAACGTGGTGCTGACCAATCCGGACATGCTGCACGCGGGGATTCTGCCGCATCACACCAAGTGGGCCAAGGCGTTCGAGAATCTGCGCTACGTGGTGATCGATGAACTGCACTATTATCGCGGCGTGTACGGCAGTCATCTGGCGAACGTGCTGCGGCGGCTAAAACGAATTTGCGAGTTTTATGGATCGTCGCCACAGTTCATTTGTTCGTCCGCGACGATCGCGAATCCGAAAGAGCTCGCGGAGGCGCTGACCGGATTGCCATTCGAGCTGGTGGCGGAAAACGGCGCGCCGGCGGGCGACAAGTACGTGGTGTTCTACAATCCGCCGGTGGTGAATCGCGCGCTGGGAATCCGGCGCAGTTATCTGGCGGAGACGCGGCGGATCGCGCGGGAATTGCTGGAGCGCGTGCCGCAGACGCTGATTTTCGCCAACAGCCGGCTGGCAACGGAGCTGCTGCTGACGTATTTGAAGGACGATCACGCGAATGTGCGCGGCTATCGCGGCGGGTATTTGCCGAAGGAGCGGCGAGAGATCGAGCGCAAGCTACGCGACGGCGAACTGCGCGCGGTGGTGGCGACCAACGCGCTGGAACTGGGGATCGACATCGGGTCACTGGACGCGGTGGTGATGGCGGGGTATCCAGGCACGATCGCGTCGACGTGGCAGCGCGCGGGGCGGGCGGGGCGGCGACAATCGTCGGCACTGGCGGTGCTGGTGGCGTCCAGCGCACCGCTGGATCAGTACATCATCGAGCATCCCGAGTATTTTTTCGACCGGCCGCCGGAGCACGCGCAGGTGAACCCGGATAATCTGGAAATCCTGATCAGTCATCTGAAGTGCGCGGCGTTCGAGCTGCCGGTTCGCGATGACGAAAAGTTCGGGAAGCATGAGACGGGCGAGCTGTGCCGTTTTCTACAGGACCTGAAGCTGCTGCATCATTCGGGCGCGACCTGGCATTGGACGTCGGACAGTTATCCGGCGGACGCGGTGAGTTTGCGCGCGGTGACCAGCGACAATTTCGTGGTGGTGGATATCACGGGCGAGCATGAAGTGATCGCGGAGGTGTCCTTCCCGAACGCGCTGACGACGCTGCACGAGAAGGCGATTTATCTGCATGAGGCTCGGCAGTATCAGGTGGAGCGATTCGATTACGCAGGTCGCAAGGCGTATGTGCGGCGCGTGGATTCGGATTATTACACGGACGCGATCGACTACACGCAGGTGAAGGAGCTGGAGGAATTTGGATCGGCAGAGGCGGGCGCCGGCGAGACGAAGATCAAGGCGGTGCACGGCGATGTGCGGCT
>WNFL01063875.1_pt1 | contig 15502 bp, 14 predicted proteins | sample 5400361 | NCBI WGS metagenome assembly WNFL01 (sample SAMN13153351, study PRJNA577476) | soil metagenome | isolation source: 40 cm soil on Douglas fir-dominated hillslope | place: USA:California | collected 2013-09-17
TCGCGCACTGCCCTCCTCACCACGCCGGGATAGACGACTTCATAACAAATGAGCACCGCAGGAGCATGCTCCGTGCCGAGCCGGCCGAGGCCGCGCGGCTGCCGCACCCCTTCGCCGGGAGTGAGATCGCCGACTTCGGCCAGGCCCGAGGCAACCGCCTGCAGCGAGCCGAACAGGAAGCGCAGCGGGACGTACTCGCCGAACGGCACCAGCACCGTCTTGTCGTGGCGGTCGGCGAGGCCTTCCTCGGGTGAGATCACGAAGACGCTGTTGTGCAAGAGCGGCATGCGCTGCCCCGGCACGACCGTGAGGCCGAGCGCGCCGATCATGAGCGACACGTGCTGCTCGCGCGCGAGCGCGAGCAGCGGATCGCGGAACGCGAGCTGCGACTCCGCCAGGAACGGGTATCTCGGCTCCTGCTCGGGAGTCAGGAGAAAGCCTGGGAAGCCGGCCTCGGGCCACATGATCGCGTCGGGACGCTGCGCGAGCGCCTCGCGGGTCAGCTCGAGCTGGACCTGGAAGTTCTGCGCCTCGAACGCCGGATCCCACTTCTTGCTCTGTTCGATGTTCCCCTGGACCAGCGCCACGCGCAGCGGCGGCACGGCCGCTGGCGCGAGCGCGCCCGGCAGCGCGAGCCAGCCGACCGCGTGCGCGCCGGCGACGAGCGCGAGCGCCGCGGCGCCGCGGCGCTCCGCGAGCAGCACGCCGCCGAGCGCGAAGGCGAACGACAGCCCGTATACACCGGAGAGTGACGCGAGCCCGCGCAGCGGCGCGTCGGCATGGGCGGCGTAGCCGAGGAAGGCCCAGGGGAACGCCGCCACCGACTCGAGCGCGCGGACGCGGTCGGCGAGGATCCAGGCCGCGGGCAGCAGCAGCGGCGCCGCGCGACCAGCATGCGGCGCGAGCGCCGCCGCGAGCGCCGCGCCCGCCGCGGCGCACAGCGCGCAGTAGGCCGCGACCGTGATCGTACCCGCGACGCCGGCGATCGCGGGCGCGCGCCCGTAGACGGTGATCACGATGAACAGCCACCAGAACACGGCTGCATAGCCGAGCCACGCCGCGAGGAACACGCGCCGGAACGCGACCCGCGGGCCCTCTCCGCGAACCAAGAGCCAGAGCGGCGCGAACGCGAGCCAGGCCGCGACCGCCCCGACGTCGCAGCGCAGGTCGCCCGCGCGGAACGCGAACGACAGCGCGAACAGCAGCGCGAAGGCGAGCGACAACGCCGTGCGATTCACTCGAGTCATCGGAGCTGTCACTCGAACCTGGACAGTTCCCAGTCGAGGTGGCGCTCGAGCGCGCGCATGCGCGCGCGGTCGCTGCGCCGCACGTGATCGAGGCCGTGCAGGTGCAGACAGCCGTGGATCAACAGCGTACGCAGCTCGCGCGCGAGCGGAATGCCGCGCCGCGCCGCCTGGCGCTTCGCGGTGTCGAGCGAGATCACGACGTCGCCGAGACAGGCGTCGTCGCCGCGGCCGCGGCCCTCGCGCTGTGAGAACGCCAGCACGTCGGTCGCGCGCGGGCGCCGGCCGTAGGCGCCGGCCAGGCGCGCGATCTCCGCATCGTCGACCAGACTCACCGAGAGCTCGGCGTCAGTCGAGCCCAAGGCGCCTAAGATCGTCCTCGCGCTTCTCGCGAGCGCCGTCCGGTCGACTTCCCGGGCGCGTATCGCCGCGTTCAGAAACACCCTCATCGACCCCTTCCTCGACTCGCCGGCCGAGCGCGTCGGTGGTCTCGGGATAGTCGATGCGCTCGTGCCGAATCGCGGAGAGCGTGTCGATGAAGCTGCGCGCGATCGCGTGGAGATCGCGCAGCGTGAGATTGCACTCGTCGAGCTGGCCGTCGCGAAAGTAGTTGTTGATGATGCGCTGAACAAGCTGCTGCACGCGCGCCGGGCTCGTGTCCGCCAAGGTGCGCGACGCCGCTTCGACCGAGTCCGCGAGCATCAGGATGCCCGCCTCGCGCGTCTGCGGCTTCGGGCCGGGATAGCGGTAGTCGTGCTCCGCGACCAGGTCGCCCTTCTCGGGGTCGGCGTTCTCCTTGGCCTTCTCGTAGAAGAAGCGGATCACGCTGGTGCCGTGGTGCTCCATGATCCCGCGCAGGATCGGCAGCGCGAGACTGTGTTTCTCCGCCAGCTCCACGCCGTCCTTCACGTGCGCCTGGATGATGCGAGCCGACATCGAGGGCGACAGCTTTTCGTGCCGGTTCTCGCCCTGGGTGATCGTGACGTTCTCCACGAAGAACTGCGGGCGGCGCATCTTGCCGATGTCGTGGTAGTAGCCCGCCACCTTCGCCAGCAGCGCGTTCGCGCCGATCGCCTCGGCCGCCTTCTCGGCGAGATGCCCGACCATCATGCTGTGGTGGTAAGTGCCGGGCGCGCGCAGCTCGAGCTCGCGCAGCACCGACTGCTCGCGGTTCGCGAGCTCGAGCAGCTTCACGTCGGTGGTGTACGAGAACACCGACTCGATCACGGGCGCGAGGCCGGAGACGAGGATTCCGCACAGCGCCCCGCAGGCCATCGCGAGTGACAGCGCCAGTCCGCCGGCGAGCAGCGAGAAGTGATTGCCGAGCAGGAGCAGCGCCAGCGCGACGATCCCGTTCGCGATGCCCACGCGCAGCCCGGCGCGCATCAAGGTCCCGCGCTGCATCACGCGCGCGGCGCCGAGCGCGGCGGTGAGTGAGCCGGCGAGCGCGTAGAAGGTGAAGCCGAGATCGCCGCGCACCTGCATGCCGGCAATCAGCGAGACGAGCGCCGCGAACAGCGCCGCCGTCTCCGCGCTCTGCACCATGCGCACGAGCATGGTCGCCGCGGCCACGGGAATCACGAACTGCAGGACGCCCGGCCACTCGTCGACGAGCGGCTGCAGCCGCGGGCTCTCCCCGGCCGCATCGATCAGGAACAGCGCGATCGAAGTGCCCAGCGCCGTTCCGACCAGCACCGTCAGCAGGAACCAGGCGTCGCGGTTGCGGCGCGGGAAACGCTGCAAGCTCGCGACGCCGAAGCGCCAGATCACGCTCATCACGAAGAACAGCAGGAGCGCCACGCCCGCGAACACGGCGAGCCGCGAGAGCGCGCTCTGCTGTGCGCGGATCCCGTTCAGGATCAGCATGTGGCGATCGGTGATCGGATCGCCGTCGCGCACGATGATCTCGCCCTTGCGCAGCGAGATCGTCGCCTCCTTCACGTTGCCTTCGGCGGCCTTGCGCCGCTCGTCGGTGGCGCGCAGGTTGAAGCTCAGGTTCGGGCGAATCAGCGCGCGCGCCAGCGGAACCAGTGCGCTGCGCTGCGCCGCCGAGACTCGCGCGAGCAGGTCTTCCGCGTTTCGCTCGACCAAGGCGCGCGCCGACTCGGTGGTCAGCACGTGCGGACTGGGTTTCAGCGCGCGCTCGTTCGCGGAGCCGAGATCGCGCACCAACACGGAGCGCGCTTCGATCTGGTGCTCGAAGTCGGTGGCGTCGTCGACGATCATCCGCCCCGCCGTGCTCTCCACGAGCTGCAGCACGAGTCGCTCGTCCTCGGCCGAGAAGCCGGTCTTCTCCAGGTGCGCGAGCGACGCCTCGGGAACCTGCACGTCCGGGCCGAGCGCCTCGCGAAACACGCTCGCGGGGGTACGCACCACGGTGTCGGGCGGCGGCGGCGGCGCGCCGCGCTTCGGCGGCGACGCGGCGCGAGCCGTGCGCGCGGCGGAGAACGCGGCCGCGACGCTCTCGCGCAGGAGGGCGGCGCGGCGATCGTCGAAGTCGTAGATCACCGGCGACGAGTCACTCGCGTCGCGGCGCAGCCTGTCGGTGGCGAGCGGATCGATCAGGGTCAGCGCGAACGGCGCCTTCTCGTCGTGGTCGGCGATGTCGCCCGCCTCGGGCATGCCGACCGCGATCCCGCCCACGGGGGCGGGCAGGATCTCGAGCGTGAGCAGCGCGGAGAGCGCGAGACTCGCCGTGAGCGCACCCGCGACCAGGCTCCAGCCGCCCGCGCGTTGCTCCTCCTGAGCGCCGGCCGACTTCGCCGGGCCACGCCAGGCCTTGGCTTCCTGCTTCGCCATGCGCGGCCTCAGCGCTCGGCTTCGTAGCGGTCGTAGGCGCGAATCACTTCCTGAACCAGCGGGTGGCGCACGACGTCCTTCTCGGTGAAGTGCACGAAGGCGATGCCCGGCACGTCCGCGAGCACCTTCTTCGCCTCGATCAGCCCCGACGTCGTGCCGCGCGGCAGATCGATCTGGGTGACGTCGCCGTTGATCACCGCCTTCGAGTCGAAGCCCATGCGCGTCAGGAACATGCGCATCTGCTCCGAGGTCGTGTTCTGCGCCTCGTCCAGGATGATGAACGCGTCGTTCAAGGTGCGGCCGCGCATGAACGCGAGCGGCGCGATCTCGATCACGCCGCGCTCCATGCGCCGAGACACTTCCTCGCCGTGCAGCATGTCGTGCAGCGCGTCGGTGAGCGGCCGCAGATACGGATCGATCTTCTCGAACAGCGAGCCAGGCAGGAAGCCGAGCTTCTCGCCCGCCTCGACGGCCGGGCGAGTCAGAATGATCCGGCCGACCTCGCGGCGCAGCAGCGCCTGCACGGCCATGGCCATCGCGAGATAGGTCTTGCCCGTGCCCGCGGGGCCGATGCCGAAGGTGAGCGCCGACTCGCGGATCGTGTCGAGATACAGGCGCTGATTCTCGCTGCGCGGCAGGATCCGCTTGTGCCGCCCGACCTCGACGGAGGTGCCCGAGATCAGCGCGTTGGTCGCCTGCGAGGGCCCCTCGGCCATGTGCACCATCTGGCGAACGTCGGACTCCTCCACGGGCGCGCCCGCGGCGGCCAGGTCGTACAGATCGCGAATCACGCGCTTGGCGAGCTTGGACTCGAGGATCGGACCCGAGACCCGAACGCGGTTGCCCCGCGCGGAGACGCGCACGCCGATCAGCTGTTCGAGCTTCCGCAGGTTGCGGTCGTTGTGTCCGTAGACGACCTGGGCCAGCGTGTTGTCCTCGAGAACCAGCGGATCTTCGTCGGCCAACGATCCTCCCTTTGGGGCTTTCGGGCTCAGGGGCGAATCCGCCATAGACGGTAACCGTCGGGCGAGCGGGCGTAACTGTATCGGTCGACCGGAACGGCCGCCAAGAGCGCCCCCGAATCGCGCAGACCGTCGAGCGAGTCGGGATATTCGCCGCTCGCCCAGCGGTGCGCCTCGAGCGCCGCCTGCAGTCGCTCGGTGGCCGCGCCCTCGCGCAGCTCCGCGACCGGATCGCTGGGCAGCGGACGGCCCGGATGCACCGGCGGCTTCGCGAGGAACAGCGCGACGGCGAGCACGGCCGAGACCACGAGCAGCGCGATCGCCGCGAGCGGCGGCCGGTCGCTCCGGCGCTGGGGCTTGTCCTCGTGCTCGCCCGCGGATTCCTCCTCGGGGCGGAGCGCGCCGTTGCGGATCAGCGCGACCAGGCCGCGCGCGCCCTCGAACGTGCCCAGGCGCGACAGGTCGATCACGCGGCGCGCGGCGAGCCGGCCGTTCGCGATCGTGAAGAGCCGCTCGAGGTCCGCGCCGGAAAGCCCCGAGCTGGCTTCGATCGCGGCGCGCTTCGCCCGGAAGCCCTCGACCTCGAGACAGGCCGCGACGACGACCGAGAGGTCCGGCAGCCAGCCCTGGATCGTGACCCACTCGTCGCGCATGCGCAGCGCGTCGAGCAGCACCATCTCCGCGGGCACCGCCTTGTCGCACGGCCCGGCGACGACGTCCTCGGCGCGGAACGCGAAGCGGCCCTCGTCCCAGAGGAACAGCTCGAAGATCGTCTCGTTGGCCGAGAGCTTAATGACCTGCTCGAGGTCGGCGCGCGATACCAGGTCGAGCTGGAGCAAGGTCGGGACGAGCGGCTCGAGAGTCTCCTCCTGGCGCTTGCGCGCCTGGGCGAGCGCCGCCTCGGAGAGCGCGCCGGCGCGCAGCAGGTAGCCCGCGAGCGAGCCGTCGGGCCGCGTCTCCGACGGACGTGCGGAGAGCACCTGCCCCTCGAGGAAGTAGACCAGGAGCGTGCGCCCCTTGCGCTCGACCTCGAGCACGCCCGTCTTGCGCTGCTGCGCGATCAGCTGGAAGACGTCGGCGACGGGAAAGTCGGCGAGAACGCCCGAGAGACTCATTCGCGTCTCCGGAGCTGGCCGAGCTTCCCGAGCGACTGTCTCGCGCCGAACGCGAACGTCGGGACGAGGAACGAGAGCGCCAGCACGACCGGCAGCGCGTAGCCCAGCGTGCCGAGGTCCCACGGAACCGGCAGGATGCCGGGTGCGTGCAGCGCCGCGATGCCCGCACCGAGCGCGAACAAGAGCAGCGCGCCGCGCGCGAGGCGCCCGTCGACGAGATCGACGACGCCGGGCGCGAACAGCGCCGCAGCGGCATGCGCGAGGACCGTGCGCTGCTGGCGCTTGCGATCGCGGTCGAGCTCGAGCCGGCGGAGCCGCGGGTCGGTGCGCTCGCGCTTCAGGAAGAGGCGCACGCAGCGCATGCACGTGCCCGCGGACATCGCCTCGCGCGAGCAGCGCGCACAGATCGGCTGATCGCAGCGGTTGCAGCGTGCGACGCCGGAGCGGCGCAGCAGCAGCGCGAGCAAGCCGGCGGCGGGCAGGAGCATCCAGAGGCGATCGCGCTGCACCGTGCCGAGCAGGCGCTCGCGCAGCTCCGCCGCGAGCGCGCGCGAGTCCTCGCTCGCGGCGAGCGCGCGCTCGCCGTAGAGGAGCAGCGGCAGCGACGGCTCGATCAGATACAGGTGCATGTTCGCACCCACGCCGGCTGCTGCTCCGAGAGTCGCAGCGCGCGGCCGTACGCCTGCGACAGATTGAAGGCGGCGGACGCGCTCTCGTGCTCGGCGCGCGCGCGCTCGAACGCGGGGATCGCCTGGCCGAGATCGCCCTGCGCCAGGCGCACGATGCCGCGCAGGTTCTGCTCCGCCGCCTCGAGCACCGGACCGGCTTCGCCGCTCGGGCTGCCCAGCGTCTGCTCGGCGCGCGCCAGCTCGCCGCGGCGCATCCACGCGGTTGCGAGCGCGAGCCGCAGCACGGCGTCGTCCGGCGTGCGCTGACTGGCCGCCCGCACGCGCTCGAGGTCGCCGGGCAGTGACTGACCGCGATCGATCCGGTACGCGGCGAGCAGCGCCGGCTCGCGGCCGACGGAGGCGAGCGCGGGCGAGACGCGATCGAGTCCCGGACCGAGCCCGGCGCCCGCGACGGCGAGCGCGAGCCCGACGAACACGGCCTCGGTGCGGCGCAGGCGCAGCGCGCCGAGCGCGCCGAAGGCGGCGGCGAGCACGATCGGGCCGATCCCGAAGAGCGGCAGTGACCCGAGCGCCGCGAGCAGCAGCAGCACCCCCGGCCAGCTGGGCGGATCCTTCGCCGCGAAGCTGTGTCCGAACGCGTGGCCGTGGAGCCCGAAGCCGCGGATCGCGGCGACGCCGGAGGCGCCGACCGCCAGCGCGAGCACGCCGCCGCCGAGCACGATCGCCGCCAGGGCGAGCGCAAAGAGGGCGCCCGGCAGGCTGGTCGCGAGCGCGCGCAGCGCGAAGAAAAGCTCGAGGGGATCGCCCGAAATGCGAGCCGCTTCGAAGCGAACGCCCGGCGACCCGGGCGCCAGCTCGACCGCCTTCTCGACCAGCTCCGGCCGGCCCTCGGCGCGGGCCGTCTCGAGCAGCGCCCACGCCAGGATCGGCAGCTCCTCGAAGCCGCGCTCGCGCAGCGCCTGCGCCGCCTTCTGCACGCGTTCCACCGGTTGCTGAGTCACCGCCGTCTCGGGCTCGGGCAGCGGGCCGGTGGGCACGTCGAGCGGACCCGTGCGGGCGGGCGTCTCCGCCCCTGCCTGCGCTGGACCGCTGGGCGCAAGCGACAGCAACGCCAGCAGCGCCAGCGCCGTCGAGCGCGTTCGCCAGATCGCGGGCACGCCTCTCCCTTCTAGGCAATCGACCGAGTCACAGCCTTGATTCGGCCGGCCGATCAGGTCGCTGAAGGTCGCAGGCGCAGCGTGCGGCGCAGCAATCCGCGCACGAGCGCGAACTCCGGCGCCCCGAACAGCCAGAGGCCGGCGAGATACACGAGCGACGCGGCCGTGATCAGGAGCGCCAGGCGCAGCGCCGCGCCGGCCGACGCCTGTGACGGAACGAGCTCTGCGCCCGCGACCAGCACGGCGCACAGGAGCCCTGTCGCCCCGACGAGTCGCGCGTAGCCCGCGAAGTCGCGGCTGTGCAGGTGCGCGCCGTGGCGCACGCGCGAGAGCGCGATGACGTAGCCCGCGTTCGCCGCCGCCGCGAGCGAGGTGGCGAGCGCGACGCCCAGGTATCCAAAGTCCGCGATCACCGCGCGGTGCTGCCACTCGAGCACCCAGTCCGGGAGCACACCGGCGGGCAGCGGGCCGACGCAGGTGAGCGCCGCGACGACGTTCACCGCGAGGCTCACCACCGCGGCCTGCGCGCCGGTGCGCGTGTCGTGGTGCGCGATGCACAGGTTCACCCAGATCCGTGCCAGGCCGATCGGCACCAGCCCGAGCGCGTAGTACAAGAGCGCGAGCCCGCAGCCGCGCACGGCCACGGCGCCGAACGTCTCGGGGTTCCAGCCGAACAGCACCGACACGATCGGGTCGCGCAGCAGCACGAGCCCCGCGGTGCACGGCAGCGTGAGCGCCAGGACGAGGCCGAGCGTCGAGGCGAAGGAGCGATCGAGACCGGGGCGATCGTCGCCCGCGACCTGGCGCGCGAACATGGGCAGGCTCGAGGTGGCGAGCCCGAACACGAACACGCCGAGTGGCAGCTCGAGCAGGCGAGTCGCGTAGTACATGTACGAGACCGGCCCGTCGCCGAAGAAGCTCGCGATGGCGCGCGTGGTGATCGTGTTCAGCTGGTACGCAGAGGCGCCCACGACCGACGGCAGCAGCATCGCGAGCAGGCGCTGAATCGCCGGGTCGCGCGGCGCCCACAGGAGCTTGGGCGCGAAGCCCCGTTCGCGCAGCGGCCCGAGCTGCGCGAGCACCTGCAAGAGGCCCGCGATCACCACGCCCCAGGCGAGCGCGACGATCGGCGTCTCGAAGAACCACAGTCCCGCGAACACCGCGGCGATCTGACACAGGTTGAGAAACACGGGCGCGATCGCCGGGCGGAAGAAGTGATTCATCACGTTCAGCGCGCCCATCGCCACCGCGACCAGGGTGAGACTCACGATGTACGGGAAGCAGAGCCGCAGCAGCTCGGCGGTGAGCGCGCGCTTCACCGGGTCGGCGGAGTAGCCGGGTGCGAACAAGACCACCAGCGGGTCGGCGAGCAGGATCCCGGTGAGACAGATCGCGAGGCCCGCGAGCAGCGCGAGCGTCCAGGTGGCGCGAAACACGCGGCGCGCGTCTTCCTCCGAGCGCTGCAGCGCGCCGCTGAAGATCGGCACGAACGCCAGCGTCAGCGAGCCCTCCCCCACCAGCCGCCGGAACAGGTTCGGGATCGTGAACGCGACGAAGAACGCGTCGCTCGCCGCTACGGGAAACGCGTACGCGATCAGGCTGTCGCGCACCAGGCCGAGCACGCGACTCGCCATCGTCGCGGCCGAGACGACGCCCGCGGAGCGCGACAGGCGCTGCACCGCGTCCGTTGACACCGCCGCCGCCCCGGGGTACTTACCGGCTCGCTCGGAGGTCTCCATGGCTACCCACCGCTCGGCCAAGAAGCGCCACGCTCAATCGCTTCGCCGCCGCGCGCGCAACAACCAGGTTCAGAAGACCGTGCGCGGCGCTGTGAAGAAGTTGCGCGAAGCGAAGGCCTCGGGCTCGAAGGAGCTCCCGCAGCTGCTCCACGACGCCGAGCGGCTGCTGCGCAAGGCGGCGAGCAAGGGCGTGATGCACAAGCGCACCGTCTCGCGCACCGTCTCGCGGCTGGCAAAGCTCGCAGCGCGCTAGCCACGCGCCCACGCGTGGCGCCGACTGGGAGTGTCACGCGCCCACGCGTGGCGCCGACCGGGAGTGTCACGCGCCCACGCGTGGCGCCGGCTGGTCGGGTCACGCGCAGACGGCCAGCACGAGGCGCTCGAGCGCCATCCGCGGTCCGATCGGTACGCCGCCCTTGAGGGCGAGGTCCGTGCGCCGCACCGCCTCGAGACACGCCTTCAACCGTCGCAGATCGAAGCGCCGCACCTGCTCGACCAGCTTCTGCGCCGCGAACGGGTGCACACCCAGCTTGCGCTGAACTTCGGCCGCCTCGAGCGGCCGCAGCTCGCGCGCGCGCAGCAGCTTGCGGAAGTGGTTGGCGAGCGCGCCGATCAGCGCGAGCGGCGGCTGTCCCTGGTCGGAGAGCTCGGCCACCATGCGCAGCGCGTTCGCCAGCCGGCGTTCGCCGATCGCGTCGCACAGCTCGTACACCGCGCGCGGCCGGAGCTGCCCGACGAGCTCGGCGACGTCGTCGGCGGAGAGCTCGCCGCGCTCGCCGACGAAGAGCGACAGCTTCTCGACCTCGAGCGCAAGCCGATCGAGGTTGGGTCCGACGAGCTCGAACAGCGCCGTCGCCACGCCGCCCGACGTGCGCAGGCCCCGCTGCGCCATGCGCGCCTCGATCCAACGGCGCACGTCGCCGGGACGATTGGGTCCCGCGCAGTCGATCACCTGGCCGAGCTTCGCGACCCGCTTCACCCATCGCTGGCGCTTATCGACGCTCTCGGCCTCGAGCACGAGACACGTCGTCTCGAGGGGCGCTTCGAGATACTCGAGCAGCGCGCCGTCGAGGAACTTCTCGGCGCGCTTCTCGCCGGCGCCGCGCACCAGCACGAGGCGCGCGCGCGCCATGACCGGAAGCGTGCGCGCGGCCCCGACGATCGCGAGCGGGTCGAAGCCCGCCGCCCCGAGATCGAAGCGATCCTCGTTGAAGTCGCGCGGCGCGTCGGCGAGCACGCGCTCGCGCAGCTCGGCGAGCGCGGCGTCGCGCAGGGTCGCCTCCGGCCCCTCGATCAGGACGACCGGCGCGAATGAGTCAGAACTTTTGGAAGAGCTCATCGTGGACTCGCTCTGCGATCTCGTTCGAGACGCGCCGCAGCGCCTGTTCCTTGTTGCTCGCGTAGACCTGCGGGTCCGCGCTCGCCAGGAACACCTCGCGCACCCGGAAGCGCGGGTGCTGCCAGAGGACCTCGGTCGATTCCGCTCGCTTCACGTTGACGTCGAACACGACCTCGACGGACTCCTCGAGCGCGAGCGCGCCCGACGAGTACGAGGTCGAGTGAACGGTCACGCTTTTGATCGCGCCGCGCATGACCAGATCGCCGCTCGGGGTCTGCCCCTCGAGCCGGGGCTCGAGCCAACCGCGGCGCGCGAACTCCTCGTTCATCGCCACGCCGATCAGCTGCTCCATGCCCGGCTCGCGCGACTCGTTCTCGAAGGCGAGCAGCTCGATCGTCTTGACGTCGGGGCCGAAGAAGCCTTTGCCGCCGACGAAGTGGTACCCGCACGCGGAGAGCGCGAGCGTGGCCAGCAGCGCCGCGACGGCGCACGCGTGACTCCCCCCGGCGGCCGGCACCATGTCCCGATTCTACTTCGCCCGGCCGCGACGACCAGGCGCGCGGGGACTAGGCGCCCTTCAGGACGGCGGCGCGGCGCTCGAGCTCTTCGACCAGGAAGTCGCGGTCGGCGCGAACCACGGGGGCGACCCGCGAGTTGAAGTGCTGGCGCGCTTCGCCGAGCTCGCTCGCCATCTCCTTCGCGGCCGTGCCGCGCGCGGCGGCGGCCGCGAACTTCTCCTGGTTGTAGAGAATCACGTCGGAAACGGCGATGCGCGCAAGGCGTTCGGCCGCGGCGATCGCGGGGTCACTCGACGGCACCCTGGGCGCGGCGGCGCGCGGCGCAGGTGCCGGGGCCATGGGCTTGGGCGGTTGGGGTGCCGCCGGGGCTGCGGGCGCGGGCTTGGGCTTGGCAACCGGCGCCACAGCCGCCGGGGCCTGGTGGCTCGGCTTTGCACCGATGCCGAGGCGCCCGAGAATCTCGGCCAGGCCGCCGGGATAGTCGGCCGCTTCGAGCATCTCCTCCGCGTCGAAGCCCGGTGTGCCCGTCTGGTCCGAAGTGGTCGCGATGCGGATCAGCTTCACGGCCGCGAGCTCGGTCGCGCGCTGCGCGAGCTCGGCGACGCGCGCGGCGGAGAGCGACGGCAGGTCGCCGCCCAGGATCGCGAGCAGCGGCGGCGAACGGAACATGCGGACGAGAGCCTCGCCGCCGTCGTCGACCACGTCGGCCTCGATGCGCCACTGCGCGAGCAGCTCGGTCACCGCCTTCGCGTTGTCCGCGTCGAGCTCCGCGACGATCGCGCGCCCGAGCGGCGGAAGCACCCTCGGCGCGGGCGGCGGAGCGGGCGGCGCGACCGCGGGCGCGGGTCGTGGCTCGAGCTTCGGCGCGGGCGCGCGCGCCGGCGTCGGTGCTGGGCTGGCGACCGCCGACGGCGGGGCCTCGGCGGGCGCGGCGCCGTCGGGTGACTGCACGCGGAAGATCGTCTGACACTGGCTGCAGCGGATGCGAGCGCCTTGCGGCCCGATCTTCTCCCGGGCGAGCCGGTACCGGGTCTGACACTGAGGGCAAGCGGCGATCACGTGCGACTCCTCGGTACGCGAGCGTAGGCAGCCGCAGGGCCTATCGGTCTGGCTTCTGACACGCTTTATGCACTCGAGGCGAGCGCGTCGCTCACCGCGCGCAAGAAGGCATCGAGATCGGCGGGGGTCGGACGCGCCTCGGGTCGCTGCAGCACCGTCAGCCCGGGAGCCGCGACTCTCTCGCCTTTGCGCGCCAACACGACCAGGCTCATGCGCGGCGCGATCGCGAGCATCCGCCCCGCGAAGCGGCGCCAGCCCAGGCCCTGGCGCGCGTCGAGCGGATCCTCGACGCCGCTGCCGAGCACGACCGCGGGAACCTCCCCGCGCACGACGTACTGCTTGAAGCGCGCGAGCGCGTCCGCGGGGCTCTGGAAGATGTGGATGCGCATCGGCTTGTCCGCGAGCCCGCCCTTGATGCGTTCGAGCAGCGGAAGATCGGCATCGATGCAGATCAGCGAGGGCGGCAGCTTGGCGACCGGCGCGGGTGACTCACTCGGAGGCGATTCCTCCGCGGAGTCCTCGCTGGCCTCGAACGGCGTCGCTTGAACCACGGTCGCGTCCGGGTCCGGCAGGCGGGGCCGCGACCTCGCAGGCGTCTGACCGCGGCGCATGCGGAACGGCGTGTCGTCGTCCGCGGGCTCAGCATGCGCGGCGAGCACCTCGAGCTCGGGCGGCGCGTCCTCCTCGGGCGGCGGCTCGATGATCGGGGCGCTCGGCTCCAGCTCGGCTTCGAGCGCCTCTTCGGCGTCGACTTCGTCGGCCTCCGGCTCGGGAGCCGCCGGCGCGAATGAAATCTCCAGCGCCTCGCGGTCGAAACGCAGCTCGGCGGTCCGCTCGGCGTTCTCGTCCTCGAGGCGCGCGCCCTCGAGCGCGAGAAACTCCGGCGACAGGGGACTCGGCAGGAGGATGCCCTCGGGCCCGCGCCACTGGATCGCGGGGTCGTCGAGCGGCTCGAAGGTGAAGTCGCCCTCGGACCAGTCGAAGATGCCGAGGATCGCCTGCACCGCCGCGTCCCAGAGCGTCGCGGCGGCGACGTCCGAGTCACTCCCTTCGCCCAGGCCGGCCTTCTTCAGGATCGCGTCGCGGTCGAGCTCGCCGCTCTCGAGCGCGACGCGCACGATTCCCCCGTCGCGCAGCCCCAGCCACGCGACCCCGCCCTGCTCCGAACAGATCTCGAGCGCGCCGGTCTTGCGCGACAATGCGACGACCTGCAGGAGCTCGGGCAGGCTCAGATCAGACAGGTTTCCGGCGAGACTCATCCGGAAGAGGCATCGGATTTGCCCGGCGTCTGCCTAAGCCCGCGGCGCGGGCGAGCGAAGCTCGTCGCCGTCGATGTCGACCCAGCTGACGTTGAGTGACACGCCCCAGCTGTGCGCGCCGGGAACGACTTCGCCGAGCGCGGACAGGAGCGCGCGCTCCTTGGCCGCTCCGTCCGGCAGGATGACGTGCAAGCCGAGATCGCTCTGGTGTTCGGCGAGCCCGTGCACGAGACCGCGCAAGAGACTCACCGCGTCCTCGGCGAAGTCGATCGCGCCAGGGAGCGCCAGCAGCGCCGCGGGGCTGCGCATCATCAGCAGCTTCCCCGCCGCGGAGCGCATCGCGCGCAGGATCGGGCGCGCGCCACCGCGCGGCGGCGCGGAGCCGGTGCCCACCAACAAGAGGCGACTCGGCGAGAGTGGCCGCGCGCCCGGCAGCAGCGCCGCTTCGCCGAGCGCGCCGGAGACGTAGCCGGAGCGGAGCTGGTCGGAGATCAGGCCACACAGGCGCCAGTCCACGAGGCCCGCGTCTCCGCGCAGCGGGCGCTCGTCCTCGGGAACGGGAACCAGGATCGTGTCCGCGGGCGCCTCGACGACGGAGCCCGGAAAGAGCGACAGCTCGAGGCGACTCACGGGTCGCCTCCGCGTTCGGCGCGGGCGTTGCGGGCGACGACGTCGAGCACGCCGTTCACGAAGGCCGGCGACTTCTCGGAAGCAAAGCGGCGCGCGACTTCGACGGCTTCGTCGATCACGACTTCGGCCGGCGTCTTGGGCTCGAAGAGCAGCTCGAACGTGGCCACGCGCAGCACGTTCCGCTCGACGGCGGCGAGCCGCTCGATCTTCCAGTGCTCGCTCGCGCGCGCGATCGCGAGGTCGATGTCCTTGCGGTGGTGCACGACGCCCAGACACAGCTCGAGCGCGCGCTCGCGCGCGCGCTTGGGCAGCTGGAACTCCGCACTCACGTTTTCGAACTCCGCGCGCACGACGTCGACGTCGACCTCCGCGCCGGAGAGGTCGGCGGCGAACAGCACCTGCAGCGCCGCTTCGCGGGCCATGCGCCGGGGACCGTGCGAGCCCACGATCAGACCCCGTCCAGCGCGCGCGCGAGGCTGATCATTTCGACCACTACCTCCGCCGCCTCGGCGCCCTTGTTGCAGCCCGGCTCGCCGGGCTTGGCCGCGCGCTCCAGCGCCTGCTCCACCGTCTCGGTGGTGAGCACGCAGAACGCGATCGGCAGCGCCTCGGCCAGCGCGACCCGGCCGACGCCGTCGGTCACCCCCTGACACACATACTCGAAGTGCGGGGTGTCGCCGCGCACGACCGCGCCGATCGCGACCAGGCCGTCGTAGCGGCCGGTGCGCGCGGCGGCCTGCGCGGCGAGCGGAATCTCGAAGGCGCCGGGCACCCAGAGCACGTCGAGCTGGTCGCCGCCGAGCTCGACGAGCCGCGACGCGCAGCCCTCGAGCAGGCGCGCGGTGATCAAGTGATTGAAGCGCGCCACGACCGCGGCCACGCGCAAGCCGCGCGCATCGAGTCGCGTTTCGATGGTCCGCATGTTCGGCTTCCTACCACTCCGCGGTGACGTGCAGGTCGGGTCCGAGACGATGCCACGAGAGACGCGCGGGGCGAAGCGCATCCGCGAGCCTTGCCACGCCCAGCTTCCCGAGCACCGGCACACCGTCGGC
>WNFL01331901.1_pt1 | contig 15502 bp, 10 predicted proteins | sample 5400361 | NCBI WGS metagenome assembly WNFL01 (sample SAMN13153351, study PRJNA577476) | soil metagenome | isolation source: 40 cm soil on Douglas fir-dominated hillslope | place: USA:California | collected 2013-09-17
AGCATGGAGCTGGTGGAGAATCCGAGCCTGTTACCGCATGGGTCAGAAGTCGATCGCATCGAAGAGCCGTATGTGAAGGCCCGGATTTTCGCGCCGTCCGACTACATCGGCGGCATCATGAACCTGGGACAGGAGCGGCGCGGCGTGTATGGCGGCATGCAGTATCTCGATCCGACGCGCGTCGAGTTCGACTGGGAGTTCCCGCTGGCCGAGATCATCCTCGACTTTTACGACAAATTGAAGACCATCTCCCGGGGCTACGCCTCGCTCGACTACGAGTTTCTGGCGTATCGGCCGGGCGACCTGGTGAAGCTCGACATGCTGCTCAATGGCGAGGCGGTGGACGCGTTCAGCGTCATCATCCACAAGGACAAGGCCTACGAATGGGGCCGCAAGATCGCGGAGAAGCTGAAGGAGCTGATTCCGCGCCAGTTGTTCGAGGTGGTGATCCAAGCGGCGATCGGAACCAAAGTGATCGCGCGGGAGTCGATCCGGCCGCTCCGCAAGAACGTCACCGCGAAGTGTTACGGCGGCGACGTGACACGCAAGCGGAAGCTGCTCGAAAAGCAGAAAGAGGGAAAGAAGCGGATGAAGCAGGTCGGGACGGTGGAGATACCGCAGGAGGCATTCCTCGCAGTGCTCCAAGTCGAATAGGAGACTCTATGCGCAACGTGCTCGTCGCAACGCTAGCCGGCCTCAGTGTTCTCGCGCCCCCCGCGGCTGCCCAAGCCTCGCGTGCAGCCCCATTCACGCTGGCGCAGGTGCGGTCCTACCCATTCCCCACCGAGCTGACCGCGGCCGCCACTGGCGCCCGCGTCGCCTGGGCGTTCAACGAGCAGGGCCGGCGCAACATCTTCGTCGCCGAGGGTCCGGCGTTCTCCGCGCGAGCGCTCACGCATTACGACCGCGATGACGGGCAGGAGCTGAGCAGCGTCGCGGTGTCGGCGAACGGTCAGTGGATCGTGTATGTGCGCGGCGGTGATCACGGCTCGAACTGGGACGATGGGCTTCCGGTGAACGTCGGCTCGAACCCTACGGCGCCGAAAGTGCAGATCTTCAGCGTCGCCTTCAACGGCGGCGACCCGAAGGCGATCGGCGACGGCGATGAGCCGGTGGTGTCGCCGCGCGGCGATGTCGTCGCCTTCGTCAAAGGCGGCCAGATCTGGACCGCGCCGATCGACGGCTCCGCGGCGGCCAAGCAGCTGTTCGCCGTGCGCGGCGAGGTCGGCGAGCAGCGCTGGTCGCCGGACGGCTCGCGGCTCGCGTTCGTCGCGTACCGCGGCGATCACTCTCTGATCGGCGTGTATACGAACGACACGACGGCGATCACCTGGCTTGCGCCGGCGTTCGCCCGTGACCGCTCGCCGCGGTGGTCTCCCGACGGGCGCCGCATCGCCTTCGTGCGGCTGCCCGGCACCGGGGGCGCGCCGGACTCGCTGCTGCCACCGCAGCCCAATCCCTGGGAGATCTGGACGGCCGACGTAATGACGGGAGCAGCTCAGCGATTGTGGAAATCGTCCGACAGGCTCACCGGCTCCGTACCAACGACCGATGGTGGCACGAACCTCGCCTGGGCCGCCTCCGACCGCATCGTCTTCCTTTCCTATCAAGATGGCTGGCCGCATCTCTACTCGATTCCAGCATCCGGGGGCACGGCCCTGCTCCTCACACCTGGCCGCTACATGGCCGAGCACATCACGCTCAGCGGCGACGGTCGCTGGCTCGTGTTTGCGGGCAACATGGGAGATTCGCTCGATGTCGACCGCCGCCATGTCGTGCGCGTGCCGGTGGACCGCGCCGCGCCGGAAGTCATGACGCCGGGCAGTGGATTGGAATGGAGTCCCGCCATTACCGGCGATGGCGCCACACTCGTTTGCATCAGCGCTACGCCACAGCGGCCGCCGCTGCCGGCGACAATGGCGTTCGCGTCGCCTCGCGCCGCCATGCGGACGATCGCCGCGGACCACGTCCCTGCGGACTTCCCGGCCGGCCTCGTCACTCCACGCCAGGTCGTATTCCGGTCCGCCGATGGGCTGACCATTCACGGTCAATTGTTCGAGGCGCCGGGAGGTGGGGGTGGGAGTGGAAGCCGGAAGCCCGCGATCGTGTTCGTACACGGTGGTCCGCCGCGACAGATGCTGCTGGGATGGCACTACTCGGACTATTACTCCAACGCCTACGCGCTCAATCAGTATCTGGCGAGCCGCGGATTTATCGTGCTGTCGGTGAATTACCGGCTTGGGATCGGCTACGGATACGATTTCCATCAGCCCCCCAACTCGGGCGCGCGCGGCGCAGCCGAGTATCGCGATGTGCAGGCGGGCGCCGCCTATCTGCGGTCGCTCCCCCGCGTCGATGCGAGCCACATCGGGATCTATGGGGGCTCGTACGGAGGCTACCTGACCGCGCTGGCGCTGGCACGAAACTCGGATCTGTTTGCGGCGGGCGTCGATATTCACGGCGTGCACGATTGGTCCGCCTATTTCCGCGCATCCGACCGGCAGCGCTACGAGCAGGCTCCCGACGTCGATACGGCGTTCGCCACCGCGTGGCACTCGTCGCCCGTGTCGTCAATCGCCGGCTGGAAGTCGCCGGTACTGGTGATCCACGGTGACGACGACCGCAACGTCCGGTTCTCGCAGAGCACCGACCTCGTCCGCCGTCTTGCTGCAGCGGGCGTCCGGTTCGAGACCCTCGTCATTCCGGACGACACGCATCATTTCCTGCGGTATGCGAACATCGTGAAGGTGGACGGAGCGGCGGCGGAGTTTCTGGAGCGGCAGCTATTGCAGGCTAGTGGAGCCCAGCCACGGGCCACCGGCCGACAGTAGGAGTGTTACCTTGTGTCCGACATGAGACGCCGCGCGATTGCCGCTAGACTGCTGATAGTGGCGGCCGGGACGGGCTGCCGGGCGATGATCAACTATCCCAGCCCGGTGGCGCCCCGCTATGCCGCCGCTCTCCCGGTGCAACCCGTCGCGTTCAGCGCGCCAGCGTCGCTGCCGCCGTTGCGGGTAGTCTCGCTCAACCTCAAGTACGCGCAGCAGGTCGAGCGCGCGATCTACGCCTTCCAGTCGTACGCGCCGCTGCGCGGCGCCGACGTCATCATGCTGCAGGAAATGGATGCGCCCGCGACGCAGCGGATCGCGGCCGCGATGGGGATGGCGTACGTCTATTATCCCGCAGGCGTCCATCCCCGCACGCACCGGGATTTCGGCAACGCCATTCTCTCGCGCTGGCCCATCACCGCGGATCAGAAACTCTTGCTCCCACACCTCGGGCGGCTGCGGCACGGCCAGCGCATCGCGACGGTCGCCACCATTCAGGTGGGCACGCAGACCGTGCGGCTCTACTGCCTGCATCTCGGGACGCCCTCCGACGTCGGGTGGGCGAAGCGCCGCGACCAGGTGCGCGTCATCCTCGAGGACGCGGCGATGTACCCGCGTGTGATCATCGCGGGCGATATGAACAGTCACGGTATCGGGAAGGAGTTTCGCGCGGCGGGATTCCTCTGGCCGACCGAGCACGAGCCCTTCACGACCGCGATCTTCAAGTGGGATCACATCTTCTTGAAGGGCTTCGGCTATCCGTCACGAGCAGGCGCAGGAGTGGCGCGCGACACGCTGGGGCTGAGCGACCACTTCCCCGTGTGGGCGGTCGCCACGCCTCTTGCCCTCGCCGTAGGCGTGGGCACCAAATGAGGCTTTTGCGGTAACGGAACCCGGGAGATCTCGCCGCAGTATTCTGGTCTTCGCCTGCCTCGCCGTGCTCTGGCTGACGTTCCCCTTCCTCAGTCCTGCTCAAGATTCGATCGCCGTGGTGGACCGCGGGATGCCGCCGCCGCGGGTGTGGTCCGTCCTCGAGTTTCCCTTCAAAGTGCTTCAGGCTCCGCTCGTCGTGGTGGGCGGATTGGTGGGTTGGTTCGCCGATCGCGCCGAACGCGGCCGCTGGGTTTCGACGGCGCAGCGCGTCCAGGGGTCCGTCGCCAAGCGCGGCGTGCGTCCCTCCGTCGGCGGCCAAGGGTCCAATTCGGGGATGGGGCCGACCGCCACAATGGGTTGGTGGCCGCGTGGCGCGAGCCAACGGTTCGCGCTGTTCCAAGGCGGGGTCACACAGCGGGGCTACTGGCTGGCCCAGCTCCGAGCGGGCGCGGGCGCCGGCGAAGCGTCGCTTCGTGCCGAAGAGCGACCGCGGGACGTGTTTTTCGGAATTGGCAACGGCACACGTGAGGACGACTGGACGGACTACCGCCTGCATCGGATCAGTGCCGGCGCGCGGCTGACGACGCGGCCCGCTGGTTCGGTCCGCGTGCGCGCGGCATTCGAATGGTCGCGAACCTCCACGTCGGCCGGCACCGACGCGTCGCATCCCAACATCGATTCGGCACTGTCCGCGGCCGCGCGCCCAGGTTTCGGGATAACCTATCAGGCAGTCACGGTGTCGAGCGGCGTGGAGTACCGCGCGGGGGCGCCGCACGCGATCGAACGACGCGGCAGCTGGCTCGCGGCGGAGTACCGCTGGACGGCCAGCCGCACCAGCGGAGTGGCTGACTTCGGCGTGTGGCGCGCCGGTGCCGGTTTCGAGCTGCCCTTCGATCATCACCGCCGAAGCGTCGTGCTCGCGCTGTCACTCGAGTCACTGCGTCCCACATCGTCGGGCCTCGTGCCGTTCTACATGCTCCCCGCGCTGGGCGGCGCACGAACGCTGCCCTCATTTCGATCGGACCGCTTTCGCGACCGCGATGCCCTCCTTGGGGTTCTCGAGTATCGCTACCGCGTGTGGAGTGAACCCGACGACCGGGTGTGGGTGGACGCGGTGCTGTTCACGAACGCCGGCATCGTCGCGCCGCGCGTGTTCGACGCCGTGGCGACGGCGCGCGTGCACGAAAGCACCGGGCTCGCGATCGCCTTCGTGGGGCACGGGGCCGCGGTCGGGCGGATCGCGGTATCGAAGGGCGCCGACGGGATCGGGGTCACGTTCGCGATGGGCCGCGGGTTCTGAGCATGCGACTGTGGGTGTGCGGGCTCGGCCTGCTGATGGCGTGCGGAGGAAGTCATCGCGTGATCATCGCGCGCCGGTCCGCCGCGACGGACGCGCCGGCGCCTGCACCGCTCCCGCCGGTGCGCGCCGCCGACTCCGGCCGGGCAGGCGAGCTCGTGCGGCACAGCCTGGTCGGACCGCTGCAGTCGCTTTTCAACTCCCCCGGGGTTGCCCGTCGCCTGGCGGGCCGACGCGCCGAAGCCTACAACGTGACGTCGGCCGATGAGGTCGCGGACGAGGGATGGTTCGTGTCCCGCGCCGACGACCGCAGCGCGTGGCGTGCCTCCGAGGCGACACCCGATACCGGCACGCCGTGGTCCGTCGTCAGCTGGCACCGCACGAGCGCGCTCCCCGTGGTGACGATCAGGGATGGTGCCGGCCGGGAATATTGGCTCAGCTTCGATGCGCCGGAATTCCCGGAGCTCGCCACCACGGCTGAAATCGTCACGGCACGGCTGTACCGTGCCGCGGGGTATCACGTGCCGACCGTGGCGTTGCTGCGCTTCAACGTTGACCGGCAGCTCGCCGCATCGCCCGATTCGCTCCGGCGCGCCCTGGACGCCTTGCCGCGCGACGCGGCCGGCAGACTGCGGGCCGTCGCGCATCACGTGACGGGGCAAGTGCTGGGTGCGTTCAGCTTCTCGGGCCATCGCGCCGACGATCCTGCCGACACGATTCCGCATGAGCAACGCCGAGAGCTCCGCGGCTTGTACGTGGTGGCGGCGTGGCTCAACCACACGGGGTTGTTTCGGGGCACAACGCTCGACGTCGGCATCGAAGGCGGCACGCCCGCGGTCCGCCACTACCTCCTCGGACTCGAAACGGCCCTCGACGCCGAGGCGGGCGGGCGCCCCAAGCGCACGCGCGCCGGGAGCGAGGCGACGTGGGACGCGGGGAAGGTCGGCAGTCGCCTGCTGACGCTGGGGTTTTACGCCGTGCCGTGGGAGCGGGCCGGCGCTGCGGAGTTCGATCCCGCAAGCTGGACACCGCTTTTCCCCAATGCGGCGTTTGCACGGCGCACGACGCGCGACGGCTACTGGGGCGCCAAGCGCGTCGGCGGCATTTCGAACGAGCAGATTGTCGCCGCCGTGTGGGCCGCGCAGCCGACTGATTCGGTGGGCGCCCACGCGCTCATCGAGATGCTGGAAGCACGCCGCCTCGCCACGATTCGCCACTGGTATAGCCGCGTGACAGCCTTCGACGGACTCGCGATCGGTCGCGCCGGCCAGGAGCAAACGCTCGAGTTCCGAGATCTGATGGTTGGGGAAGGCCTGGCGGCCGCGGGATCCCGGTCGTACCGCATTCGCGCATCCTGGTCTGTCGTCACGACGGCAAGTGCCAGTCTCTCGAACGTCGGTAGCGGAACGATCCATCTGCCGCCGTGGCGAGCGTGTGCGGAGAACCTCCTCGCCGGGCTCCCGACCGAGCAACGCGTGGCATGGATCGATATTCGCGCCGTGGCAGACCTCGAGGTGAAACCGCGTGCGCTTCGTCTCTTCGTGTTTTGCGAGTCGGGACGCGAGTATCGCCTTGTGGGGTGGAGATACTGACGTTACATCAGATTCAGCCTCGGGAAGGGGCGAGTGTGGCTCGATGCGCGGTCGGGGTTTGCGTCGCCGCAGTGCTGCTCAGCTCCGGGGCGGCGGCGGGGGCGCGCGCGCAGACCATCCGAACTCCCGAAGTCGGCGGGTGGACCGCTTCGCTCGGTCAACCTCTGCTGTGGCACTGGCAGCTCGGTCTGGGCGGCGGTGCGTATCTCGGTGGGACCTCCAAAGATCTCATGATCCGGGCGTGGGGCGGCGGTTACCGCGCCTCGATGAACCCCGTCACGAAGCTGGTCGAATTTGGGCTCGAGGGATACATCGGCGCCCGAGGGAGTAAAGCGGAGGCCGGCGCTCGCGCCTTGCTCCAGGTCCCCTACCTCAGCACGGGCGTCGGGCCCGATTACAACTTCCGGAGCGGCCGCGTCGATTTGCTCCTCACGGTCCACACTCCGGTTCGGCGTGGCGGGTTTCTGACGCGCGGCACGATGCTCCGTCTGGACTACTACCCCACGCTCGGCCACAGCTTCGTGCTGGGGGTATCCGCCCCGCTGCACGATCCGCTCGCGGGACGCAACCGGCCAATTCAGGACTATGTCGTCGTGGCGGCACCCTTCCACACACCGGAAGCGCACGTGCCGGCGAATTCTCTGTTGCACGCGGAGCTCGACAGCCTGTCAGAGTCGGCCACGTGGCTGCGCCGGCTCGTGATCCCGTTTCTCGACCAGGATGGACGCAGCGAGACCGTCGCACTCGCCCGCACCGCTCGCTATCTCGCTGACCTCCGCGCACACCTCGCGATTCGGGGCGCGGAGCAGGAAGTCCGATTCTTCCACGCGCAGATGGAGCACGCGTTTTCCGTGGCCGCGGGCAGCGCAGCGGCCGGACAGGAGCTGGCCCGCAACGGCCGCCGGATTCTGCTCGCCGAAGTGCTCATTCCTTACGATGCCCTGCTGGGCCGCAAGAAACGCAATGACACCTTGAAGGCCCTCGGCGTCGCCGCGCGGGGACGGTTCAGCCGCTGGGTGTCCAAATCGGGTCTCGTACCAGCCGACCGGATTGAAGACGTGTTGTTCGTGTTCGAGCGCTTGACCGACATCCTCGAAACGCAGCGGAGCGAGGCGGCCAAGGCGTGGGACGATCCCCGTCTCGTATGGCTGCCGCTGCAGTATGGCCTCCTTCCCGAGGAACATGACGAGCAGGCCGAGCTCGACGCCCTGCTCGAACGCGTGACGGGCGCGACGTTCACGGATCACAACCGGCTCACGTACGTCGCCAACCTCCAGTTCCACTGGGAGTTGTTGCGGATGATCCGCGAGACTCGAGCCTACCACGTCCTTTGGGTCCACGACTTCCCCGCCCTCAACGCGGCCGGCACGCTGGATCAAGCGTCGCTCGCGCAGGTGGTAGACGGATACCTCACCACGCTCGCAGAGCGGGTCGAGGCGTATGACTCCACGGGGACGCTGCCATTGTTTTTCATCTTTCACGATCAGCACTACTACGAGGGGCGCAAGTCACGCCTGCTCATGACGATTTTGGAGGACCCGCTGCACGCCGACGGCCACCTGGGGTCCTCCAGCGACGCCGCCCGGCTCGGTCACGCGCTGGACCGGCTCCGGGACGCGGTGCACCACTCGCGGGTGCTGCAAGCAGAGACACGAGAATACGGCGACGCGTGGCTCCACAACCGGATCAAGGTCCACGTGAACATCACGAATCGCGTGGACGCGTCGTTCTGGAGCGGCGGCCTGATCTCGAGCGTCTTCGGCTATCCCGACGACGTGATGCGTGATCACCGCAAGATCGCGTTTCGGGATGTCAGTGAAGACGATCCGTATGGCGGCGTCGGCATCCTCACGGGGATGGGCGTGGGCGAGCACTACCTCGGGCCCGGCTGGGACGACCGGTCGCTGTTGCTGCAGGGCCCGGTGTTGCTGCAACTCAAGCAGGCGGCGAGAGAGCTCCTGACGAGCCAGGGCATCGCCGTCGAGGACATACCAGCGCCGCTGCGCGCCGCGCCGCGGGCGACACTCGCCGCCGGCCTGCCGGTCTCGCCCGACGCCGTCCTGTTTCATACGCGCGCCGTGGCCCTCGTGAATGAGACGGGCTATCTCGCGAAGTCATTGAACGCCGCGAAGGCGCTGCTCTACTCGCTGATGCCGCCGGGTTCGGTTATCACAGTGCCCGACGCGCTCTGGAATGCGACGTTCTATGGTTCGGTGCTGGTGGGAGCATCGCTGCGCGGCGTCCGCGTGCTCATCATCGCGCCGGCGAGCGCCAACGCACCGAGCGGCGGGTTTCCGCAGCTCGCCTGTTGCTCGTCCGGGGCGAGTTGGGAGGAGCGATCGAGCGTGCCGGAGGGGCGCTCCACACGGGATTGTACGCGCTCCCGGTCGACACCAGTGGCTTTGCAAGTCGCGAGGACCGCTGGGCCCGTCAGGTGAGTGAGAGTCCGTTCCTCAAGGAGCTCATGCCGTTCGCGCCCGGCCTCGTGCCGGTGGTCGCGGATGCCGGCCGAAGATCGAACGGCGTCACCACGCGCGGGGACTCGAGCGGCCAGCCCAAGCTGCATCAGAAGGTCCAGTTCCTCGCCACGGGCGCGTTCTGGAACACCGTCACCACTGCGCCGCAGTGGCCGCGATTCATGACCACTTATCTGCGTTATCGCGGGGCGACGTATGCCCCAGGCTCGTCCGAGCAGGCCGGGGCCCGGGCGCTCACGGACTCGCTCGAGCTGATCGCCGAGCAGATTCTGTCAGCGGGCCCCGCGGCCGCGAAGGGGGCGAGCTACGCGGTGGTGGGGTCGCAGAATCAGGACTATCGCGGAATCTTCATGGACGGCGAAGTGGCCGTCGTATTTACGGGAGCGACATCACTCATACCCCTGGTGGATCTCGTGTTCATGGTCGGCACCGTCACGTGGGTGGATGATCGAGCGACGCTGGACCGGCTACTCCCGCCGGTCGGCGAGCTGCGGCGCCGCATCGCCCGCATCGCGAAAGACGGCGTATGAAACGGGCTCTGCTCATCGCGTTGGTATGCGGCGCACCGACCGCATTGTCGGCGCAGCTGGGCGAGTTACAGGTCGGTGTGATCGGTAGTTACGGGATGAGGGACCCCTACCGGGGCGGAGGCGGTCTGGTACTGGGTGTGGCACCCGGCCGGCTGGTCTACGTCGGCCTGCGCTGGATCTACTATGGTGGCGCGACCAGTGGGGGAGCCGTGAACAACCGCGCCCAGGTGTTCGCAACCGACTTCGACGTGCAGATCCCGTTGCGCGGGGGCCTGATCGAGCTGCGGCCGAGTATGGGGATCGGCATGGTACAGTTCGCACAGCACAGCGGCGCCCCGCCGAACACCCTCGCCGAGTATTCCAAGGAATTCTTTGCCGCCCCTGGGCTCGCGCTGCAGCTCAGCGCGAGCCGTGTCGCGATCATCCCCGAGCTGCAGTATTACTTCACCGGCCATTCAGAGCTGACGTGGCCGATCCACAACAAGGGGCTCGCGTTTTCCGTCAGGCTGGTCTTCCTGAGCGAGATTCGCCGCATCCGTCGCTGATCCCGGCAAAGCGGCGTAAGATTCCCCCTACGCCATGCCGACCCTCGTCATTCAAACCGCATTCCTGGGCGACGTCGTGCTGACGACGCCGCTGTTATCCGCCCTCGCCGCGCTGCATGGTCCGGTCGACGTCGTGACGACGCCGGTGGCGGCGCCCCTGCTGGAAACGCATCCCGCGGTCCGGACGGTGATTCCCTACGACAAACGCGGGACCGACGGCGGGTGGGGCGGCGTGCGGAATCTGGCGCGGCGTTTGAACGGCGAGGGGTATGCGCGCGCGTACCTGCCGCATCGATCGCTCCGGACCGCCGCATTAGCGTTTCTGGCCCGCATTCCAACACGAATCGGGTTCGCGGGCGGCTGGTCCTTCCTCTATACAGAGGCTCGCCCCAAGCCCCGAACGGGTCACGAAACTGTCCGGCTGATGGCCCTCGCGGACGGCGCCCCGGGCGTCTATCCTCCCCAACTGCGGGCAACGCCGGAGGATGAGGAGGCGGCAGCCCGCCTGATCGAGGGGCCGTTCGTTGCGATCGCCCCCGGATCGATTTGGGGCAGCAAACGGTGGCCGTACTACGCGCAGCTGGCGGCACGGCTTGGTGAACGTGTGGCTGTTGTTGTGGTGGGTGGCAAAGACGACGTCGAACTCGGAGATCAGATCGTTTCGGCCGTCGGGCCGTCCGGCCGTCCGGCCGTGAATGCCTGCGGGCGCCTGACGTTGCGGGAGTCGGCGGCACTGATCGGGCGGGCCAATGCGCTGGTGACGAACGACAGCGCGCCTCTGCATCTGGCGACCGCGATGGGGACGCCGGTCGTAGCGTTGTTCGGTCCGACCGCGACCGAGTTCGGGTTTGGTCCGCTTCGCCCTGGCGATGTGGCATTGGGCATCGACAGCCTGCAGTGCCGGCCCTGCTCGTCGCATGGTCCGCCGCGCTGCCCGCTGGGCCATCACCGTTGTATGCGCGAGCTCACTGTTCCGGCCGTGTTCGCGGCCATCGAGGGACTTGGTGCGTTACGTCGTCGGGATTGACGTCGGAGGGACGAATCTGGTCGCCGGAGTCCTCGCTGAGGACGGCTCCGAGATTCACGGCGTCGTGTCGGAGCCGACCCTCGCGGCGCAGGGCGCAGATCTTGTCACCGCGCGCATCGTGAAACTCGCGAAGGCCTGCATTGCGGAATCGGGCAAGAAGGTCGAAGGCGTCGGCATCGGCTCACCGGGTCCGCTCAACACGAAGACGGGCGTCGTCCTCCTCACGCCGAACCTCGGCTGGACGAACATGCCGCTGCGCGATCGCGTCAGCGAAGGGCTCGGTCTGCCCGCGACGCTCGACAACGACGCGAACTGCGCGATTTTCGGCGAATGGTGGCGCGGTGCGGCGCGCGGTGCGAAGTACGTCATCGGGTTCACGCTCGGCACGGGGATCGGCGGGGGCATCGTCATCGACGGTGAGATCTATCATGGGGTCACCGACGTCGCCGGCGAATTCGGGCACGTCACGATCGATGCCAACGGCCGGCGCTGCAAATGCGGGAACTACGGCTGCATCGAGGCCTATGCCTCCGGGCCGGCGATCGCGGAGCGAGCGATCGAAGGCGTCGAGTCGGGCGTGGAGACGTCGCTGGCGCAGTACGTGCAGGGCGATCTCTCGAAGCTCACGGCCCAGATCGTCTACGAGGCCGCCAACGACGGCGACGCGTGGGCGCTCGAGGTCGTACGCGAGACCGCCGCGCTGCTCGGCGCGGCCGTCGCCAGCTTCGTCAATATCTTCAACCCGGAAATCGTTGTGATCTGCGGTGGCGTCACGCAGGCGGGCGACAAGCTCTTTCAACCGCTGCGTACCGAGGTCAAGCGACGGGCGTTCAAGCCGGCGTGGGAAGCCTGCAAGATCGTGCCGGGGACGCTTCCGGGGACCGCCGGGGTGTTCGGCGCCGCGGCCGTGTTCATTCAAAAACACTGGGGACTGCGCTGAAGCGACTGGGTGTGGTCGGGTCGATGGTCTGGGATACGATCCACGGCCGCGATCCCGTCCAGGCCGCCGTGCTGGAGTGGGGCGGCATCTCCTACGCGCTCGCGGCGCTCGACGCGACGCTGGCCGACGACTGGCAGATCGTGCCGGTCATCAAGGTCGGCCGTGACCTCGCGCCGAAAGCCAATGAGTTTCTGCGAACACTCCGACGCACCACGCACCACGCACGGTTTTTAGAGGTCCCCGAACCGAACAATCGGGTGACCTTGCGCTACGAATCGGCGGAGCGACGCTGCGAGCAGATGTCCGGCGGCGTGCCACCCTGGACGTGGGCCGAGCTGGGACCGCTGGTCCAGGACCTCGATGCGCTCTACATCAACTTCATTTCCGGATACGAGATGAATCTCGAGACCGCGCAGCTGCTGCGGCGCGGCTTTCCCAGATTCGTGTATGCGGATCTGCACAGCCTGTTCCTCGGAAAAGAACCGAACGGCATGCGTGTGCCGCGCGCCCTGCCCGAGGCCCTGCCCGAGGCGCCCGCGTGGTTCGGCTGCTTCACTGTGGTGCAGCTGAACGAGGACGAGATGGGCCAGCTGGGGTCCGACCCCCTCGCCATCGCCGCGGACGCGCTGCGCCAGGGCTGCACCGCGCTGTGCGTCACGCTCGGCAAACGAGGCGCGGCGTACTTCACCGGAAACCCGATCCGCACCGAGCTCATTGCGGCGCCGACGATACATCCACCGGCGTTCGATCAGGTCAGCGATCCCACGGGATGCGGGGACGTGTTTGGCGGCGCCGTCACCGCGAAGCTCCTCGCCGGTGCCAGCCTCGAAGAGGCCCTGCGCACCGGCACGCAGCTCGGCGCCCGGAATCTCAGCCACCATGGCGCCAGCGGGCTGCGCGACCACCTGATGGGCAAGCTCTCTGTGGCATGACGCGCCTGGTCGAAGTGCCGACACAGTTCGATGACCGCTCCTTCGACCAGTTTGCGGCCTCCTACGCGCAGGCCGTGGACGGCGAACGTCTGCTGTTCGACGCGCACGCCGCAGAATGGGCGTCGCCGTACGGTCTCGTGGGCTTGCTCGCCGCGGGAGAGGCGGCCGCCCGCAAGGGCGAGCGCCCGCTGCTCACCGCGCCGGCCAACCCCGACGTCGTGAGCTACTGGGCGCGCGCCGGATTTTTTCGGGAGGCAGCCGACCTGTTCGAGGTGCACGGCAAGGTGCCGAAGGTGAAGGTGGCCGTGGAGAGTGAGGTGTTGCTGCCGGTGACGCCCGTCCGAGCCGCCGAAGATGTGCACGCCGTCGTGAGCACGATTCAACAACGGGCGTCGGCGATCCTCAGCTCAGAGTTGGGACTCGATCCCAAGGCAACCATGGGGTTCGCTATGGCGCTTTCGGAGTCTTGTCAGAATATTGTGGAGCACGCGGGCACCGGCGGCTGGGTTGCGGTGCAGGCGTACAACTGGCGGCGCAAGCTGGCGCGCCGCGTGGTGGTGATCGCGGTCGCGGACGCCGGTGTCGGATTCCGGCATTCATTGGAGCCAACTCAAGGCCGGCGGTTTGGTGAGCGCTGGGGCGATGCCGCAGCGCTGGAGGCCGCGCTGATTCAAGGCACGAGCCGCTTTCGCGATCCGGGACGCGGCCAGGGACTCGCCGGTCGCAATCCGCAGCGGCACCGCCCGCATCGCCATCGTGCCGCGCTGGGACGACGATGTCCCGCTGAAGGACGGGTTGCCGGCGTTTCCTGGATCGCAGGTACTGCTCATCATTCCGGAACAAGTAGCAGAGAAAGGGCCGGGGGGGCCGTCGAAGCAGTGATTCCACACATCATGGTCCAGGCGGTACTGCAGCAGGCGGTCGCCGGATTCTACACCGACCTCGTTACGCGGCCCACGGGCCGAGCGGTGCGCGAGAACATCGAGCGGGATCTTCTTCCCGGCACCGTCGCCGTGATGGATTTCACCGGCGTCGGCTGCCTCGACTATTCCTGCGCCGACGAGATCGTGGCGAAGCTGGTGCGGGACAAGGTCAAGGTGCTGTTGCTCCGCGGGCTGACGGACGCGCACCGCGAGGCGATCGAACCTGTGCTCGCCGGTGCCGGGCTCGCGGTGCTCTGCGAGCGCGCCGACGGTGCGCTCGAGGGGCTCGGCGCCAGTGAGCCGGCCCCGGCGCTGCTCGACGAGCTGGTCGAGCGGCGGCTGGCCGCACGCATTCCGGGGGGCTCCATCCGTCTCACCGCGGCGTGAAACGCCGCCGCCTCGGACTTTCCACCCGCGCGATTCACGGCGATCCCAAGGCGCGCGCCGACTGGACCGCCGTCGCTCCCCCGCTCTTCCAAAGCGCGACGTTCACCAATCCCGTCGGCTCGAGCGCCGAAGTCCTCTACACGCGCTACGGCAACAACCCCAATCAGGTCGACATCGGCAAGAAGCTGGCGCTGCTGGAGGGCGCGGATGCCGCGTTGTTTCTGGCGAGCGGCATGGGCGCGACGGCGCTCGCCCATCTGGCGGTGCTGCGGCCGGGCGACCACCTGCTCGCGAGCGAGTGGATTTACGGCGGCGTCTCCCGCCTGTTCCGCGAAGAATTCGGGAAGCTCGGGATCGACGTCACGTTCGTGAATCCCACGCAGGCGCGCGCGTGGAAGCGCGCCATGCGCAAGACGACGCGCGGCGTGTTCCTCGAAACGCCTACCAACCCGTTGCTGCGCGTGATCGACCTCGAGCCCGTGGCGACGCTGTGCAAGGCGGAAGGGCTCGCGCTGATCGTGGATTCGACGTTTGCCTCGCCGGTGAATTATCGCCCGCTCGAGCACGGCGCAGATCTCGTGATCCACTCGGCCACCAAGTACCTGAATGGCCACACCGACGTGATCGCCGGCGCAGTGGCGGGAACGGATCAAGTCGTCGAAGAGGTGCGCCGCCTCATGCAGGTGTGGGGACAGGCGATCGATCCGTTCGCCGCCTGGTTGATCGACCGCGGGATGCGCACGCTGACGGTGCGCGTCAAACGCCACAATGAGATCGGCGTCGCCGTCGCGGAGTGGTGCGCCAAGCAGGACGGGATCTCGAAGGTCCACTACCCCGGCCTGCCGAGCCATCCCGATCACGAGCTGGCGAAACAGGTCCTGGGCGGCTTCGGCGGCATGCTGGGGCTCGAGCTGAAGGGCGGCGTGCGCGCCGCCGAGCGGTTCCTGAAGGCCCTGACCATCGCGGCCCATGCCCCCAGCCTGGGCGGCGTCGAGACGCTCGTCTCGGAGCCGCGTCTCACGTCGCACGCCAGTCTCACGGCGGAACAGCGGGCGCAGGCTGGCATTCCGGACGGATTCCTGAGATTTTCCCTGGGACTGGAGGATCCCGATGATCTCATCGCGGACTTCGCCCAGGCCCTGGCGCGGCAC
>WNFL01070115.1_pt1 | contig 15498 bp, 20 predicted proteins | sample 5400361 | NCBI WGS metagenome assembly WNFL01 (sample SAMN13153351, study PRJNA577476) | soil metagenome | isolation source: 40 cm soil on Douglas fir-dominated hillslope | place: USA:California | collected 2013-09-17
CGGCTGTTCTGCGCCGCCGACGGGCAGGCTCTGGTGGTGATGGACCGTGACACCGGGGCGATCGAGGCAGTCCTTCCGCTGCCCGGTTCGCCTGATGTCGTCATGCATGACCCGGGGCTGCAGCACCTGTACGTCGCGGTCGGCGATCCCGGCGTCATCTGCGTCGCGGACACCACCCGCCTGGCGATCGGCGAGACCGTGCCGACCGAGTCGGGGGCGCACACCATCGGAATCGACCCGGACCGCCACGCCGTCTACGCTTTCCTGCCAGGCAGCAGCGGAGCGGCGGTCTACACCGACTACTGAGGACCACGGGGAGGAGACGGTGACGAGCACGCGGGAGGGCACCGGCCAGTGGGTGCTGCTGTCGTACCGCCTGCCACGTGAGCCATCCACGCCCAGGATCGCGGTATGGCGCAAACTCAGGCGGCTCGGCGTCGCCCAGATCAGCGACGGTCTGGTTGCGCTGCCGGCCGGCGCCCGGACCCGCGAGCAACTGGAGTGGGTATCCGAAGAGGTCATAGACGCTCGCGGCACAGCCGCCATCTGGCTAGCAAGGCCCGCCACTCGCGCACAGGAAGACCAGCTCGCTCGAGCGATGGCAGCGGCCCGCGCCGCCGAGTATCAGGCGCTGATCACCGCCGCGGAACGAGCTGCCGCCAGCCCCGGCACGGATCCGCCAGCTAGGTCCGCTGCGATCCGCCGGCTCCGCAACGAATTCAGGGCCATCCAGCGACGCGACTACTTTCCCCCTGCCGAACGCGACCAGGCCCAGGCCGCCGTGCAAAGACTGGCGGCCAGCCCGGAGGCGCAGGCCGCCCAGCCACCCGGGCGCGCTAGCCAGCCAGCCAGAACGGCGCGCACGCCAGCCAGAACGGCGCGCACGCCAGCCAGAACGGTTCGAACGCCGGCCCGGCCGGCGGGCACGCCATCCGGCGGCCGCGAGGAAACGCCATGAGATGGGCGACCCGCTCGGCCATCCATATCGACCGGGCGGCCTGTGCTTGGCTGATCCGCCGCCATGTCGATGCCGAGGCGGAATTCATCTTCGTTTCCGACCCGGCCGAAATTCCCGCCGACGCCACCGCGTTCGACATCGTCGGTGCGGAACTTTCTCATCACGCGGGCGACTGCAGCTTCGAGAGAATCCTGCGCAGGTACGACCTGGCCGATCCGGTCCTCTGGCGAATCGCCGCCATCGTGCATGAGGCTGACCTGGATGACCAGCGGTACGACGCCCCAGAGGCTCACGGCCTGGACATGGTCCTGCGCGGCCTAACCATGATCCGCGGCGACGAGGACATCTTGGCCATCACCGGTCCAGTGTTCGACGGAATCTACGAGTTCTGCCGCCGCGCGATCCTGCTCGGCCGTGAGCCGCCATGACAGGAAGCACGGACGCGCCGTTTGGCCTCGTGCCCGGGGTGTTACTGCCCAGGTGACGTTGTGCCCGGCCGGACGGTCCGGCGATCAGTGGCAGCCACGATTCCACCGCGACATCAGTCTCAGGAACTCATGGTTATCTGGCAGCCTGGGCAGTGTGTCTAGATTGACCTTTGTTGCCGGCAGGGGCTTCCCTTCGATGATGTAGCCCGTCGGGATGCGCTCCTTGCGCTGCCCGACGCTCGGTCCGCCCTGCGACGGGCTCAGCGGCCAGTTGGAGTCAGTGAGCTGCCACCAGCTTGCGCCGAGGCCTAGTTCCATGAGGAGCAAACGTCGCTCTAGATGGATGCGGAGCAGTCGGTTCGGCGTGACCGTAATCGCTGGGCAATGTTCACCATGGCGCGCTGACGTTCGCCGTGTCGGCTCTGTGCCCAGGCGGCACGGGCGGACGTTCCTGGGGAACGTCGGAGCGAGATCGCTGAAAGATAGCCGAGCGGCCGGGGCAGCGGCGGCCGTCAGTTGATGTCGAACTCGTTGCCCTCAGGGTCATTCATCGCGACTGCGTAGTGGTCGAGGCCCTCCGTGTTCAGGACACCGACGAGCAGGGCACCGAGATCGGCCAGACGGGCCGCCTCCGCGTCGACGCGCTGCCTGCGCGTCTCGATCGGAACCGCGCGGCCGCCACTGACACCGATATCGATGTGCAGCCGGTTCTTGGCCGCTTTGCGGTCCGGTACCACCTGGAACCAGATCCGCGGCCCCCGCCCGTCGGGATCGACGATGCAGTCCGCGCCAGTGCCCAGCTCATCCTCACGCACTCCGACGTCTCGCCAGTACGCATCCCAGCTGGCGAAGCCATCTGGAGGCGGTTCTAGCTGGTATCCCAATGCCGCGGCCCAGAAGCGCGCGAGCGGCTCAGGGTCAGCGCAGTCGATCACCAGCTGGAAGCTCACGGCCATCGGTCTCTCCTCGGTGCTGGCAATGTGTCCTCGCCAGTGTGCATGGAGCCTCTGACACCGACCCGCCCGCCCTACCGGCGGCAGATTTCGGTGATCATGCTGTCCTCATGTTGACGACGGCAGCGCCGAGGAGTATGACTCCGAGCGAACCAAAGACCAAAAGTGCGTACAAGAAACCTGCCGAGGGCCCATGAAGCCGAGAGGGCAATTGAGCGTAGCTTAGATTTGCGGGGCTGTAATCCACAGTTAGTACTTGGCCGACGCGGTAAGTCTGAATGCATGTCCCGCTGCAATTAGATGCCAGCAGGACCCGCGCCTGTGCGTTTTCGCCAAGCGCGACAAAATGAACCAGCGCATACTCATCGAACGTTGGCGCGTTGTAGTCCTGCGAAGGCGCACTCGTGTAGATCTTGTCAATAACGGCCCTGGTCTGCACAGCATGGGCCCGGAAGACGGCCTGGTTGTGCTCGTACCCCAAGCCTGACCAGAGGCCAAATGCACAGAGCGCTATGCCGATCGCCAGCGGCCAGAGCACGTAACCGCGGCGTCTCCGCCACCAATATGGCCCGCTGCCCGACAAGGTAACCGGCACCCCCATCAAGCTCGATCGCGAGTAGACAACTAGCTCAGATCCCAGTTTGGCCCGTCGTCCTCGCAGGCGCCAAATCTCCTGGTGAACGGCTGCCGGGTCAATGGTCGGCGTAGTAGCCGATCGCGGGCCAATGCCGCGTAGTTAAGGGTCTGGCTCCGTTGTCGAGGATGCGGGACGGCTCGGCGTGTTGAGTGCGTAGGTGCCGTAGTCGGTGCGGGTGAAGAAGCCGAGCCGGGTCCATTCGCCGAGCTGGGTGAGCATGCTGCGCGGCTTGACACCGAGCATGCGGGCGAGGCCGATGACGGCGATGAGCGCTTCGATCCGGTCGTCGTTGTGCAGGAAAACGGGGCGGATCCGCAGGGTCTGCTTGAGGTCGCGGTGGCGTTGCTCGATGATCCACTGGTCCTTGTAGGTTTTCAGCACGTCCACGGCGGTGAGCGGCCGGCCGTCGCCGGGGTCGGGGAGGTTGGTGGCCAGCGCGTACAGCCCGTCCAGGCGGGACGCCGCGGCGATCGCCCCGAAGTCGCGGGCCCAGCTGATCCAGGGCTTGCCGGCCCTGGTGCCGGTGGCCACGGTGATCAGGCCGTCCAGCGGCGGGCCGAGGATCCGGGCGGTCTTGGCGTCGACCTGCTTGCGGGTCTTGCAGGAGCGGCCGCCCAGCCCGTTGCGGATGCGGGTGAGGGCTTCCTCGGCCCTGGCCAGGGCGCGTTCGCGGGCGGCGGCGACGGTGGCGGCTTCCTCGCTGGACCAGATGTAGGCGGCGCGCAGGTCGTGGTGGCCGGTGGCGGGGTCGTCGACGGGGAACGGCGCCAGCAGGCCTTTCCACCGGGTCCGCCCGGCCGGGGGGAGCCGCTGTTCGCGCTGGGAGCAGTAGTCCAGGTTGCCGAGCGCGTCGAGGGTGCCGATGCCGGCGTCGAACCGTTCCGCCCAGCCGGCGCCGGCCCGTAGCGGCACTACGAACCTGACGTTCCTGGTGTCGGCGGCGCACAGGTGCTCCAGGTAGCCCAGCCCGGAGTCGGCGACGACGACCAGGCCGGGCGGCAGCGCGGCGGCCAGCACCTCGATCGCGGCGGTGAACGCGGGCAGTTCCGAGCTGGAGCCGTTGCGCGGGCGGAAGTACACGCTGACCCCTGAGTGGGTGGCCGCCTGCAGGGTCTTCACCTGCCGGGCGATCGTCCGGTCGGCGGCCCAGCCCCGGTCACGACCGCGGAGTCCTCAAAGGCGCCGGCGAACCGGACCGCGGTCAGGTCCAAGTGCAGCCGGGAGGCGCCGGCCACGGCGAACTCGCGGACCGCGGTGAGCAGCAGCTGGCCGCGGGCTTGGCCGGCAGCCGGTGCCAGGGCCTCCAGCGCCCGGCCCAGCCGGTCGTCATTCAGCAGCATGCCCGGCACCCCGAGCAGTTCGGCGACTGCCGCCGAGGACGCCCACCCGGCGATGTCATACAGCAGCGAGGGGGAGCACAGCCGGCTAGCCACCAGGGCCGCGATTACCTCGCCGTGTGTCAGCTGTGCCCGGCCGCGCACTGGCACCAGGCCGTCGACCAGCTTCACCAGGCCCAGCCGGTCCAGGTAGTGCGCCACCAGCAGCAGCGGCCCGACCTGGCGGCGGGTACCCGCCCGCGGCGCCTTAGGTGCGCTGCCTAGAGCAACTCCAGCAGGGCCGACTGACAGTTCAGCCGTTAGCGCCGAGATAGGCACGGTCGACCGCGGCTTTGACTATCCAGCTCCAGGTCCTCGGTGAAGTGCTGGCAGTCGTACCCGAAATGTCTCCCCACTCCCGGTTACGTTCGAATTGGCTTCCGGCAGAGAAGTCGCAGCACTGCCCTGGCAGGCTCCAACGCGGCTACAGCCGTCCGTTCTCTGCTGTAAGATTCTGTTACAGACATCGACAGAGAGTTACAAGGAAGAGAGGACATCGATGAGAGCGCTGCTCGTCGAGGGAACCCCGGAGGAAATCGCGACCGTCGTGCGCGAGACCGGGCTCACCGTCGTTTGGGGCACTCCGCGCACTCACGCGCAGGGTGATGACCTGGACCGCTTTGTTCGGCAGCGGGTGCGGGACAATGCTGAGAAGCACCGCCTCGTCGCCGCGTACCTGTCCGGCGTAGCCGAGCTTGGCAATCTGCGTGCGCAGGCCGCGATCAAGGAAGACGGCACGGAGAACGACTACCTGACGGGCCGGCTCACAACGCTCGACGAAGACCGGGTCGGCAACGTCTTCTACTGCCGGCCTAGCTCATCGATGCTTTCGCTGCGGCTTCCTGTCGAAGCGGTTGAGGGATGCAGTTACGCCCGGAGTATCCAGACCCAGCGGTCCGCGGAACAGCTCGCAAGGGTGAAGCACCAGGTGAACGTGAAGCTAATAAGCGATGAAGCGGTCGCAGAGGCGGTCAAGCTCACTCGGCTGGCTGTGGAAATGGCGGCCGACGGACGTTGGTGACAACCGCTCCCGCCAAGACCCCTTTCCCTCAGCGCGACGTCTGATCAGCCGGCCTAGATGCGATCCCTGCGCCTGGCACCCAGACCTACTTGGATGGCTCATTGTGACGCGCCAGCCGGCCGGCGGGGTAGCCGCTGGCGCGTGGCAAGCCGTGACAGCGCCGCCGCGTGCGGCCGGTCGCATCTGATCATCCCTCAGGTGGGAGGCGTGCTCCGAGGTACGCGTACGTACGGGTACAGGTACCCTAGTTAGCAGGTTGCTAGCCAGCCGCCAGGGAGACGATCAAGATGAGCGGTGACGATCCAGATGAGTGACCTTCCGCTCGAAAAGCTGCCCGATGTCGCGCCAGCCGCTTATGAGGCTGCCAGCGGGCGCGTTACTTGGTTCACCATGCACGGTGAGCGTGTGGCCGCGATCGTCCCGGCCGAGCTTGCCGCCGAGCTGGAGCGCCTGTCTCCCGACGAGCTTTCGGAGCTGCTTGAGGACTTCGCCGACGCAGCCGTCGCGCGAGCGGCCCGCGCGAGTATCGCGGCGGGAGAGCCAGTGGTCCCGTGGGAGCAGGTCAAGGCCGACGCGGGTCTATGACCCGTGGTCTATGAGATCGTCTTTCGCGATGATGCCCGGAAGACATTCCAGCAGCTAGACCGCGCTGTGCAGCGTCGGCTAGAGCGGGCCATGGAGCGGCTTGCGGAGAACCCGCGGCCGGGGCAGGCGACGCAGCTTGTGAGTGATTCTCAGACCTGGCGCGTGCGTGCGGGAGACTGGCGCGTCCTCTACGAAATCCACGATGACCAGCACCTCGTGCTAGTCCTTGACGTCCGGCACCGGAGCACTGCCTACCGGGACCGCTAAGAGACGCGTTCAGCCAGCAGGGCCACCCTTGACGGCATGAGCCGAGCCGACCGAGTGGCACCCGATGTCACGAGAGCGCCTGCGCCGTTTCTTCGCAGGCCAGCGTCCTGCCCGCACGGGACCGCGAGTCCCATGCCACGCCCCACATCATGCCGTGTCAGGGCACGGTCCTCCGTCCCGGTCGCGCTGCGGACCAGGCGGATGCTGCGGACCGTGTGCTCGGTGTCCTGGGCTTCACCAGACAGCGCGGGCTCGGCACCGAGGAACCGCAGGAGGTCGTACCGGCTGACCCGGTACCTGCCGCATATCTCCAGCACCCGGACCGGGTAGCGGCCAGCCTTGATCAGGTCGTACGTCTGGTTCTTGCCGATGCCGAGCACCCGGCTGGCTGTTTGCACGGAGAACACCGGAGGCAGCGCCTCGGGGTCGGGGTACGCGGTCACGCTGACCTCGCCAGCCCGCAGACGAAAGCTTGCAGGTCCTCGCGCCTAATGCGCCGGGTGGGAGTCTTCGCGTTGCCGGTGTCGACTTCGACGGCCCGGAGGGTGCCGCGGGCGACTAGCCGCTGCACTGTGCGCAAGCTGAAGCCCAACTCGCCAGCGGCCTGGCTGAAGGTAAGCAACATTGGTAGCTCGCCATGGTGCGGAAAGACCTGGCGGCTGATGACGTCGGACACGAGCACTCCGATCACGAATGGCGGTTCTGATTGCCACCCGGTGCTCAGAGGCCGGGCCGTGCTCTCGGTGAAGAGAGCGAACGGATCACGATCGTGATCGTTCGGCGGCCCCGGTTCGCAATTGAAGCGGAGTGATCTCGGGGCATCGCCGTCGTGCTGTGTCCAGTATAGGCACGCTCGGGCGTGACTTGGGTACGGGGATTGGCGAAGCCGCACCTGCCGTCCCCGCGCGTCCCTTCCGGTCCCCGATCATCCCCGTACGTTTTCAGAACGCTTCTGGTACGCTGTGAGTATGGAAGACAAGGCACGCGAGAACCGCGCCAGGAGAGCGGCTGAGCGGCAGGGGTTCACGGTCTGGAAGGCGCGGACACGTGACCCGCTGGCGGTCAATTACGGCTGGCACGTCCGGCGCAGACGGCGCGAAGTAGCACACCTGCGGGATCTCGAAAGCCTCGAACGCTGGCTGGCCGATCCCGCGAGCAGAGATCAAGAGGAAGGTCCACGATGAGCGGCGAACTTCGCCATGGGAATCCCGAGGAGCACCGCAACGATGCGCGCGGGTTCGACAAGTTCGTTTGGCCCGATGGCCTGGAATTGCAGATCTACGACGACGGCTCGGTGAAGATCGGGCGCAAGCACGCCACGGTGACGGGCTCCGACGTGATGAACCGCCAAAGGGGTGGCAGTGCCTGGGGCAGCGCTCACGTCGTCATGCAGTTCCGTCCGGCAGCAGAAGATCAGGAGGAAGGATCAAGATCACGATGAAATTCAGCATTCACGTCCGGTGCCCGCACGCGGCTCAGTGCCCTGAGCTATGGCGCTCGGACGGCAAGACATGGAACAGCAGGCACGGGTCGGCCGGATTCGCCCTGAGGCTGCCGACCTCGCACGGCGTGAAGCTGTTCAAGCGGTACGGCTTCGAGTCGAAGGCCGAGGCCCGGAAGGCAGCGGAGCACATCGGCCGCCTGCTCGACCTGGCCCCGGATGAGGTCACCCGGAGCAAAGTCGGTGACGCGATCTTCGCCGTCAAGCGCGGGGCACCGTTGCCCGCGGTCGAGGATGTCCGGCGCAGGCTCGGGCTGAGCCAGGATCCTGGCGCACCTGGTACCACGTTCGGCGAGGCCTGGGAGTCTTGGCTGTCCGGGAACAAACGGCTGCGGGCGTCGGCCCGGCGCAGGCTCGAAGGGATCGGCACGAACTGGCTGCTGCCCGTCCTGGCCGATGTCCCGCTGGAGCGGCTGAGCGGAGCACACTGCGCTGCCGTCTTCGACCGGATCGAGCACATTAACGCGGAGATCACCGCCCAGCGCGCTGAGGGCCGCGCGCTGGTCAAGGCCGTGGGCGACGTCCGGTAGCGGCCGGTCCTGGTCAGGGTGGCCAGCCAGCACCGTGTCTTCGCCGCGCTCCGCACGCTGCTCAACTTCGAAGTGAAGGTGACCCACCGGCTGGCATTCAACCCGATCTATGCGGTCCGGCTGGAGCCTGAAGAGACACCGGAGGCGCAGCGGTGGAGCGCGGATGAGGCCGCCCGGTTCCTGGCAGCCACGGCGGATGACGAGCTTGGCCTGCTGTACCGGATCGCCGTGCTGCGCGGTGCGCGGCGGGGCGAACTGGTCGGTTTCCGCTGGGCTGGCTCAGACCTCGACGCCGGGTACTTGTCCGTGGACAAGACGATCCTGCAGCTTGGCGGCACGATCACCTTCGAGGAGAAAGCCAAGACTAGGACCAGCAAGCGGAAGGTCTGGCTCGACGTGGCCACGGTGAAGCTTCTCCGCGAGCACCGCAAGGCTCAGCTTGCCGGCCGTCTGCGGGCTGGCCGGGCCTGGCAAGATCACGACCTAGTGTTCTGCCGGGACGATGGCACTCCCTGGCCACCGGACCTGGTGAGCCGCCGTTTCAAGTCAGCGGCCAAGGCCGCGGGCGTGTCCGTGGTCAGGCTGCACGAAGGCGGACGGCACACGGCGCGAAGCCTGGGAGATGACGCCGGGATTGACTCGGAGATCAGCCAGCGCACGCTCGGGCACGCCACCAGGGCCATGGGCGATCACTACAACCATCCCGAGGCTGCCCGGTTCCGCCAGGCTGCCGAGTCGGTCGCCGCTCTGGTCGACGGGAGGACCGGATCATGAACGGATGTTCCCCGGAAGTTCCCCGCAAGGCCGGATCTGGCAGCACCAACCAGGCAGCCGTAACCTCAGTTTCCGGTACTCGTGCAGGTCAGCGGAGGGTGTGGGATTCGAACCCACGAGGAAGCTCGCGCCCCCTAGCGGTTTTCAAGACCGCCGCCATCGGCCACTAGGCGAACCCTCCTCGCTGCGCCGGGGCACGGATTCGGTGGCGGCTGCTGCCGATCCGTGCCTGGTACGCAGCCTCGACGATAGGCCCTGCAAGAGTGACCCAGGCGTCGGGTCCTAGCCTCTCATATCCCGCCATCGTTTGACGGCTGCCAGCCGTCACCGCGATGCCGAACATTGACCCATATCGTGGCTGAGCGGCGGCAGGCAGCCGGCGGTCAAGCGGGCCCGGCAGGATTGGCGTTTCGAGGCAGGCAGGCGGCTGAGTGCATCACGCGGCCTGGTAGGTAGGCTCGCTGCCGAAGGAGGTCCGATGCTTCCCCCGTTCGGCTGGCAGTCGGTGCTGACCCAGTGGCAGGCAGCACCCGTCGTGACGGCTACCGTCGTCGCACTGGCCGGCTTGTACCTGTGGGGCGTTGTCCGAATTGGGCGCCAGCATCCCGCTCGGCCGTGGCCGCGGTGGCGGACCTTGCTGTTCTTCGCCGGGCTCGCCGTGGTTGTGCTGGCGCTTCAAAGTGGCATCGGCAGCTACGACGACGTCGTGTTCTGGGACCATATGGTTCAGCACCTGATGCTGATCATGGTCGCGCCGCCGCTGCTGATCTTCGGCCAGCCGATCACGTTGCTGCTGCATGCGAGCCGGAACCCGCTGCACACCTGGGTCAAGCGGATCCTACGCTCGCCGGTCGCGAGCTTCTTGACGTGGCCTGTGTTCGGGTTTGCGGCCTATGCCGTAGCGATCGTGGTTCTGCATCTCACGGCTCTGGCCAACCTTGTCGCGCGCAACCAGATAGCACACGACGCCGAGCACGTGGTGTTCCTGCTCGTCGGCTACCTGTTCTTCCTGCCGATCGTCGGCTCTGAGCCGATCAGGTGGCGCCTGTCGTATCCGGCCAAGCTGCTCCTGCTCTTCCTCATCATGCCGGTAGACACGTTCACGGGCCTGGTGCTCGGATACGCCAACCGCGGCACGCCTGGCCTGCCGGCCGGAGCGCGGCCCGTCTGGGCGGGGACCGCGACCGCCGACCTGCATGCGGGCGGCGCGACGATGTGGATTGCCGGGGACGCTCTCATGTTCGCCATGATGATGATCGTTTTCCTGATGTGGAGCACCGACTCACGGGTCGAATCGCGTTCGCGTGGCTGGCTAGAGGCGGCCCGGCGGGCCACCGTCGCTCCTGCCGCGTCATCCGCCGACACCGACATCGACGACGATGACGAGCAGCTAGCCGCTTACAACGAGTACCTCAGCCGGCTGAACCATGCCCAGCGGGGCCCGGATCGATAGCCCGCCAGCGACGTAGTTGCTCCGGGGATGCGAGATTCGGTCTGAGGCATGTCGCCGCGGTAGCGACACGCCGGCTAGCCCTATCTACGACAATCTAGGGAAGTCGCTAGATCGCCCAATAGGCTCCTATGCCGTGGATCCAGTGCGAAATCCGTACGCGCCGGGAGCCGGGCAGCGGCCGCCCGAGCTAGCCGGGCGGGACAGGGAGCTCGCTGAGTTCGAAATCGTGCTTGAGCGCGTCGCCCGCGGCAGGCCAGAACGCAGCATGGTCCTGACCGGGTTGCGCGGCGTGGGCAAGACCGTCCTGCTGAATGCCTTCAGGTCGATGGCGATGCAGCGGCTGTGGGGGACCGGGAAGATCGAGGCCCGGCCTGATCAGTCGATCCGTCGGCCGATCGGCGGCGCCCTGCACATGGCCGTGCGGGAGCTGGCGCCAAGGCACCGGGCGCCGCAGCGAATCGACGACTTCCTCGCCGTGCTCAAGGCCTTCCTCGCCAGGGATCTCAGGGCCGCCAAGGGAGCGGGCGCGGCGATCAGCCAGCTGGGCATCGACGTGCCCATGGCGAGGGGCCGGGCAGACTCTGGCGATCTCGAGATCGACCTGACCGAACTGCTCACCGATGCAGCCTCGGTCGCCGCCGACCTGGGCGTGGGGATCGCGCTGTTCATCGACGAGATGCAGGACGTCCCCGCGCTAGATGTCTCCGCGCTCTGCGCGGCATGCCACGAGCTGTCGCAGAACGGCGGGCCGCTGATAGTCGTGGGAGCAGGGTTGCCGCACCTGCCGTCAGTGCTGTCGGCGAGCAAGAGTTACTCAGAGCGTTTGTTTCGCTACGTATCAATTGACCGTCTCGACCGGGGTGCGGCGGACATTGCGCTGCTGGCGCCTGCCAGACGCGAGGGCGCGGACTTTGACCCAGCGGCGCTCGACGCGCTTTACGCGGCAGCGGACGGCTATCCGTACTTCGTGCAGGCCTACGGCAAGGTCACCTGGGACGTGGCTCCTACCAGCCCGGTGACCCCTGCCGACGTTCAAGTCGCCGCGCCGCTGGCCGCCGGGGAGCTGGCCGTGGGGTTCTTCGGCAGCCGGTATGAGCGCGCCACCCCGGCGGAGCGCGAGTACATGCGCGCGATGGCGCTGCTCGGCGATGAGCCGGTACCGACCGCGCAGGTCGCCGACGAGCTCGGCAGGAAGCCGTCGAGCGTGTCGCCAGCCAGGGACAGCCTGATCAAGAAGGGGCTCATTTACAGCTCAGAACGCGGCCTTATCGCCTTCACGGTCCCGCATTTCGGCCGCTTCCTGCGCGCCCAGCCCGGCTGACCTCCGCGCCGCAACCAGGCTGGACGCCCGACTCCGCGGATCTGGCCCTCTATTGCCTTATCTAGGGTGAGCGCAAGAGAACCAAAGAAAAGCGCTCAGAACTTCGGTGGCCGGACTTCACGGCCGCTCACGGCCTAACTTCCCGCTGCTTCCGGCGGCTCAGCGCCCTAGATCTGGTTCGGGTTATGCAGCCGGCCCTGGCCAGGTTCATCACCGAGCCAGGATGGGAACGCGGGCTGCGGAGAGGCATGCGCGCCCCGGCGCAGCAACCGGGCCCAGCGCCACCCGACCGGCCGAGCGGAACTCACCGGCCACGGGATAACCACGCCGGTCGCGGCGTCGACCAGCGCGAAGAGCACGATCGGCCGACGGGTCTGCAGGTACACCGCGAACACCATCTCGGCCTCCCTGCCGTTGTACTTACTCGGGAAGGCGAGATAACGCCAGCAGAGCTCGCGCCACACGTCAAGCGGCTGGTCGGCGGCGATGAGCGTCGCATTCCTGCGCCACTGGTTCGTGCGCTGCAGGGTGGCCAGGGTCTGTTCCGGGCTCTGAACCCGCAGCTCACAGGGCTCCGAGTAGCCGATCCTGACGAGCACATCGCGGACCTCCGGCGAGAGCAACCCGAAGATCGCGAGTTCAGCGAGAAGGAAGATCAACGTCGCCGCCACGTCGCTGAAGCTTTGCGGCGGGTGGATAGGCGCCAGGTTAACGGTCCCCAGCGCTGCAAGAGCCAGCAGGCTGGAGCGGAGCAGCGTGCGCGCTGTGATGGGGGTGGAGCTGAACTCGCCGAAGCAGCCGCAGCCGATGTCAGGCCGGATGCTGCGGAGCTCGATCAGGGCGCAGGTCGCTACGACGAAGAGCACGCACGTGCCCAGCCGCACCACCATGGCCGGGGCGCCAGCGCCGAGTGTGCCCGCGGTCACGATCAGCCCGATGCCCAGGCCGAACTCGACCGCGCAGAGCGTGCCGGCGGCCCAGGGCCTAAGCCTGAGCGGGAAGAGCGCCGTCGGCCCCAGGCCTGCGTCGATCGACCGCCGCTGTACTGCGCGCGCGAACTTCGCCGAGCAGCCGCCGACCAACATGGCCGCCAGCAGCGGTATCTGGGCAACTCCAAGTGCGTTCAGCATGTGAAGCCGTCACCGGCCAATCGTCAGGGTGGCGCTGAAGCAGCCGTCTTCCAGGCAACCGCCGAGCGCGACGAAGCTGGCCACGGTCAGGTCGGCGATCCGCCCGCGCGGCGAGTTGGCGCAGGCGACGCACCGGTCGTTGAACAGGCGCGCCATCGGAGCGCAGCCGGTGACCGGGAGCATCCAGGCGATGCCGGTGCACTCGTTGCGCACATTGAGGGCGGTGCCGACAGCGAGGTAGGGAAGCTGCCGGAACGTCGGCGCCTGCCCGGGCACGATGTCGGCCGCCGAGTCCTCCGCGCATCCCGCCGCGGGGTCGATCGCGGGATAGGAGACGCCGAGCACGCCGTATGGCTCATCTGCGGAGTCGTGCCAGATCGCCGATCCGGCGATCGCGTCAGAAAGGCGGCCGCCCCCGGCACGATCCGCGACAACGCGGTCGCTCCGGTACGGGGGCTGCGGATTGACGGGGATCAGGCCCTCGAGGTAGTCGCGGCGCCGGATCCCGATGACGTCGATGAGGTAGCCAGGCCTCAGGTTCGGGAACCTGACCTGAATCCGGCCGCTTGCGTTTCTGGGTATGACGACTCTGCGCTGGCCTCTCGTAGCACCCTCATCGACCAAAATGCTGGCCGAGTCGCAATCCGTGATCCGTCCGGTGACCCGGCCGATGTTCGCCCAGATCCGGTCGGCTACGCCGGGATGGGACGGCAGCAGCCTGATGATGGCCTCATCTCCGGTCCTGAGTGAGGCAGGATCTAACGGCGCGCCACGCCAGGCCGTAGCGCTTGCGGTCAGCGCGAAACGCCGCTCACCTCCGCCGTCTCCGATAGCGATGACCTGAGGACTGACGTCGATGATCCGGCCTGTCACGGTCCGGTAGAGGTTCGCGGGCGCAGGCGTCGCCGCCGATGCCTGCAAAGCTAGCGACGACTGCAGGATTACGGCCCTGCGGCCATTCCCGGCAACGCCATTGGTACGGCTCGGGCCGTCCGCGCCGCCGCCGCCTGCGCCGCCGCCGCCGCCCGCGGTCTTCCCGCCAGGAGCCAGGCCCATCGCGACCTGCTGCGGCTCGAAGATCGCTGCCTTCAGCAAACGGCGCATGGCGATATGTCGCGTATCAGCCGATGTGGCACCAGGGCACTGTTCGCAGCACACGCCAGCCGCCGCTTTCACCGTGCACCAGCCTTCCTCGGGCGCGCGATCACCATGTCGTGAATCACGTTCACTGAAGTTGACCATGCTGAGCTATCGAACCCGCGTCAAGTGATTTGAGCCAATCTTGTGGGCGTCATGTTTATCTGGACACTTATGGGTTCGGAGCCGGTCGAGACTGGCTTTCGGTGCATAGGGTACTGACCAGGGTTGCGTTACTATAGGTAGCGGAACGAGAGCGGAGTGTCGTGAGTACCGTTGAGGAGTGAGCGTCGGGGGCGATCACGGTGGCCAGCGGGAACGCACAGAACTGCCCGGGGTGAGCTGTCAGGCGAGCCCCGGACCGGGGCAGCGGCCAGCCGAGGGCGGTCGCGCGTCAGACCGTGCGCTGGAAACGGTTGCTGGCGCGGTGCCACACGAGCTTGAGGCGGCCCGGATAGATGCTGATTTCCGCGAATTCGTGCGCACGCGCGGGCGAGCGCTACTGCAGTCTGCGTATCTTCTGACGGGCAATCTCGCCGACGCGGAGGACCTGGTGCAGTCGGCGCTAGCGAAGACCTTTCAGGCCTGGAACAGGATCGAGGACCGCAGGGCGCTGGACGGGTACGTCAGGCGCGCGATCATCAATACCCATATCTCCTGGTGGCGGAGGCGGCGGGTCGATGAGTACCCGACTGACGAGATTCCCGATCAGCCAGTCGCGGACACGTCGGGCAACAGGGAGTTGCACGACACCCTGCAGCGTGCCATCGACCGGCTGCCGCAGCGGATGCGAGCGGCTGTCGTGCTCCGCTACTTCGAGGACCTGAGCGAAGCCGAGGTCGCGGACGTGCTCGGGGTAAGCCAGGGCACGGTCAAGAGCACGGTCTCGCGGGCGGTGGCCAAGCTCCGGACTGACTCCGACCTCCTGGCTGAGTGACGTTTCGCCGCCAACGTGGCACTATCCACCCCAGGGATGGATATTCCGGCGCGCCCGGCCTCGACGACCGGGCAGCGGGCGGGGTACGCAGCCGCAGGAGGTTCCCGTGCGCAGCACGATGATGGATGTTCCGCTGACAATCACCAGGATCATGCAGTACGGCAGCACCGTGTACGGCGACCGCGAAGTGGTGACCTACGCCGCTGATGGCCTGCGGCGCCAGACCTACGCCGAGACCGGCGCCAGGGCCGCCAAGCTCGCCAACGCACTCCGGTCGCTCGGCGTCGATGGCGACCAGCGGGTGGCGACGCTGATGTGGAACAACGCCGAGCATCTCGAGGCATATCTAGCCATCCCGGCCATGGGCGCCGTACTGCACACGCTCAACCTCCGCCTAGACCCGGAGACCATCGGCTATATCGCCACGCACGCCGGCGACGAGGCCGTGATCGTGGACTCGAGCTTGGTTCCGCTGCTGGCACAGGTTCTT
>WNFL01307004.1_pt3 | contig 15498 bp, 15 predicted proteins | sample 5400361 | NCBI WGS metagenome assembly WNFL01 (sample SAMN13153351, study PRJNA577476) | soil metagenome | isolation source: 40 cm soil on Douglas fir-dominated hillslope | place: USA:California | collected 2013-09-17
CGCTCGCGCGCCGCTCGACAGGCGCCGCGAACACGGACCAGGTGCTCTGCGTGTTCTTGAAGAGCGACTATTCGCTCGAACGCGTCCTCGAGTGGGACACGCTCGGAATGCGCGGGACATGCAGCGCGGGTTTCAAGTTCAAGGCCGAAGGCGAGGCGGTGCAGATCCTGGCCGAATCTTACGAGAAGATTCACGCGCAGACGATGATGCCCATCGCGCATCTGATGTGGAGCGGAACCTGGGCCGGAATTGCCGCGGGCGCGGTCGAGCGCGCGCGCCTTTACGTGCGCAATGCGACCCGGAACGGAGAGGGCAAGCTCCCACCCGGCGCTTCGCACTTGACCCAAGCGATCGCGAAATTGCGCGTGCTGCGCAGCATCGTGAGCTCAGGGATTCGCCGGTTCGAGGCGATCGCTTCCGATGCCGCCGCCCTCGAGTCCGTCGAGTTCCAGACCTATATGAATCTGCTCAAGGTGAACGCATCCGAGCAGGCGGTATCGACGGTAATGAGCGCGATGCAGGCGACGGGTCTCTCTGGCTATCGCAACGACACGCAATTCAGCATCGGCCGTCATCTGCGCGACATTCTTTCGGCGCCGATCATGATCAACAATGAGCGTATCTTGAGTGGTGTCGCGCTCACCTCTCTCGTCGCCGGCACGCCCGCGCTTCTGCGCGACGGCGACGGAACGCCGCGCGCCGACCTGCACGACGAATCACCGGCGCGACCAGCAATACGGACCTCGATCGCATGAACGTTGCCCTCGCACCGAAAATCGGCTCGCAAGAGGTTTGCGATTTCCTCATCCATGAGCTGTTCAGGCCGACAGGCGTGGACGGCGTCTATGCGCGCACGGGTCTTTACGAGCAGGTTGTCGACGCTATTGCCGGCCTGATCACGCGCCATCGCGAGCCGAACACCGAGGTATTCCGCTTTCCGCCGGTCATGAGCCGGCGCGTCCTCGAACGTTCGGGTTATTTGAAGAGCTTTCCGCATCTCTTGGGCTGCGTCAGCTGTTTGAAGGGAAGCGATGCCGAGATCTCGCACGCGGTCGATCGCTTCGAGGGCGGTGGAGAGTGGACAGACGCGCTCGCGCCCGCGGACCTCGTGCTCAGTCCCGCCTCCTGCTACCCGATCTATCCAATCGCGGCTCAGCGCGGAATCGTGCCGGCTGGGGGACTCCTTTTCGATGTTGCCGGCGACTGCTTTCGCCACGAGCCATCGCGCGACATCGACCGCATGCAGTCGTTTCGCATGCGCGAATTTGTCTGCGTGGGAACCGCAGACCAGCTCGCGAAATTCCGCCTGCGCTGGACGGCCCGAGTTGCCTCGATCGCCGAGCAGCTGCAGCTCCCATACCGCATCGCGCCCGCCAGCGATCCCTTCTTCGGGCGCGCCGGGATGTTCATGGCAAAGACTCAGGTGGAGCAGTCGCTCAAATTGGAGTTCCTGATCCCGATCGCCAGAACGGATCGTCCGACAGCTTGCATGAGCATCAACTACCACCGCGATCATTTCGGCGAGGTCTGGGATTTGAGGGACTCGGGGGGCGAGCTGTCGCACACCGGCTGCGTCGCGTTCGGATTGGACCGGCTCGCCTTGGCGCTGTTCGCGGCCCATGGCCTCAATCTTGCCGATTGGCCGCTATCGCTCACGGCAGCGCTCCGGCTGCAAGATTGAGGCGCGCCTCACTCATTGGGGGTCGGATGACAGTCCAGAACATCGCGCGCAGTGTCCGTCAGGACGCGCCGGCCCTCGGCAGAACGGCTGCGTTCTCACAGACCTGGACGTTCTTGGCCGGCGACTGGCACGAGGGCAACGTCCCGATCATGGGCCCGCGTACGCATGGTGCCTGGCTCTCATCGGTCGTGTTCGACGGCGCACGGGCTTTCGAGGGCGTTGCCCCCGACCTTGCACTGCACTGCGCGCGCGTCAACAAGTCCGCGGAAGTCTTCGCACTGAAGCCCATGGTCCCGGTCACGCTTTACATCCGTCCGATGTATTGGGCAGAGACCGGTCCTTTGGGCGGCGTGCGGCACGACCCCGAGTCGACGCGCTGGTGCCTCACGATCTATGAGGCGCCTATGCGGGCGCCCAGCGGAATCTCGGTCACGCTCTCGCCGTATCGACGCCCCAGCATCGAATGCGCCCCCGTCGATGCCAAGGCCGGGTGCCTCTACCCCAACAACGCGCGCGCAGTGATCGAAGCTCAGACTCGCGGCTTCGACAATTGCCTGATGCGCGACCTCCTAGGCAACATCGCCGAACTGGGAACGGCGAACGTTTTCATGGCCAAAGACGGAATCGTCTACACGCCCGAACCGAATGGCACCTTCCTGAACGGAATAACCCGGCAGCGCGTCATCGGACTGCTGCGCCGAAATGGAGTCCAAGTTCTGGAAAAGACTCTCAGTTACGCCGATTTCACGAACGCCGACGAGATCTTCTCGACCGGAAATTATTCCAAGGTAATCCCAATCACCAGAATCGAGGACCGCAAGATCGCGTCCGGAAGCTTCTATGCACGGGCGCGCGAACTTTATTGGGCGTTCGCACACGAAGAGGAGCGCAATGTCGAGCTCAACTCTTGAAGGAAATGCCGTCATGACGGTCCGACAACTCGTCATCTCCCAGATGAATCGCGTCGCAGAAGAGCAGCGTCTCAATCTCGCGCCCCTGACAGATGAACTTATCCTGCTCGATTGCGGACTCGACTCCCTTGGCTTTGCCATCCTCGCGGCGCGGCTGGAAGACGAGTTGGGAGTCGATCCGTTTGCCGCCGGCGAAAATATCGCGCTTCCCGTGACGCTGGGCCAGTTCCTGCAGACCTACGAAAATGTCCGACGGTGAGCCGATCTCGTTAAGGAAGCTACTCGGCACGGGTGATAGCCTGGGCGAGCGTTATCTCTGCGGCTTGAAGGCAAGAGTACGTCTTTCCAATCTGTTGCGCGGTTCGACGCTTCAAGGCCGCCTCGCGGAGCTATCGGGCCGCTCCGTGCTTTTAAAGACGAAGGACCAATTCGCAACCGCACTCGCGCTGATCCAACTGGATGGCGTCGCACGCCGGATCGTGGTTTGCCCTCCATGCCTCCCCCCAAACCATCTGCCCAGCGTCATAGCCGATGCCGAGGCCGATAGCGTCGTCACGGAAAGCAAAGGTGATCTTGGCCCGGAGCTCGGCATCGATTTGCGGATTTTCTGTTCGCCACGGGTCGGCCCGGCAGGCCCACAACCGGTACTGCAGCATCGCACCGAGTGGCTGATGCTGGCCTCTGGATCCACGGGACCGCCGAAAATGGTCGTCCACGATCTTGATGGGTTGACCGATGCCATCAAGTCGCGCGCCCTGCAAGATGAGAAACTCGTTTGGGCCACGTTCTACGACATTCGCCGTTATGGCGGGCTGCAGATCTATTTGCGTGCGCTTTTAGGCGGCGGCTCATTGGTGCTCTCGGGCGCCTGTGAGCCAGTCGCCGCCTTTCTCGCTCGGCTACAAGAGCATCGGGTGACGCATCTCTCGGGCACGCCGTCCCACTGGCGGCGCGTGCTGATGACACCGAAGAATGCACTTCCCGACCTCCGTTATGCACGGCTTTCCGGCGAAATTGCCGACCAAGCCGTGCTCGACGCACTCGCGCGGACCTATCCCCGCGCCAGAATCGGCCATGCCTACGCATCGACCGAGGCCGGCGTTGTCTTCGATGTCGATGATGGTATGGAAGGCGTTCCCGCGGCGCTGATCGAGACGCCCCCCGGTGGCGTGAACATAAAAGTCGTCGATGGAACGCTGCGGGTCCGTTCCCGTCGGGCGGCGTCCCGCTATGCCGGCCGCGATAAATCGGAGCTCCGGGATGCTGATGGCTTCATCGATACGGGCGATGCGGTTCAGCTGCGCAATGGTCGCTATTACTTTCTCGGGCGGCGGGGCGGCATCGTGAATGTGGGTGGACTGAAGGTGCATCCCGAGGAAGTCGAGGCGGTCATCAATCGCCATCCTAACGTCAGGATGTCGCTCGTTCGCGCGCGCAAGAATCCGTTCACGGGAGCAGTCGTCGTCGCGGACGTGCTTTTGAACGATGCCGCGGAGGGGCAGAAACGCGGCAAGGACGTAGAACGGGAGATCCTCGAAATCTGCAGGGACGTGCTGCCCGAACACAAGGTCCCGGCGGTGATCCGCTTCGTGCCCACTCTCGAAGTCGCGGCTTCGGGCAAGTTGATCAGGTCCTATGCGTAATGTCGTCGTAACCGGGGGAAGCCGGGGCTTGGGACTGGGCATCGCCAAGATGCTCTCTGGTGCCGGTTATTGCGCGATCTGCATCTCGCGCTCCTCGAACGACGAACTGAAGCGCGCGATCGAGGATGCCGAGACCGGGCGCCATGGTCGCATTCATTTTGCGCCATTCGATCTCTCGGACATCGAGGGCATTCCCAAGCTTGCCGAGATGATCAAGGAGCAGCACGGGGCCGTCTATGGCTTGGTCAACAATGCCGGCATCGGTTCCGGGGGCATTCTCGCCACGATGCAGAACGCCGAGATCGAACGGATCGTGCGCCTGAACACATTGTCCCCCATCATGCTGAGCAAATATCTCGTGCGCATGATGATGGTGCACGGCGAAGGCCGCATCGTGAACGTCGCCTCGATCGTCGCCATGACGGGCTTCAGTGGCCTCTCCGTCTATGCCGCCACCAAGGCCTCGATGATCGGCTTCACGCGCTCGCTGGCGCGCGAGGTCGGCCGGGCGGGCATCAACGTGAACGCGGTCGCGCCCGGTTTCGTCGAAACGGACATGACGCGCGACATGGGCATGAAGGAGCGCGAGCAGATCGTTCGCCGAAGCGCGCTCAGGCGAATGCCGGAGATCGAGGATGTTGCCGGCGCCGTCGAATATCTCCTGAGCGAGAGATCGAAGAATATTACCGGTACGGTCATCACTGTGGACGCCGGCAGCACGGCGTAGTCCGGTTAGAGCCGCACGTCTCCGCTCATGATGCGCTGGAACAGCGTCATATCCATCGGCACATAGCGTTTCATAGCGCGATCATCAAAGTAGATCGGATCATCCGTTTGCGCGGGATCGAATCCTTCTCGCGACAGTTCGATCTTTTTCTGCTTGAACGTTTCGGTCATTTCCAGCGCCTTCCGTAATCGGAGGAACAGCGGATTGGCATAAGACGGCAGACGCTCCGCGATATGGCGGCGCAACAGATCGAGGTCGATTGCAGGATCGCACGAGACAGCTGCCATGCCGGCACGGCCCTCGGCCTTGGGAACCGAAACGCCATAGACAGCCGTCTGTGCGATCCCCGGAAACGAGGCAATCGCTTCCGCCACTTCGAGCGTGGAAACGTTTTCGCCCTTCCAGCGGAAGGTATCGCCAATGCGATCCACGAAATACCAGAAGCCCTCCGCATCCTTGCGCATCAGATCGCCGGTGCGGAACCACGCATCGCCGGGGGTAAGCACGTTGCGCAAAATCTTGCGCTCGGATTCATCTTGGTCGGAATAGCCCTCGAACCGACCGCTCGGACCGCCGGCATCGATTCGTCCTATGGCCTCACCCACCTCGTTAACCGCACAGGGAATGCAATTTCCTTCGATATTGCGCAGCGGCTCGCCCCTCTCGACATCGTGCTTGATGAGCGCGGCGGGAAAGCGATGCGATAAAAATGGAGGCACGCGGCCGAGCGCGCCCGGCCGCTCCTCGACGTTGAAAAGCGAAAAATTGCCCTCCGTCGCGGCGTAGAACTCGAGGATGTGCGGGATCGCAAAGCGCTCCTTGAACGCCTCCCACACATCGCCCCTCATTCCATTGCCGCAGAAGAGCCTGATCCTGTGCGCACGTTCGAACCCATGGTGCGGAGCGCCCAAGAGATACCGGCAGAGCTCGCCGATATACTGGACGAGCGTGCAGTCCCATCGGACGACATCGTTCCAGAAGGCGCTCGAGGAGAATTTGTCCCTGACGAACACCGAGCCGCCATTGATAAGGACGGCGCCCGTCGCGACGGTCCCTCCGATGCTGTGATACATGGGAAGGCAGTTATACATGCGGTCTTGCGGGGTCGTCTGAAGCATGCCCGCAAACCAATGGCTCCACACCATCAATCGCCGATGGCTGACATTTGCCGCCTTCGGAAGACCCGTGGTTCCCGAGGTGTAGATGTAGAGGGCAGGATCCTCGATGGTGAGATCGCGCCGTTCGGCAGATCCGAGCCTGTCGCCCGATTGCTGGTCGATCGCAAGATCGATCCGGCGTGATTTGGTAGCGGCGACTTTGCCATGAACCCAAAGCGCCGGCCGGTGCTCCAGATAGGGCTCGGCGGACGCGAAGCTCTCTATGAGGTCCGCCGCGACAATGACATGGGACGAGGCCACGATCTCGATCGAGTGCGCGAGCGAGCGGCCGTGGAGATTCGTGTTCAGAAGCGCCGCGATGCCCCCCGCGCAGGTGATCCCCAGCCAGATCGCCAAGTACTCCGGCCGATTGGGCATCAGAAGCGCGACGCGGTCTCCCTTCTCCACCCCGCTTGCGAGGGCCCAGCGGGCGTATTGATTCATTCTCCGCGCGAGAGCCCGGAAGGTAAGGCACTCGGTCTCGGAGAGGAGTGCCGGGAGATCGCCGAAGCGCGCGGACAGATCCTCGATCGCGTCGGGGAGTATGTAGCGCGGCTTCGACGCAATCGGCGCCGTCATCTCGAGGGCGCGGAGCCAGACCTTCAGCGCAGAACCGTTATTGCTGGAAGGCTTGCGGGGAAATTCCATGGACATGTCCGAGCTCGAGCGACAGCTCCCTCGCGACGACCGTCGCCTTTTTGAGCATCAGCAGCGACAACCAATTGGCATAGAGCCGGGCGGCGGTGGGGCGCCAAATGTTGCTCAAGTGCGGTTCTTCCTTGGCGGCCCAAAGTGCCTTCAGCGTCTCCTCGGATCGATGTTTCAGCGCTTGTTCTCGAAACCATCCAAAGTGCGCGGCGGTGTCCTCGCCGAAATAGCCGAGCGGCATCGCCGGGTAGCGTTCCATTTCGCCTTTCAGAAAACGGCGGATGTCGCGACGGTATTCCCGCAATAGCGTGTAGGCCTCGTACTACGGATGGCCCTGCACGAAGAGGTGGGGGCCTTCGCCGTCCTTCACGAACATGTCGACACCCGCTTCGCCTGAGCGCGACAGGACGGTGAATCCCGCGGCGACGAGCTGATCCTCGGGCAAACCGTTGTGGCGCGAATGAGGCATGACGAATTGCGGCGGCAAGCCATCGGTAAAGGGATGATCCCCTACCCTCTCGAAGGAAAAGAGCCCGGAGCATTTCTCCGGGAGCCGCCGACGGCGAATCCCTGAGAGATGCAGCACGATGGCGTGGGCCGCGAGGCAGGACCATACCGTGGGCACACCATTGCCCTCCGCCCAGCGCAGGACTTCGATCAGCGATCCCCAGTAAGGTTCGTCTTTCAAGTCGGCGGCGCAAGGCTCGGCGCCCGTTACGATCAATCCATCGAGCGGCGTTCTCCAAAGCTTGCGGAGATCCGAATAGAGGCGCTGCATTCTCTCCCGCGCGGCCTTCCCACGCGGCACATTGGGGAGGGCGAACAGGCGCAATCGCACGGTCTGCGTGCCGGCCGCCGCGTCGAGGAGGTTTGCAAATTGCTGTTCGGTCGCCTCGAGCGCCGAATCCGGCATGTTGTTGATCAGGCCGATCGTAAGACCGGCTTCGCCATCATCGAATTTATCGGCGGAAAGGACGGACATCATTCATGCTCCAGCGACGTGAAGTGCAGTTGCGGCCTCAAGTGGCAGCGTCCAAAGCCTGATCGAGATCGGCGATGATGTCGTCGGCGTGCTCGATCCCGATGCTGAGTCTGATCATCTCCGGCTTGACGCCGGCTTTGAGCTGCTCGTCGGCCGTCATCTGGCGGTGCGTCGTCGATGCCGGATGGCAGGCGAGCGATTTCGCGTCTCCCATGTTCACGAGCCGGACGATCAAGTTCAGCGCGTCGTAGAAGGCCTTGCCCGCTTCCAGCCCGCCTTTCACCCCGAAGGTGAGAATGGAGCACGCCTTGCCGCCCAGATATTTCCGGGCGAGCGGGTAATAGGGGCTGTCCGGAAAGCCGGCGTAATTGACCCAGGCGACGCGCTTGTCGTTGCGGAGAAATTCCGCCACTCGGCGCCCGTTCTCCACATGGCGCTCGACGCGCAAGGCAACGGTTTCGATTCCCTGCAGCAAGAGGAACGCGGACAAGGGCGCGAGCACGGCCCCCGTCGTGCGCTGGTAGAAGCTGCGGGCCCGGCCGATATAGGCGGCGGCGCCAAAGTGCTCCGTGTACACTAGACCGTGATAGGAGGGGTCGGGTTCGTTGAACATCGGAAAGCGGGCCGCGTTCTGGCGCCAGTCGAATTTTCCCGCGTCGACGATGATCCCGCCGAGCGTGGTGCCGTGGCCGCCCATGAATTTCGTCAGCGAATGGACGACAATATCCGCGCCCCAATCGATCGGCTTCAAGAGTATCGGCGTCGGAACTGTGTTGTCGACGATCAAAGGGATGCCGTGGAAATGGGCGGCGGCCGCTATCGCCTCGATGTCGCAGATGTTTCCGGCCGGATTCCCGACGGTCTCGCAAAACAACGCACGCGTGTTTTCGTCGATCAGCGCTTCGAGTGCCGCAGGGGAATCGGATTCCGCGAAGCGGACCTCGACCCCTTGACGCGGCAGCACGTAGGAAAAAAGCGTGTGAGTCGTGCCATAGAGCGTCGGGACCGAAACGATGTTCGTGTTGGGCCCGGTCACGTTCTGCACGGCGTAAGAGAGGGCCGCCTGCCCCGTGCTCACGCTCAATGCTTCCAATCCGCCCTCGAGCGCGGCAACCCGCCTCTCGAGCACATCGTTCGTGGGATTCGAAATGCGACTGTAGCGATAGCCCTCCATCTCGAGATTGAAGAGAGCCGCGCCGTGATCGGCGCTATCGAACGCATAGGCGACGGTCTGATAGATCGGAACAGCGACGGATTTCGTGGTGGGGTCGATCTCGTAGCCGGCGTGGATCGCGATGCTTTCTGCGTGCAGGGGCCCCTGAGCGCGGATGTCCCTCTGACCAAGCGGTGGTTGCGGCGGAACGACCCGGAAAGAGAGGCCGGTCGCGGACGCCATATACTCACCCCCAAAAGTTACGTGCAGTCGCGATAAGGACGGCCTCATCTGCCAGGCCAAGCTTCAGTCTGGATAACGGGAAAACGAGCGTTTCGTTCCGCGCCCCGCGTCGGCGCAAAGGAACGCAGACGACGCTCAGGTGTTTAAGTGCTCGAGCTGAAGCGGGGCGGTTGTGAATTGGATTCGAGCAATGCGCGCCGGCCCGAGGTGATGAGAACGGCAGCCGAACTGCTGGCCGATGAGATCGCGATCAACGGCATCGAGCACGTTTTCTGCGTTCCCGGCGAAAGTTATCTCCCCGTGCTCGACGCTTTCTATGACCGCGATATCGCCCTCACCGTCTGCCGCCAGGAAGGCGGAGCAGCGATGATGGCCGCCGCCGTCGGAAAGGCAACGGGAAAGCCCGGCGTCTGCTTCGTCTCACGCGGACCCGGCGCCATGAACGCATCCATCGGGGTTCACATCGCGAGCCAGGACTCCGACCCGATGATCCTCTTCATCGGTCAGGTGAAGCGCAACACCAAGGGGCGTGAGGCGTTCCAGGAGCTCGACTACCGCGCCGTGTTCGGAAGCATGGCGAAATGGGCAACTGAGATCGACGATGCCGAGCGCATCCCGGAGATCCTCTCGCGGGCATTCCATTTGGCGGTGAGCGGCCGGCCGGGTCCCGTCGTCATCGCACTTCCCGAGGACATGTTGAGCGATCGCGTCGCGGCGTCCGCGACGCCGCCGATCGAACCGGCGAGAACCTGGCCCGGGCGAGACGAGATGGTGCGGCTCCAAGAACTCCTCGCACGTGCGCAGCGCCCCATTGTCATCGCCGGCGGCAGCGGCTGGCCGGAAGAAGCGCGCGAGGCTTTGCGACAATTCGCGGAGGCGTTCGAGTTGCCCGTCGTGACGAGCTACCGGCGCCTCACGCTCTTCGATCCACTGCATGCGAACTATGCTGGCGATCTTGGTATCGGGCCCAATCCCAAGCTGATCGAGCGCGTGAAGAGGGCCGATCTCGTCCTCCTCATCGGCGGCAGACTCGGCGAGGTTCCCTCGCAAGGCTACACGCTCTTCGACATTCCGAAGCCGCGCGCGACATTCGTCCACGTCTATCCGAGCGCGGAAGAGTTCGGACGTGTCTACCATCCGGATCTTTCGATCCAGGCTGCACCGGACGAATTCGCGTCAATGGCGGCAGCCCTCGAACCGCCGGAGACTCTCGCATGGTGCGGCCAAGCCGCAGCGGCACATGCGGATTATCTTGCCTGGACGCAACGGGCAACGGATCAACCCGGGAGCGTCAACCTCGGCGAGATCATGATCTGGTTGCGGGAGAATCTTTCCGCCGATGCCATCCTCTGCAATGGCGCCGGCAATTACGCCGCCTGGATCCATCGTTTTTATCGCTTCCGCCGGTTGGGAACACATATCGCTCCGCTCGCGGCGTCGATGGGCTATGGCGTGCCGGCCGCAGTGGCAATGAAACGACTCTATCCGCAGCGCATGGTGGTCTCACTGAACGGGCGATTTCCTGATGAACGGCCAGGAATTCGCTACTGCCGTTCAATATGAACTGCCGATCATCGTGATCGTTTGCGACAATGCCAGCTACGGCACGATCCGGATGCACCAGGAGCGCGAATATCCGGGGCGCGTGATCGCGACCGCGCTCGTCAGTCCCGATTTTGCCGCTTACGCCCGAAGCTTCGGCGGCGTTGGGCTGACGGTGGAGGCAACGGAGGATTTTCCCGAAGCGTTCCGTTCCGTGCAAAGTTGCGGGAAGCCCGCAATCATCCACTTGAAAATCGATCCCGAAGCGGCGACTCCGACGATGACGCTTGCGAGAATCCGCGCGCTTGCAGCCGACAAATCGGCCCCGTTGCGCCAGACGACAGCATCAGACGCCGATGGTTGATCCCGAATTTGCGACGGCGACGGGTTTCGCCGCCGCTGCAGCCCAATGCGATGCAGCCGCGTTACCGGTCCGGCGCTGGGTAAGCCCGCGCTCGCAAATGAAGGAGAGTATCTCGTTGTAGCAGGCATCCTCGCCGAAATGGGTCTTTGCGACCCGCAAGGCCGCCTCGGCATAATGCCTTCGCCGCAGCTCATTCGTCATCAAGTCCAGAACTTCCCTCGCGAAGTCCTCAGGCTGGTCGGCGATGACGATCGCATCACGGACGATGGGACCCACGCCCTGCGCCGTTATCGGCGTTGCCACAACGGCCTTTCCCCACCCCATCGCCTCTACCAGCTTGACTTTGAGTCCCGACCCTACCCGCAGCGGCGAAACCACCACGCCCGCCCGCCTATAGAGAGCGTCCAAGCTGGACACGATCCCAAGACATTCGACGCCCTTTGCTTGAGGCGAATATGACCACGCGACGGAACCGGCCACGAACAGACGCGAAGAAGGGCGGTTGCTATGGATGCGCGGCCACACTTCTTCGGTAAACCATCTCAAGCCGTCGACATTGGGAGCGGTATTGCTGCCCACGAAAAGGACCGTATCGCCATGGCCTGCATTGACTTGCTCAGCCGGCTGCACGGCCATTGGGGCTACGACCACATGTTGGCCAGGAAGCTTGTCGCGGACGGTCGCCGCCTCGTCGCTTTGAATGGCAACCACCAGGTCGGCCGCCGAAAGAAGCGCCATTTCGTCTTCTTCCGAAATCTCCGCCGCAGAATCGGCTTGGTTCAAGCTACGGAACTGCGGCTTACGCGTTGAAAAGAGGTCATGCATGATGACGATGCTCGGTGCATCGGCTCGCTTCACATGTTTGATGCAGGGCGTCAGGAAGGCGTAGTCGAGGAGGAGCACATCGGCCAAAGCCGGCGCGTGAGCCATCAAGAAATCCGAATCCCTGGCCGACAACGGAACCGCGATGGAATAGGGCGCCGGTCTGCCGAAGCGCTTCTTTATCAATCCGGTGCGGGCGAAGAAACGATCGAGAACGGCAATCATTCCGCGCCAGGCGACAGTCGGGTCGAGGACGATGAGGAACCGGCCGACCTTTACGGATCCCCTGATGCATACCGTATCGAAGACATCCATTTCTGGAAGCAGACGAATGAACGGCCACCGGCCGAACGTGGCCGGCGAAGGCGAAACATAGTGGACCCGAAATCCGTTTGATCTCAGATATTCCACGATGCTGAGGACGTATGCGGAGCTTCCATTCGTCTTTCCGATAATCCTCTGGCGTGAAATCAGGCAAACGCTCGGGCCAGAATCCTTCTTGGGGCTCATAGGCGGCGCCTCCCGAACGGCCGCGGCGATCGAGGCTGGAGCGTGTGTAATGCGCAAATGCGGATGATTGATTCAGACGCGCTGGGTACCCGCCCGTCCCTGCCGCTGGTCTTGTCCCGAAGAGCCGCAAGCTTTGCCTTGGCCTTATCGGCCGCTATCCCCCAAGTCACGATTCTCGAGCTCGCGCGTTCTGTGACGAGCGCGCCTGCCAAAGACGGGCGCTAAAGGGAGCTCGAGTCATGCTCGTCACGCACATACAGCCGCTGGTGGCGCTGATCTTCGGAATCCTGGTGCTGATGGTCCCGCGGCTTTTGAACTATCTGGTCGCGATCTACCTGATTCTCATCGGGGCGATGGGGCTATGGCCCACTCTTTTCGCCAACCCGACTCACTCGGTGACGGCGCACGCCGTGATGCACACGGGGTGATCGCGGCTCAAGGCTTCAGCTCGCCGGGCCCATCGCCGCCATGACCGAGGATTCGGTAAGGATTTGCGGCAGCACGAGGGGCGTCTCGGACCCGGGGCGGAAGTAGAGATAGAGCGGCACGCCGGAGCGGCCCTGCGCGGAAAGAAGCGCGGTAATGAGGGCGACCTTCTCATTCACGAGACAGGTAATGCACCAGGCGGCGGTAGCGTTGATGAAAACGGGCCTTCCCTCGGCGCGCAAAGCCGCGAGACGCGTGGCGCTGTAGGGCTGGTATCCGAGCGCGCTTCCGCTTTCCGTGACGGTGCTCCGGGGCGGCGTGGCCGTGAGTCCCGCAGCCGGCACGAGCGCGATAGACCCGGCGAGGGCAAGGGCGGCGGCCGCATAGCCCGCGACGCGCTTTCGCCCGACCGCTGCACGGCTTCTTCCGAGCAGCCAAAGCCCAAAAGCGAGCGCGAGACCGGCGGCAAGCGTCAAGAGCACGCCATCAGAGCCCGTCTGCTGGCTCAAGACCCAAACCAGCCACGCGGCGGCGCCATACATCGGAAAGGCAAGCGCTTCGCGTAATGTTGTCATCCACGTCCCGGGTCTCGGCAGCACGCGGAGCGCGGCCGGCCAAAACCCCAAGAGAACGAAGGGCAGCGCGAAGCCCATTCCAAGGGCAACGAAAACAGTAAGCGCCAACGGCGCGCTCGCGGCGAGCGCGAAGCCCAATCCCGCGGCCATGAAGGGTGCCGTGCATGGCGTCGCCACGAGCACGGCAAGCACGCCGGTGAAGAAGCTTCCGGCGGCGCCTTCCCTGCCAGCGAGTTTCTCGCCTGCGCCGGCCAATCTCGCGCTTCCGATCTCGTAGAGGCCCGAAAGGTTGAGCCCGACCGCAAACATCAGGAGGGCGAGGGCGAGCACGAAAGCGGGCTGCTGCAGCTGGAAACCCCAGCCGATCGCCGACCCGGTGCCCTTGAGGCCGATCAGAACCGCGCCCAGAGCCGCGAAGCTTGCGATCACGCCCGCGCCGTAGGCAATCGCGAGCGGCTTCGCCTTTTCGGGCGCGCCGGCGTTGCCCGCGAGTGCGAGCGCTTTCATCGACAAGACTGGGAACACGCAGGGCATCAGATTGAGGATGAGACCGCCTAAGAACGCGAACAGCACCGCTTCGGCAAAGCCCAGTTCGGGAACGCTCGACAGCATCACTGCGCTGACCGGGACTTGACCCGGTGCCGCCTCGATCTCGAGAGCATCGACGCGGCCATCCGCGCCGGAGAGCACGAGTACGCCACCGAGCTTATTCACCGCGGCGCGTTTCTCTTGGCTCGCGAGCTTGAAGCCGGTCGCGCCTTCGATCACTAAGCCGCCCGCAGCGGTGCCCGCCCTCTGCGGCACCGCGCCTTCCAGATAGCCGTCCGTGTACGGATAGAAGATCGCCTCGCGCGGGCGCGCAACGCTGAGCTCCGGACTTTCAATGAGCAGCGCCAAGCGCTTGTCGCCTGCGTCATAAACCGCTTTCCAGGGCGAGGCATGGGGCAGTTTCGCGCGCGCATCGGCGAAATAGGCAGCCGTCTTGGGATCGGCAGGCGGCACTTTGGCGACCGGGAACGCAGACGTCCGAGCACACGAGCCACATCGCGTGCGCGTTGAGCTTTGCGGTTTCGCCCGGCTTCGCACCCGCGGGCGCGGTGACGTCGACAAGGAGGGCAACTTCTTTCTCGTAGCCATAGTCCATCAACGGCCCGACGGGCAGCCGCACGGGATAGGGCCATTGGATGGGCGAGGCCTTCCAGCCCGCAGCAAGCTGCCAATCGATCGAGGTCGGCGCCCCGGCATCACCGGGATTGACCCAATAGGTGTGCCACTTGTCGCGAATCTCTTCGCGCAGCGCGACGGTAATCGTCGCGCCCGGCGCGATGGCGGGATGTTCGGCAATCAGGCTCGCCTTGACCTTCCTCGCGGCATCAGGCGGCGCGCCCGATTGCGCCGCCAAAGGCCCCGCAGAGCCGAGGATGGAAAGGCCGACAATGAGAGCGGTGAGGAAGGAACGCTTCATGGGATCAAATCTATACTCCCGCGAGATCGCCCAATATAGGAGGCGCAAGCGCGCTCTCAGTCTCGTGAGGGCTCGCATGTGGGCCCAGTTCGCGTTAATTCCCTTAACAGATGGGCGTTAAAGATTGAATTTCCATGCGCATAACGGCGGGACGGTTCGGCGGACGCGCGCTCACAACGCCGCGCAACGAGCACGTGCGGCCGACCTCGGACAAGGTCCGGCAGGCGATCTTCAACATCCTCGAGCACAGGGATTTCGGCTTCGCATTTGCTCTTGAAGGCGCGCGCGTGGTCGACCTTTTTGCCGGAACGGGCGCGCTTGGTTTGGAGGCGCTCTCGCGCGGGGCCAAATACGCCCTTTTCGTCGACGACGCGGCGGAAAGCCGCGCACTGATCCGCGAGAATGTCGAAGGATTTGGCCTCACGGGAGCCTCGAAGATCTGGCGCCGGGATGCAAGTGCGCTGGGAGCGCTGGACACGCTCGGCCCCTTCAACCTCGCCTTCCTCGACCCGCCCTATCGGCAGGGACTGATCCCGCGCGCGCTTTCAGGCTTGAGAGACGGCGGCTGGCTCGTCAGCCCCGCGGTGGCCGTCGCCGAAGCCGCCGCGGACGAAGATATTCCGCCTACGGATGGTTTCGCGCTCGCCGA
>WNFL01014768.1_pt1 | contig 15494 bp, 17 predicted proteins | sample 5400361 | NCBI WGS metagenome assembly WNFL01 (sample SAMN13153351, study PRJNA577476) | soil metagenome | isolation source: 40 cm soil on Douglas fir-dominated hillslope | place: USA:California | collected 2013-09-17
TAGGCCAAGGATCGGATGGGCCACTTGATCCATCAATCGTACACCTCTAAGCGGACTCAGAGGTACGAGCAGATGTACGGCTGGCGACCACTCAAGTTCCGCATTGAGGCCTTCGTCAATGGCTTCATCGATTTGGTCAGTTGCCTCTTTTGGCTCGCCGAATTAATTTTTTTTTGGTTGCGTTTGACTGACGGTTGTTTCTTTCTCGGTTTCGCTTCAACCAACCACCTCCTTCTCTTGGAACCTTTCGCTCGTTCCTTGCCTGTCAATTTTGGTTTTCCCTTGCCGTCCCTTCCCCATCGCCGCTTCCTGGCGATCCTGGTCCACCCGATTGCCCACCCGATTGAACTGGTGGCTGACTGGATTGATGGGTCGATATTTGACTCCCTGCGAAACTGCGCACTGTCAATTCACCACTCATTATCGGCGACGCGGATATTCACACCCATTCAACGGCTCCCCTCATTTGGTCAACCCTGTACTCCACCTGTGGTGCTCATCTACCTTCGAACGTCTCCGTCGTCTATCTGGGGTCTATGGACATGCGATTTACTTGCTACCACGCACCCTCCCGCATGTCCCCGCACGGATCCCCGGTTGCACCCTCTGCTTCCTCGCCACCCACCTACCGCCCAACCAACCAACATCAAACGATGACAGCTCACAGCCGAAGGTTTCCTCCAAGACGTCATCGTCAAAATCCCCCATTACCTCAATAGCTGCAAGTTGTTCTCGCGGTTCAATGAATCCGGAAATCGGATGAAGTCACAAGGGCAGACTATCTGGCGTGTGCGCGCACGCCCCCGTCCCGGGGACCCGTCGAACCCGTCGAGCCTCAACCCTAGTTCCACCACTGCGACGGCCGCAGACCCGGCGAATCTTGCGAGCATGGTCTGGGAGTTTTTGCCCTACGAACGATCGATTGTTGGGATGCCTCCACTTGCGATTGTGGGTAGCCCGTGGCAGTGGAACTTGAAGGTACATGATCATTGGGCACCGCGCAAGAAGGTGCAGTGGTCTGTACAGGGTGCCCCCAACTGGATGTCCCTTAGTGGGAATAAGCTCAAGGGTACGCCCAAGGTGGGCGAGAACTGTCAAGTGCACGTTATTGCAAAGGTGTGTGCGACCCCCCCCCGCTCCATTCCTCTACGAGGTTGATTCCTCGTGAGGGAAATTTGTCCTAATGCTAGAATAGTTCCAGGAAGAAGGCGATCCCCAACAGATTGTCGTGCAGGCAAAGTTCACCGTCCAGGTGTCTCGCGCTCTCGGGAGTTGGAAGAAGCACCAACCGAGCGTCAGTGTCATGTCACCTTCTCAGCTCCAACAACCACACCACCACCACCACCACCGTACGTCCACAGGCACCTCCGAGGCTGCCTCACCCACCGATCTGCAGGAACTTGAACGGATTGTGGGCCAGCAGCAACAGCAGCAACTACGGCAGCCAGGTCCCTCCGTTATACCTACCGCCCCCGAGACACCAGTTGAGGGCGTGTTTGTATTTGGGCAGTACTTGTCTTCTCAGATTCCTCAAGCGCAGGCCGCGAGCGCGTATTAAAATTGCCCCGTCCACATCGGTGTCGGTGCTATATCATTCCTTGGTTCAACCCCCCTCGCCTCGTCCTCGTCCTCGCGTACCTGCTATTGACAAGACTGCATATACCCCTCCCCACTTTGTTCTGGTGTTGTTTCACTATATGACCAGCCACCCACCATGCCCTGCCACCTTGGTATATACTCGACTCCAATCAACAAATAGACGGCTTCGGTTTTCGCTATGGACTTGTATAAACTTCACCAGGCTCTTTGACGCTCCGCCATGATATCCAGTTACCCTGTGCCCATCATCTCCAGATGATCACCCAGGATCACGCCCCCCCCTCCCTTATTCACGCATGTTCTATCGTCCATCGTGTCATGTACATTGTTGTCCTCATTTCGATGGCACTAGGTCACTTATCCTATCCCGACCCTCTACCCACTCTTCTGCTGTCCTCCTAGCGCATGCTAGACCGCCGCTCCTCGTCATACACGCTACCATCCTACCTACTTTACCTTTTGGTTCTTGGCCTCCTCGAAAGAAAGAAAGAGATTTTTGTTGTTGCTTGGTCTTCCATGTCTCCATATACGATACCGCGACCTGGCCTTTGTTACTTCATCCATCTCTTATCTTTCGAGGGGTTTTCCTTTTTCTGTACCCATGATATTCTTGGGCGATTCCTGTCATGGTGGATTTCGATTTCGTCTTGGAGCTCCCTTTCTTTTTGGGATTCATGTCTGGTCTCGATTCGATCCTCTCTGAGTCTGTGTCTGTTTCTTTTTGATGTATTTCTGTGTTGACGATTTAAAAAATATTTTGCATCTCTCCTCTAATCTCCTCTGCTCTATCCCTGTGTCCGTATGATTGTGAAGTGAAGCGCGACGGCTAGCGTACTAGCGGTTGGTTGGTACGTGGACAGCACCTTGAACCCGCTCTCATCCGCATTCCTATAAAACGTTTTCCCTTAGACTCGCCACACTGCCCCTACATAGCCCCTAGCGCCTACATACATTATATCAAGGGACGGCTCGTGGCCTCTTGCGCTTGCGATTCGTGGGCAGAAACTTTTCCCAGCTCATTAGCTGATTAGAAGGTTGTGACATTACTACTTTACTTTATATCAGAAGAAGAAACAGAATGGGGGATATAGCAGAGGCATTCGAAGAAATCAAGCGTCGTACACTGGTGGGCCTGCAAGTCGCATTTTTCCGCTTCTCGTCTACTTAAAATCTACACTTCTTTTTCTGACGTATACTGTTCTCAGTCCAGTTACGGACCCTATCGGATCGAGAAACTGGACGAATGCGATGTACGTCTACAATGCTCGCATCGTCGAGATCGCACGGACCGCGCGGGAAGTCGTCGCCTTTCTCCAATCCAAGCGAAATACATTCGCATCCCTATTTCGCCTCCCGACGGAACTCATCTGCGAAATCGTCCTCTGCTTGAATATGAATGGCCGACTCCGTGTCTCATGGACTTCATCGTACCTTCGTCAAATCTGCCTCGCTCGTCCTTCTATCTGGGCAGACTTGAACTTTTCTTGTCATTCTCCATTTCTACTACGCTGCTTGCTCGACCGGGCGGCAAATGCACCCTTGACGCTCCGCCAGGGCCTTTCGCTGCACTCCAACCCTATGAGGTCGGTAACCAGACCTACTAGATATGCCAAATATGATTACATCGACCATCGTCTTTCATTCCCTCTTGAATGGGAGCCATCAACCCTACTTCAACGGACAGAAACACTCCATCTCAGCAGTTCATTTGCAATGTATACGTCTCCTTTAGAGTTCATTACTTCCTCCTGTTTCGAGCAGCCAATGCCCCTTTTGGTGACACTCAAATTACGCGCCTCGACACTCAGCTACAAATCTCCCGCGGGGCCACGGAACCAAAAGCACTGGTTCGCAGGGGATACCGGCCTACTGCGTCACATCTCCTTCCATCGATTATCCGCGCCGTGGCACGACCCCATTTACAAGAACCTCATCTCACTCGCGTTGCATTATCCATCTGTACCAATCTCGCCGGTCGAACTCGTCGACATCCTTTCCAGGTCTCCCATGCTGCAGGAGCTGGTGCTCCAAGGCGCTTTAATGGAAGGTGGCATAGAAGAATCGCCGGCCCCCGTTGACCTACCTCACTTACAACGCCTGCACGTCGAAATCAACCAGTCGGGGTTCGACCGTAACGGTGGTTCCCGTACGATTCGACTTTTCCTCTCCCTCATCCGCCCGGGTCCTTATTGTAAACTTCACATAGAAACCAATGACCTCGGTGCCTTTCCCTCGCCGACACCGGAGCGGTCTTGTTCGTGTATCTTGCAGCACACCGATACGATACGTATAACGGCCGTGAGGAATCGGATAGAGCTGCATGGTTGCAGGGACTTGGACGTTTTTTGGTCGTACATCGCGACCGATGAGACCGTCCTTCCCGGGGGTTTCGATGTCCCCGATTTTCATTCCCCCGCTATGCTTGCGGGGCTTTTGCACATAGCAGATACTGCAAGAATGCCTTGGGACAAAATTACCACTCTATCCATTGCATTATCTGATCGGGCTGTGGAGAGCATAGGTACACGCGTGCAAGGACCCACCGGGTTGAACCCCCCATACCATAACTTCTTCACTAGGCTTTTCGGAAGGTGTATCAACCTCCGTAGCCTCTCGCTTTCCACCACGAATCCAACGGCTATCCTCGTCAATGCGCTCTCTGCGAGTTGTCGTACGCTTACAGAGTTATCGGTAGATGGTAATATCAAGGATCCGATCTTGCTTTCCCTTTGGGTCGAGGAGCGTTGTTCCAGCCCATGGCAATGCGATAAAATCACCAAGCTCTTCGTGAAGCATCGCGATGACGTTGGGGGGCGAGAAAAGCTCCTCCCGGACTACGAGGAGCTACTGGATGTTGCTAAGACACGCTTCACCTCGACAGTACCGGAATTTGGTTGGAAAAATCTTCAGCGCGAGCATCGAGATCACATGTTATGGCAGGAACCCTCTTGGGATGACTTTGAGTTTCTACCATAATATGTGGCACTTTGTTGGCCTAAACACGAAAGCTGGACTGTTCTCTTGGACATTATACTCATGCGAACAATTTTTTTTTTGTTTTTTTGCTGCTCTGTGCTAGTATCTGTTGTTTTAGTAACTCCTTGACTTGACTAGCCACATTATATTCTTGCGAAAAGTTAAATAAATAAATAAAATCGGGGGCGTTGGACCTTGTCGTTTACGTCGTAAATACTGAATTGAGCTGATTTCGGAATCATCGGAAGCTTTTTTTATCCAAGGAAGGAACGATTTTACGCTTAACCTTTTTTTTTTTTCGGTTCGGTGGTAATGGCGTCAAACAGGGCACGTCAAGGAGAAGGAGAAGGGAGGAACACGAGGCACGCAACAAATTTGGGAGGCGCTGTGGCATCTCAGTCGAGGTGTCGAATTTAACCAGAATGCTTAGAAGCGTCTTGTTCGCTTTTCAAACCCGGGGACACTTTAACTATTCCCGGATCTTGACTTCCTTGACTTCGTACAGGGCCGGGAAGACGGGAGCCGGGTCATGCTTATATCGACATGTCGACACATCGACAGTCTCATATAATGTATAGATATACAAAAATACAAAAATACCAGATAATACTCATAAATATATCAATAAAAGACTATAGAAGCTTGTCCGCTTTGCAATTAAGATCGGGGGAAAGTGGATCAGTCCTCGTTGTTTGGGCGTTGGAGCCTCAGCCGAAGGGCAAGTCAACTCAATCGTGGTGGCATCGGTGGAGCTGCTATTAATGCTGTGCCTCACCGAACGATCGGAACGGGTCGAATAGAGAACTTCTGAGAACCCTGAGAATTGGGAACGCTGAGAATTGAGAACTCTGAGAATTGAGAATTGAGAAGTGAGAACTGAGAAGTGAGAACTGAGCAATTTACAAAGGGGTGATGGTGTGGGGGGGTGGAAAAAGAACCGGAGCCCCTTTCGCAATTATTATGAATGGGAATTCAATGCCCGTATCATACAACCTCCGAGGCTGCCGAAGAGGCCTTTTCAGACAAGCTCCGTCTATGTTATTATACGTATACCTGCGTGGCTCAAGGTACCCTGCGTGGCTTCCTTTGAACAGTCTGATCCGAAAAGGTTGCCTCACTTCATATACCTACTCCAATTCTTCCCATTTGAGGTCAATTAATGAACTGGTTTACTCTTTTGAAGACCGTCGATGAGCTTGTAAACAGTGACCATAGGAAATTATTAACTGATGTCCTCTATGCAAATCCCATGGATTCGCACCCTGGTGAGCAGTACTGGCAATCTTTCTTCGGTTGACGTAGATTTCACACCATTACTTTACGTCCTACCGTTGTCCCCCAAGGGCCAAAGGGCCTTTCATTGAATGAACAAGGGTTGTCGGATTTACAGTACTAGTGATCTGAATGTCAATCTCTTGGAATTTCGTTAACCTGATATTGGCGCTTGCATCGAGTATAGAGATTTCTGTATATACCAACCCTGGCGTTACCATCGAAACATTGCCTTATAAAAGCAAATTCTGCATCGCGAACCTTGAGAGAATCATTTCATGTGCACTTAGCTACCAGATCAGGGGCGTTGGTTCAATTAGCATTATACAGGTCCACGACATTCTCATATCACTTCTCAGAGTCGGTTGACCTACTAGGGCAGAAAGATTAAGCGCAGCTTTGGTCTACCGCTCGTGGACCTCCCACACCGCACTGGCATCATCCAGCGATGTACAAAGTGTCTCTGAGGCATATGGGATCAACGTACAATTAAGGAATCGCACCTACTTGCGTAGGGGCATAGTAGAGGACCCCATCGATTCCGGTCAATTGCCGGAGGCCATCATCTGTGCAAATAATTTACTACAGACGCTTCAGCTCGTCGACGTTTTAAAATCCACGAATACTGTCCCCCCCCGGGCCTCCTTCTCGGACTCCGGATCACTTGGGTGGATGTGTGGGCCGCTCGCTAATGTATCGAGGGCGCCATTCCCTCGTCTCGGGACGGCTTATCGATCATAGGTGTCCCTCTTCAGCCGCAACCTGCTTTACGATCGGCTTGAGGATTTTTATCTATTTCCTGTTTATCTTTCCACACCCTCGCGAATGGATATGCCAATGGCTTTCCAGGCTCCCTCTTCTCCTCCAGCATTCGGAGCTGTCGTGACAAATATGGAATAATCGCGGTGCCGACAGCGAGACGGGTGCTTGGAAGCATGAATTGTATCCGCGAGGAGAAGGACGACGGGAGAAAGATGGTAGCGTAACATGTAAAGTATACTATGACAATACCAATGGTGATAAGGGTTCTGCGGCGTGCACGTTGCCTTACCGCCCACTCAGGGAAACGTTCAGTTGGGAAATGGCAATCAGAACGAGGCTTGCCAGTGGGGTAGACATTCGACGGAATAAAGTAGTAAGGCGATGGGTCCCTATTACTCCCCAAAATATCGTATCTACCGGTGATTGTAGAGAGGAACCAACACCGGAAACGTGTGAATAATCGCATCAATCATTCAGAGAGAAAATGCATACACTGTGCGATCAATCGTTCCATGGTAAGCATACGGAAGTTCACGGGGCCTGCATACAAGGCCGCAAATTATTATTTCTATTCCAATCGCGCTCTTTCGACTCAGGTGGTCGGCGATTGCGCCAGCAAATGTAGAAGAGGTAACTGCAGCCATAATAATCTTGATGAATGACCAAACTAGGTACCCAACGTATGTGCGCAGCCCGAACGAAATTTGAGTGTCGAATGATGCACTGATGCAATGAACGCTCCTTGAATCACTCTATCCTTTGCTTACGGGAAAGTATGTAAAATTGGAGGCACGTCAGTTACAGGGCCAAAGAGACCTGAAAATCGCTCGCGAACTTCAGGCAGGACTAATCGGTGAGGAAGGCACAAATGAACCTACCAGGGTCATGACCAAAATCCAATTCGTTAAGGCTTACGGATACAGGCAAAGCGATGATATTCCATTTAGGCATCTTTGGCCCAGGCATTCCCCGCCCGTGCATCAAGCGATGCATGCTTTTAGCAACCGGAGGAGGCTGGCATCAGCTGAGCGACATTCGGGTCTTAGTGTACCTGAAAGTGTGGGGTAGTGGGTGCTCCTACGCGCGGTAGCTCGGCTGGGAAGAATGTGACGTGTTTTGTTTCGACGACACGACCCACGGCTTCACACACATATTGCGGCACCGGGTGAACGAGGCTTGCTGCCGCCCTTGGACTGGAGGCTGGGTGGCATGATCGTTGCGCGCGCATACTATAGCATAGTTACCATCTGGTATCTGTGTGCATCTCCCCTAATTTCGTTGTTTCATTCCCATTCCCTTTAGTTACCGGTCTCTATCGATTATAATTAGACGCAATCCCTAGCCATGAAATCATACAGCCAACTCGCGGTTACCCAAGCAAACTGTCTGGAACAGTGTGGCTCAGGTCGCTTTAGGGTTGACCAGCTCGAATATCTCACAGTGGATGTGCAACCGAAAGCGGAGGAAGTCAAACAACGGAATGCAGGAGAAGTTTGGTTAATTCCTGGCATATATTGCTCCTGTCCTCATTCTGGGGGCGTCCTTGCCAACTTCGACTGGGGCGAAACCGTTACTGCCGTTGCTCGTCCCTTGGACTCAACCGCGTCCAACTGGTATTCAGTCGATGCCTGTACACAACCTGGACCGTGTGGCACGTGCTCAAGAGAAGTTGAAGGAGTTAAGTACGCGATATAACTTTGGTTCGTCCACTTCCCAAGTGCATAGTCCGACGTCGGAGGACTGACAATGTCTGTTGCAGCGGAATTCCGCGTTCGGATCGGAGAGTTCGGAGTGTGTGTACGTCCTATTTCTCCTTTCGTTAATACCTCACTTCTCTAATCGGGACCTTGCAGCAAGTTCAGTTCCGGGTAGGCGAATTACCCACAGTCGGTGGGAGGCGTTCTGTTCTGATGTGGCTTCTACTAGCTCCACGGACAGAGCTGGCCTCACAACTGGCTTGACGAGGATGTCGTAAACGAATCGCACCCTGAGTTGTTACGATTGTTCAAGGGTGAGGTATGTTCGCGTCAAGTTTGGTCATCTTTCCCTCCAAACGCAATTGTTGATCAGACTGGCAACTTTCGTGGTGAGTTTTGTTGCATTTGCGGTTTTGCCAGCAGTCTCCTCGGCATACCCTTTTTCGTTTATTTTCATCAACGACAGGAACTAATAGTCATTCTCTATGTAGGGCTTTGGAGCAATATTCAGAAGAAGCATCCATTAGGTGTATCGACAGCACCTAAAACTGGTATTATACGCGAGGACGGCATCCAGGACATCAAACCTGCGCTTACGCTACCCAGCTCTCCTCCTCCGGGGCTGTCTTTAACTGTGGAAGATGAAATGGATAGTGGAGGTGGTACCACGGGCCAGCCAGCTCCCCATGAGCCAACGCCAGAGCCCCGACGAATACTGTATGATCCAACCCTCTATCCTCCCACCAAACCTGTCGTCCCAAAACAAGGAAGAGCACGAGCACTTGACTTTGAGCCCACTGACGCCCCCCCGACAAAGAAACGTCGAGTCGACCCACCTCCTAAATCGGCGTCCACCTCTGCACCACCACCTCCGCAGCCAAAACAAGTAACGCTCTTCACCGCGAATAAGAGCGGACCAATCACGCGAACTCGAGATGGAAAATTTGTGCCTGTTCCTACTCTGCCGAAGCCACATAAATGGGACCTAAGCTCGGAGGAGCGTGCGGGCCTTGGGCTGGAGCCTTTAATTGTGCCTGAAATTTCTGATGAATCGCAGTCTAGAGATGGGGGATCAAGCATCCGCACATTGGATTCAGGTCTTTATGCGGATCTGCACACTCCCAGAAACCAAGTATGTCATCGTTCTTACCAGAGCTCCAGTCAGCATGCTGACTATATGCAACCTTATGACAGCCAGATACAAGCATCTCTGCAAATGGGGTCCACAAAGTCGCGGATCACATCGTTGAGCTTGAGGATTACGAGGACGACGACGGTGATTTGCGTTTAGACACTGTCGATAGGTACCTACGCTCTTTTCCGTAATTTTTTTTTTCATCACGGTGATCCCAGTCCACAGGACACCCCTGCGGAGTCGACATCCACGTCAAGTTGGACTCGGCCATCTTTTCTTAACATGTCACGAGATGGAAAGGGTTTAGAATCTCGCTTTAATGGGCCATTCCTATCCCTATTCATCCCCCCTTGGTTGCTTGTTTCTCTGAAACCTTGCGAGCGAACACCGACTGTCACCAAAGGCGTTTCTTTAACCCTCAGGGTCGAAGCTATAACTCAATACAACGAAATTGGCACGCATGATCGTCTTGACACCTGGACTAGGCGCTTCCGCGGAACATCGGACATAGAACTTTGGGACATGGACGATCTTCCAAGGCTTTTACCTCAATCTGTGAAATTGAAAAGCCTCTTTCATCAGCTCTCCGTAATAGACGACGCTCCAGATCGAGAGCGTGTGGTATTGCAGGAGTTGGGAAGATCTCTAGCAGCGAACTCGCAGGTTCGAATCTTACATTGTCATCAAATACATATAAGCTCATGACGCCACCCAGTTCATTGTTCTTACGCCCTCGGAATTGCGACCTGATGACCCAGCCTTCGATTCCACTGGTCGATGCAATTGCAAACTATTCCTGTTCTCTCCGCAAAGCGATATCCTTCCCTTTGACTTTGGAATACAAGAACAGACCTTAGATGATAGCCTCGTATGTTATTACGAAGATGTGGACTTGTCCAAGCTCGGTATCAGGGATGTGTAGGTCCGTATCCGATAAATCTACGTCTTTTCTTACTCTAGCTCCCTAAAGAGTTGGTATACATATATGGACGTTGATGAGAGCTAAATTTCTCCCTCTTCTCATCTTGGTACAGCGAAAAGGGACGGCTGCCAAGATGAAATGTGACCTGTGTCAGTTCTGGTGCGACTGATGTGTCTGTGGGCGTCTAAAAGACAAGTATTATCGTGCTCAGTGAAAAGTGATATCGTTGTGATATCGGTTCTCAAGGCGACTCTCACTCGTCAACGTTACTAAACGCCACCCTAATATTGCGATTGCAGACCCGCAAAGGGACTGAGCAGTAAAAGGCCCGAAATATCAAGTCAACTCATCGATCTAGAATGGAAACTGACAGAGGTGGAATTCCACTTGCCGTAACTGAGAGTAACGAAGAGTTGCAGCAAGGGTATCTCGGATGTAATAATCACCCCAGATTTACATGTGGTGGAATGGCAGCATTTGTCAAGTTGCATAGGTAGAATCGAACTGGGAGCACTCTGCAAAATGCCGGAGTCCACTACCACTCCTTCAGAGCTTCGGTGACCCAGCTGCGCAGGATGGGGACAAGGGAATTGTGACCTTGCCACCGTTGTTCCGACCTTCTTCATCATATGACATGAAGGTGGTGTATGACATGGACTCAGAATGGCTCGTAATTAGTTAGTGAATACAGGAACTTGCGGGTTTCAAAGAGCGGTCCCTTTCACAATGACGGAGAAGCATACGTGAACAAGCCAGGGAACCTGGTCTGAGAGACTTTATGACGGGCACACCTCTTGAGGGACGCTCCGTAGTCGCAATAGAGGTTCCAAACAGGAACATGTAGAATCGTGGACTTTGAGCTGTTGGATGGAAAGGGTGGTGTCCAATCTTGAAAACAAACACTCGACCAAATAGTAGCACGCCTTGAACCCAACCTCACCAAGATTTCATCCAGCCAACGTTAAAATGCCACCAAAGTCAGATATCAATAAAGCTGGTTGGGAGCAGAGCGACTTCCCAATTTTGTGCGAAACATGTCAGCGGCATTCCTACCCGTCTTGTTGAAATTCCAACCATTCATAAACCGTTCTTTTATAGGTCTCGGCCCCAATCCATTCGTACGAATGGTAATCCGTTTACTTTTCACGTTCTTGAGTCTCAGCCCGCTGATACCAGTTTAGTCAAAGCAGGAATTCGGACGCGAATGTGGGACTTGCGCGCGTCCGTTTACGGTCTTCAAATGGAACCCTGGTCAAGGATCGAGAGTGAAGTCGACAGTAGTCTGTCAGACCTGCGCGAAGATCAAGAACATTTGTCAGACGTGTCTCTTGGATTTGGAGTTTGGGCTGCCAGTTCAGGCGAGAGATACCGCGTTGGCAATCAAGACCGAGGCGCCGACGAGCGAAATTAATCGAGAGTACTATGCACAGAATATGGAGGGCAAGGTACGTCTCCGCCTCATGGAGAATGTAATATAATTTACGATATACTGACCTCGTACTTGACAGCTTGGGGCAAGCGAATCACTGGTCAAAACTGGACGTGTTGGATCTGCTGCTAGGGAAATGCTGCAAGACATGGCCCGGAACGACCCTTATTATAAACGCAATCGCCCACACATTTGCAGTTTTTTCGTCAAGGGAACATGCAATAGAGGCAAGGAATGTCCATACCGGTACATGCATCGCGTTGGCTCTGGTTCCACTTTCTCTGACTATCCGCCGACAGACACGAAATGCCCGAAGACAACGGCCTGCAAAAGCAAAATATCAAAGACCGCTATCATGGGCGAAACGACCCCGTAGCAAAGAAACTCCTGGCCTCCTATGCTGCCACAAGGGGGCTCGAACCGCCTGAAGATACATCTATCCAATCACTATTCCTTACCACCCTCCCCGCCAACGCAACAGAGGAAGCAGTCCGATTACACGTCATACATTCGTTACCATTTCTCAGCCCGGAAGATATACGTAGCGTAGTGCACGTTGCGAAGAGCCGGTGTGCGTTTGTCAACTTCAAAAGTCGCGCGGCTGCGGAACGTGCGGCCGAGGCTTGGGCTGCTGGTCTGGATATGGAGGGCCAGGTTGTAGGTGTCAAGTGGAGGAAATCAAGAGTGCAGAAGGATGGAGGTGCGGCTGCGGCTGCGGCTGCGGCTACAGGCGAGGCGTCAGCTCCGACACAGGTGCCAGCGTGATCCTGTTATGAACGCGCCGATGTTCTCTTGCATGTATTACACTATTTCTGCTGCTGTATCATTATTATTGGGTTTTGCCTGGACTCGGGCTTCACACTCCCAACATATATTTCCGGTCTACCGCCACCAAATTTCTCATGGAGAATTTGAAGTTCTAAATCTGGCAGATATGGAGTGCTTGGGCTCAGAAGGGCCACAAATCCTGACAAATCTCAGCCAATTTCAGGCTGAGTTGGTATTGTTATTACAAATCATGGGTTAACTTCAGTTGTGGTTGCTGCGCGAATTGTGGTGCTTGCAAATTTTGTTTGAAATTAAGGTCAAAGGGTTAACAAACCGCTTGGGCGTTTGTACACGTGTGGAGTGGTTGAGGTTGTCCTGAGATGATTGAAAACTCTCAGAGGGTACTACTGTTCTATTGACGTTACCAGCTTCCAAAGGTCATCGACATTGAGAGTCCATCCAAGTTCCAGTGCCAACGGCAATATACAATCTCCATTCGGCCCCACATTGTCCATGACATATTCTTCCCTTCCAACCTCCGATGTCCCCGATATGGAGTGTGTTCCAGTCACCATGTTCCACTTTACCGGTCCAGAACGGTTTTCTTCACGTAGCAACCACCCAGGGTGGAAGGCATTGAGGGTGAACATCGCAAGGACGATCGGCGCGCCGTCGAACACATTAAAGTATGCCTGAGTCGTGATGATCCGTCCCGTCCATCCGTTCGCAAATTCGATCGTCCGATAAATGGAGCGAATTAATACCCAGAGGGAAGTAATCCCGGCGCCGAGGAGCATTAGGCGGACATTGGTTGGGAGAGCACGAAAGTCGTTCTCTGAAGATGCAAACGTGGGGGAGGTTGAACCACTATTACTTTGGGAGCAGGAAACAGCCGAGCGGAGTGGTTTGTTCCAGTAGACCCGGAAGAGGAAGTCGGCTCCGAGGATGCAGAACTGGAAAGGATGTGAGTTGACAAGTGGAAATTGTTCAACACTAGAGGACGTACTAGTATCGTCCCGATCATCTGGGCGATGACCCCTAACATCATCATCTTCCCTCCAGGTTCGGGGTCGTTCCCATCCTTCGCAGCGATGGAGGCCTTTCCACTGCCATAGGCCTGAATGACAAGCGTGGCGAAATCGAGGGACATGAATACGATCAAGTCTGTACACGAATGAGGATGAGACGGGTGAGCGGAACGGGAAAGGGACTGAAGTACACCATCGAGGTGGGAGCAAGCTATACTGTGTCCCTATGCGCCTTGTTATGAGAGTTAGGATATTGAAAACGGCCGCAGTGAGGAACGAAGGTGGAATAATAGTGGTCGTGATCCTGTATGGGAGTGGGTGAACCCGTTCGCATTTGCGACCAGTAGATAGCGCACCGAATCAGGAAAGGATCCACCTCTTGTGAATTATTCGAGTTCCAGAGCCGCGCCGCCCACCCTATTATCTCAGAAAGACCGCAGAGCACGACGGTCGGGATCATCCACCATACGCGCAAACGGGTTGCCTGAGCAACATGGACAAGAGCAGTGAGGGAGTAGAGGACGACGAAGAGGACGCAGATCGAGGTGGTCGGCGTGTATCCATATAGAGAGGATAACTCCAAGGCAGCAGATTCGCTGGCGGTGTCGGGAGTTGTAGAATTACCCATAATGCCTATCCTCGATGTTTTGCACAGAAAGGGTTTGGTCAGGGCGCATCAATTTGAGTAATCGTGGAAGGGGCTGATCTATCTTACAGAGGTAGTGAGAAGAGTAAGATTAGGCCGTCGTCAAGATTGAAGGGGGATTATGTGACTAGGCATAAGTCAGCCGCGTGTTACCTGAAAGCGTCAGAAGGCGAGTGAGTTGGGCTACATAGACCATGACGAGTCGGACTCTATCGCAGCCATTCACCATGCCATGTCACGCTAGGGTAGGTTCTGTTGGACAATGATATAGAACGCTATGGACGGGATGGGGCGGGATGTCCCGGGATGTCCCGGCACGGAGTAGCAACGAAGTGGCATTCGACGATTTCTCTTCGCGTGCATGATAATGGCCGCAGGGTGAGCACGGATGGTGTTGGAGTGCACACCCCGCGGCTGCTACGCCCTTGATCGTCTTGGTCGTTTTAATGATCGCTTACTCTCCAAAAATCGGGGCTCCCGTTTATATGTATAGAAGCCCCTATTCCCGTATTAGAAAAGGGCAGTAGTTTCGTGTGGTATGCTTCGATCTGACGCTCGTTTTCTATCTTTCCGTCAGATGGCCGTGGGCTCACGGTGGGAATCATGGCGGACTGCATTTGGCGGTACGCATCGGTTTCTCCTCCATGAACATAAGGTGCGCAAGCTTGGTTTTTTCATAGAAGCACGGCGATGCTAGATGTACAGGGGCACATTGGAACATGATTGCATTGACAAAATATTGGAAGGTACAACACTGAGAACGGGACCATACGAAGCCCAGGGACGGGTTTTAAAGCACAGGGATGTACTAAATAAATAGAAGGAGGGGTGGGGCTTAGAGAGTACATGGCTTTCATGCTACAGGAGTCTCCTGAAGAATTTGTAACGTAGTTTAACTCCTATTCAATGCTACTACTTTAACAGGGAGGTGGTGCATCATAGCATAGCCATACCAAACGATTCAAGAGGAGCGAAGGCCCGCTACCCTCTGACAAAGGCCTTGTCGTCAAGTGGTGCCAGCCCCCATGCTTTGAGGTCTCTGCCTCCGGTTACTCAGTCCATGGCAGGCGTTCCACAGTGATGCAGGCTGATCCACCCTAATGATGCAACTTCCACATGTGGAAGCGCGCGCACTTCGGTGTGGCGCGCAGGTATAATACGAGAAATGGATTGAATAACATTTGAGGGCCTACCACGGAAGTTGGCGTGACATCAGAGATAACCACAATGGCTGTGATGGATTCAGATCATTATCGGGGA
>WNFL01014999.1_pt1 | contig 15491 bp, 13 predicted proteins | sample 5400361 | NCBI WGS metagenome assembly WNFL01 (sample SAMN13153351, study PRJNA577476) | soil metagenome | isolation source: 40 cm soil on Douglas fir-dominated hillslope | place: USA:California | collected 2013-09-17
CGGAAGTCCATCGACATCTTGTCGACCTCGTCGAGGAGGAAGACGGGGTTGATCGTTCCCGCCTTCTTCATGAGCTGGATGATCTGGCCCGGGAAGGCGCCGATGTAGGTGCGCCGGTGCCCGCGGATCTCCGCCTCGTCGCGCACGCCGCCCAGCGAGATGCGCACGAACTTGCGGTTCAGGCTCTTCGCGATCGACTTCGCGAGCGAGGTCTTGCCGACTCCGGGAGGCCCGGCGAAGCAGAGGATCGTCCCCTTCGTCTCGGTCACGAGCTGGCGCACCGCGAGGAACTCGAGGATCCGCTCCTTCACCTTCTCGAGGCCGTAATGGTCCTCGTTCAGGATCTTCTCGGCGTGCTTGATGTCCTTCATCTCCCGGCTCGCCTTCTTCCAGGGCACGTTCACGAGCCAGTCGATGTAGTTGCGCGAGACGGTGGCCTCGGCCGAGACGGAGGGCATCGCCTCGAGCCGTTTCAGCTCGGCCAGCGCCTTCTCCTTCGTCTCCTTCGGCATCCCCGCCTTCTCGATCTTCTGCCTCAGCTCCTCGACCTCGTCGGTGCGGTCGTCCTTCTTGCCGAGCTCCTGGTGGATCGCCTTGATCTTCTCGTTGAGGTAGTACTCCTTCTGCGCCCGCTCCATCTGCTTCTTGACCTTGTTGTTGATCCGGCGATCGATGTTGATCTTCTCGATCTCGATCTCGAGGAGGTCCTGGAGCTTCTGGAGGCGCTCGAGAGGGTTCGCCGTCTCGAGGAGCGACTGCTTCTCGGCCGTCGCGATCGACGTGGGGAGGTGCCCGGCGAGCATGTCGGCGAAGACGTCCGGGTCGTCGAGCTTCAGCGAGGAGAGGAGGCCTTCGAACGCGAGGTGGTGCGAGAGCTTCGCGTACTGCTCGAAGACTCCGAGCACCTTCTGCATGTAGGGCGCGACGTCGGCCGCCGGGCCCGGGATCTTCGCCTCGAGCCTCTCGACGGCGACCGCCAGATGGCTGCCGCCCGTGAACCAGCCGCGGATGCGGCCGCGCGAGATCCCCTCCACCATCACCTTGATGTGCCCGTTCGGGAGCTTCAGAGACTGAACCACGGACGCGATGACGCCGATCTCGTGGATGTCGCCGGTGCCCGGCTCGTCGACCTTCGGGTCCTTCTGCGCGGCCAGGAAGATCCACTTCTCCGTCGAGAGAAGGGCCGTCTCGAGCGCGGCGATCGAAGAGGCGCGCCCCACGACGAACGGGGCCATCATCCTCGGGAAGACGACCATGTCGCGGAGCGGGACGAGGGCCAGCGTCTTCACGTCGGACGACGTGGGCGCGGGACCCTCGGAGAATCTCGTTACGGCCATGAACTCACCTCGAAGAGCTGTGAAGGGAACGGGGATGCCTCGGCGCGGAACGCGCCCGGCGAAGGCGGGGAGAGCCGGGTGGGGCCGCTCTCAGCCCACCTTCCGGAGCGAAAGGATCGGAGCCGCCCTGCGGAGCACGGCGTCCTTGGTGATGACGCATTCCTCGATCTCCTCTTCCGAGGGCACCCGATACATGACGTCGAGCATCAGCTCCTCGAGGATGATCTTCAATCCCCGGGCTCCGACGTTGCGGACGATCGCCTCCTCGGCGATCTGCTCCATCGAGTCGTCCGTGAAGCGGAGCGTGACGTTCTCGAAGTCGAGGAGCGTCTGATACTGCTTTATCAAAGAGTTCTTCGGCTCCTTCAGGATGGACACCAGGGCCGAACGATCGAGGTCATGCAAGGTCGCGACCACGGGGACGCGGCCGATGAACTCCGGGATCATCCCGAACTTGATCATGTCCTCGGGATGGACCTTCTCGAGGATGTCGCCGGCGCGCTTCTCCTTCTTGGAGACGATCTTCGCGCCGAAACCCATCGACCTCTCCGTGAGGCGGCGGCCGATGATGTCCTCGAGCCCCACGAACGCTCCGCCGCAGATGAAGAGGATGTTCGTGGTGTCGATCTGGATGAACTCCTGGTGCGGGTGCTTCCTCCCGCCCTGGGGCGGCACGTTCGTGACCGTCCCCTCCAGGATCTTCAGGAGCGCCTGCTGGACGCCCTCGCCCGAGACGTCCCTCGTGATGGACGGGTTCTCGCCCTTCCGCGCGATCTTGTCGACCTCGTCGATGTAGACGATGCCGCGCTCGGTCTTCTCCTTGTCCTGCCCCGCAGCCTGGTAGAGCTTCAGGATGATGTTCTCGACGTCCTCGCCGACGTAGCCCGCCTCGGTCAGGGTCGTCGCGTCGGCGATCGTGAACGGGACGGAGAGCATCTTCGCGAGCGTCTGCGCGAGGAGGGTCTTGCCGGTACCGGTCGGCCCGATCAGGAGGATGTTCGACTTCTGGAGCTCGACGTCGAGCTTGCGGTTCTTCTCGAAGTAGTCGATCCGCTTGTAGTGGTTGTAGACCGCGACCGCGAGCTTCCGCTTCGCGATCTCCTGGCCGACCACGTACTCGTCGAGGAACTCCTTGATCTCGCGCGGCTTCGGGAGCTTCGTCTCCGGCTTCGCCTGGTCGAGGACGCGGTCCTCCGCGATGATGTCGAGGCAGATGTCGACGCATTCGTCGCAGATGTAGACCGTGGGACCGGCGATCAGCTTCTTCACGTCGCGCTGCGACTTGTTGCAGAAGCTGCACCTGAGAACGTCGCCCGTACCCGCCTTCTTCGTCATCGTGACCCTGCTCCCTGAAAGATTCTAGCCCTTCTCCCCACCGGTCAACACCCGGCCGAGGTGCCAGATTCCCGAACCGCGACCTCGGTCACACCGCCACCGGCACTTCCCGGCGGTTGATGACCGTGTCGATGAGGCCGTACTCCTTCGCGGCATCGGCCTCGAAGATGTTGTCTCGGTCCGTGTCGCGCTCGATCCGCTCGAGCGGCTGGCCCGTGTGCCCCGCCAGGATCTCGTTCAGACGCCGCTTCAGGCGGAGGAGGTCCTTCGCGTGGATCTCGATGTCGGACGCCTGGCCCTCCATGCCGTACGCGAGGGGCTGGTGGATCAGGACCCGCGCGTTCGGGAGCGCCGCGCGCTTCCCCTTCGCGCCACCGGCCAGAAGGACGGCCGCCATCGAGGCCGCCTGCCCGATGCAGTAGGTCGCGACGTCCGGCTTCACGTACTGCATCGTGTCGTAGATCGCCATGCCGGCCGTGATCGAGCCGCCGGGCGAGTTGACGTAGAGAGTGATGTCCTTCTCCGGGTTCTCAGCCTCGAGGAAGAGCATCTGCGCGATGACGAGGTTCGCGATGTCGTCGTTGATCGCCGAGCCGAGGAAGATGACGTTGTCCTTCAGGAGGCGCGAGTAGATGTCGTACGCGCGCTCCCCCCGGTTCGTCTGCTCGATCACCATAGGAACGAGATAGCTCATGGAACGACCCCCGGCTCGATATTACGGCGCCGGAGCCGCCGTGGCCTCGGACAGGAGGAAGTCGAGCACTTTCTCGATCCGGATCTCCTCGCGGACGGCCCCGAGCCGCTCGTTCTTCACCAGCGCGGCCTTGAGCTGCGAGAACGTCACGTCCATCGCCACGGCGCGCCGCTTCAGCTCCGCGTCGAGCTCGGTGTCGGTGACCTCGATCTTCTCCGCGTCGCCGATCGCGTCGAGGAGCAGGTACTCCTTCACGCGCCGCACCGCCGCCGGGCGCGCCTCGTTCCGCAGGTTGTTCCAGTCGATCTGGGCTTCCTTCAGGTCGACGCCCTGCCGCGCCGCGTAGCGCGCGTACTCGCGGAGCGCGGAGTCGACCTCCGCGTCGACCATCGAATCGGGAGCGTCCACCGGGTTGAGCGCGAGGAGCCCGTCGAGCGCCGCGCGACGCCGCTTCTCCCTCAGCGCCTGCTCCTTCTCGCGGACGAGCGACTCCCTCACCTTCTCGCGCAGCATCGCGAGGTCCGCGCCCTCCGGCGCCTCGCCGTCGCGCGGCGTCAGCGCGAGCTTCGCGAGCTCGTCGTCGAGCGGCGGCAGCACGCGCTGCTTCAGGGCGACCAGCGAGACCGAGTAGAGAACCGACTTCCCCGCGAACGCGGAGTCCGGCGCCTCGGCGGGCCAGTCCTTCTGGAAGCTGACGGTGACGCCCGGCTCGGCGTTGCGGAGGTGGGCGCTCATCTCCGGCATCGTCTCCTCGCCGCCGATCTCGACGAGCTGCTTGTCGGCGTTGAAGTCCTGGCCGTCGCCGTACGGGAAGCTGCCCTTGACGTCGACGAGCGCGAAGTCGCCGTCCACCGCCGCCCGCCCCTCGACCGGCTCGTACGTCGCGTGCCCCTCGCGGATGCGGCCGATCACGCCGTCGATCTCCTCCTCGGTCGGCGCCGTCGGGTCGGTCGGCACCTTCAGCCCGCGGAAGTCCGCGGGCGCCACTTGCGGGCGGACTTCCAGGTCGACGCGGAACGAGAGCGGCGCGTCGAGCTCGAACTTCAGGTCCTCGATCTTCGGGCGCCCGAGCGGCACCAGCTTCTTCTCGCGCAGCGCCTCGGCGACCGTCTCCTGGATGAGCGAGTCGAGGACCTCGCTCTTCACCTCGCTCTCGAAACGCTTCCTGACGAGAGCGGGCGGGACCTTCCCGGGGCGGAAGCCGGGCAGGCGCACCTGCTTCGCGATCGCCTTGACGGCGCGCTCCGTCGCGCGCTTCACATCGTCGGCCGGCACCTCCAGGGAGATCGACTTCTTCGTGGGGGATTCTTCGACGTAATCGGTGATCATCTCGTTTCCGAAGGCTAGGATAATCCGCGACGGGCGCTGTCGCGGGAGTGGCGGAATGGCAGACGCGCCGGACTTAGGATCCGGTGGGGCGACCCATGAGGGTTCGACTCCCTCCTCCCGCACCATATCAGCCGGCGCCCGCGGGTTGCTGCGCTCCTATCGCTTCCCTTTCTCGAGCCACCTCTTCATCCAGCCGAAGACTTCCTGGTGCCACCGCTCGCTGTTCTTCGCCTTCAGGACCCAGTGGCCTTCGTCGGGGAAGACGAGCGCCTCGGAGGGGACACCATGGCGGCGCAGGATCGTGAACATCTGGAGGCCCTGATCCACGGTGACGCGGAAGTCGAGCTCGTTCGTGACGATGAGCGTCGGCGTCACGATCTTGTCCGCGTGAAGGTGCGGCGAGAACTTCGCGTACTGCGCGTGCGCGGCGGGGGTCCAGGGCGCGCCCCCGAACTCCCAGTCGGAGAACCAGAGCTCCTCGGTCGTCAGGTCCTCGGACTCGAGGTTGAAGACGCCGTCGTGCGTGACGGCCGCCGCGAAGCGGTCCGTCTGCCCGAGGATCCAGTCGACCGCGTAGCCCCCGTAGCTGGCGCCGGCGATCCCGAGCCGGCTCGTGTCGACGAACGGCTTCTTCGCGACGGCGTCGAAGACGGCGTTCAGGTCCGTCATCACCTTCCCGCCCCAGTCCTGCGAGATCTCGTCCACGAACTTCTGCCCGAAGCCGGTCGAGCCGCGCGGGTTCGGGCAGACGACGACCCAGCCCTGGGCGGCCCAGAGCGAAGGGTTCCACCGGTACGACCAGCCGTCCTCCCACGCGCCCTGCGGGCCGCCGTGGATCAGGAAGACCGTCGGCCACTTCTTCGACCCGTCGAAGCCGGGCGGGCGGAGGAGCCACGCCTGGATCGGCGCGCCGTCCGCGCCCGGTGTCGTGAAGGTCTCGGGCTCCGCGAGCGCGACGTCCTTCCGCCACGCGTCGTTCTCGTGCGTCAGAGCCTTTGCGCCCTTGCCGTCCGGCGCGACGCGGAAGAGCTCGGCCGGCGAGTTGAGAGTCGACTTCGCGTAGATGACGGCGCTCGCGCCGGCGGCGGGGCTCGCGATGTGGCCGCCCTTCGCGATCTCGCGTGGCGCGCCGCCGGAGACAGGGACGGCGTAGAGGTTCGCGCGCGCGTCGCTCTCCGCCGTGAAGTAGACGGTCTTGCCGTCGGGCGAGAGCGCGACGTCGCCGGCGGCGAGGTCGGGCGACTCGAAGAGCGTCTTTTTCGTCTTGCTCTTGGGGTCCCAGACGTCGAGGTACCAGCGGTCCGACTCGAAGCCGGCGCGCCGCTGCGCCTTCACGAGGAGGCGGCCGTCGGGCAGGAAGACCGGGTTCGTGTCGGCGCCCTTGTTCGACGCGGTCACGTTCTCCGGCTTCGCGAGGTCGCCGTCGAGACGCACGACGAAGACGTCCATGTTCGTCGACCAGGCCTCGCGGTCGTTCCCCTCGCGGTTCGAGACGAACGCGAGCTCCTTGCCGTCCGGCGAGAACGCGACCGCGCCGTCCTCGTAGAAGAACGTCGGCGAGTCGTAGTCGCCCGGCGTCACGTCCCTCGGCGCCCCGCCCGCGACGTCCACGACGAAGACGTGGTGGCGCACGTTCTCGCGCCACTCGCTCCAGTGGCGGTAGAGGAGGCGCGTCAGCTTGTGGACCTTGACCGGCGACTTCTCGTCGTCCTCGGCGCGCTTCTTCTCGCACGCGAGGTCGGGGCAGTCGGGGTGGACGTCCGCGACGAACGCGAGGCGCTTGCCGTCCGGCGAGAAGACGAGAGGCGCCGAGACGCCGCCCGGCACGTCGGTCACCTTCCGCGGCTCGCCGCCCGAGAGGTCCATCAGCCAGACCTGCGTAGCGCCGCTGCGCGAAGAAAGAAACGCGAGCGTCCTGCCGTCGGGCGAGAAACGAGGCGTGTCGTCGGTCTTCTCGTGCGTCGTGAGGGCCCGCGGCGCCTCGCTCCCGTCGAGCGGCGCAATCCAGACGTCGGCGTTCCGCGTCCCGGAAGCGACGTCGGTCGTCGTCCGGACGTAGAGGACGCGCCTGCCGTCGGGCGAGAGCTGCGGGTCCGACACGCGGACCGCGCCGAGGAGGTCCTCGATCTTCATCGGCCGTGCGGCGAAGAGAGACGACGGAGCGACGACGAGAACGGCCGAGAGCGTCGCGCGGCGAAGGTGTGCGTTCATGGGAGCTCCCAAAAAAATCGACCGGCCTCGGGGCCGGTCGTGTGAAAACTTCTGGTGAGCCGCGAGGGACTCGAACCCACAACCTAGAGATTAAGAGTCTCTTGCTCTACCAATTGAGCTAGCGGCCCGGAAGGCGCCAAGGGCGCGAGCGGCGGATGATAAGGAAGGCCCGGGGACGACGCAAGCGAGCGTAGGGCGACTCACGGCGCGTGAAGCTCGATGAACCTCAGCCGCGCCGATCTAGCGGCACGACCGCCGGCTAGTGCCCGCCGAGATAGCCGAGCGACCGGAGGCGCTCCATCTGCTCCTTGTCGAGCGCGGCTGGGACGGGCTCCCCGGTGACGGGATGGCGCTGCGCCTTCCACGCCGTCAGATCGCGGTGCAGCCGCGCCGCGAGCGGGCCGCGCTCCGCGAAGAGGTCGTGCGTCTCCTTCGGGTCCGCGGCGAGGTCGTAGAGCTCGACGCGCGGCGGCCGCAGGGTCTCGATCAGCTTCATCGCGCCGCTGCGGACCGAATACCGGCGCCCGCCGTACTGCGCGAAGACCGGGCCGTCCTTCGGCCCCTTCACTTTCGGAAGGATGACGGGACCCTCCATCCAAGGCGGCGGCGGCACTCCGGCGATCGAGAGGATCGACGGCGCGATGCTCACCTCGCCGACGAGCGCCGTCTCCACGGCGCCCCTCCGCAGCCGCACGCCGCCGCTGCCGACCGCGATGAGCGGCACGTGGAGAAGCTCTTCGTAGAGCGTGTCGCGATGGATCATGCCGCCGTGCTCGCCGAACTCCTCGCCGTGGTCGCTCGTCACGATCACGAGCGCGTTCTCCAGCACCCCGGCCTCGCGCAGTTTCTCGAAGAAGCCGCGGAGGACCTCGTCGGTGTAGCGGAGCCCTTCGTCGTATCGCGCCCGAGAGAGGCGGATGTCGGCGGGCTTCAGCGACGTCAGCGCGCTGTTCGCATGGAGGACCAGGTTCTCGCTCGTCGGCTCGAACGTGCTGTCGAATGTGCCGAACATCCCGCGGTATGGCGCCGGCGGCGTGTACGGCGAGTGGACCTGATACGTGTGGAGGAACAGGAAGAGCGGCCCTCCGCCCGACGGGGAGACGAGCTTCAGCATCCGCTCCGTCACGGCTTTCACGCCGCCGCCCGAGTCGTCGTAGACGTCGAACCCGCGCGCGAACCCGAGCGCGCCCGCGACGTGTGCGCCGTCCGTCACGCCGAGCGTCCTGTAGCCGTGCTCTCGCAGGATCTGCGAGACGAGCGTCACCCTCTCCGGTATCCGCTCGGGCGGCATCTCCGCGGTCCCGACCGCATAGCTGACGCGGTGCGTCTCCTGATAGAGGCCCGAGAGCATCGTCGCGTGCGACGTCGGCGTGCCGTGCGTCGACACCTGCGCGTTGGCGAAGCGGGTTCCCGACGCCGCGAGCCCGTCGAGGAACGGCGAAGCCGGCCGCTCGTTGCCGTAGCACGAGAGCGCGTCCGCTCGGAGCGCGTCGAGCGAGATCAGGAGGATGTTCGGCGGCACGGCGTCGCCCGCAGCGCGGGGCCCGCTCGCCGCGAGCACGATCAGGCCGATCACGACGCGAAGCTTCACGGGCGTCGCTCTCCGCCCGAATCGATGCACATGTCCTAGTACGTCGGACGAGCGGGATGCGTCGCCGGTTTACGCGATCAGCCGCCCCCGACGAAGCTGACGACCTCGACGCGGGCTCCCGGCTCGACGACGACGTCGTCGTACGCCGCCTTCCGCACGATCGACCCGTTCACCTCGACGGCGACGCGCTCCCTCGGGAGACCGAGCTCCTTCACGAGCTCGCCCACGGTGAGCGGGCGAGGAAGCGGACGCTCGGCTCCGTTCAGCACGAACTTGGAGGTTCCCGCGGCGGCGCTCACCGCACCTTCCTCTTGATCGTCTCCTTCAGCTCGTTGTTCCCGATCGGCGAGGACGCCGCGATGATGAGCGCCGCGTGCGCGTTGCCGACGTCGGGGATCGGGCACGAGGCCTTCACGAGGCCATCGCTTCCGGTGACGCCGCGGAAGAGGATCTGGGGGGGCGAGACGGTGGACACGACCCGGATGGAGATGTGCGCGCCCGAGACCGGCTTCTCGGTGAGAGACGTCGCGGCGCGGACCGTGAGCGCCACGGTCTCGCCGGCTACGAGGTCCCCGCCCTTCATCAGCGTCAGGTCGAGGTGCTCGGAGGCCGCCTCCGACGCGAGGTACTCCATGATCACCTGGTCGAGCGTCTTGTCGCCCGGGCTCGACACGGCCTTCATCGCATGCGACGAGGGCGGGCGCGGACGGGGCGGAGGAGCCGGCGCAGGCGGTGCCGCGGGCGCCCGGATCGCCGGCATCGCGCCGCTCTTCGACGCCAGGATCGCCGCCGCCGCCGCGGCCGCCGCGGGCGAGACGCCCGAGGGCGCCGCGTTGAACGGCGTGCCGGTCTCCGTCAGCTCGTCCGCGGGAGGCTGCGCGCCGGGGCTCGACCCGTCGAAGCGCCCGCGGCGGATCGCCTCGATGATCCTGCGGTGCTGGAGGTCCATGATGTCCCGGACCACCTTCTCGTCGACGCGCCCGGACGCGACGTGCTCGCCGTACGAGGCCTTCTTCGAGAGCAGGATCTCGCCCCCGACATAGACGAGCGACTCGACCACGGGGTTCGCGACCCCGCGGTCCTCCGTCTGCACGTGGAACACGCGCTCTCCGTGCTTGATGTCGGTGTTGAATCCGGTGATCACGTCGAACGCAGATTCTAGGCCGGAATCAGCCTCCGGCCACGGCGCTCGCCGCGCGGCGGGCGCGCAGGATGCCGGCCAGGAACCGCCCGGTCGCCGAGCCCTTCGCGCGCGCGACCTCCTCGGGCGTCCCCTCCGCGATCAGCTCGCCCCCGCGCGCGCCGCCCTCGGGGCCGAGGTCGACGACGCGGTCGGCCGTCTTGACGACGTCCAGGTTGTGCTCGATGACGATCACGGTGTTGCCGCGGTCGACGAGCGCGTGGAGCACCTTCAGGAGCTTCTTGACGTCGTCGAAGTGGAGGCCCGTCGTCGGCTCGTCGAGGATGTAGAGCGTCCGGCCCGTGGCCCGGCGCGCGAGCTCCTTCGCGAGCTTCACGCGCTGTGCCTCGCCGCCCGAGAGCGTCGTGGCCGGCTGCCCGAGCTGGATGTATCCGAGGCCGACGTCGTTCAGCGTGTCGACGATCGTCTTGATGGGCGGGACGTTCGCGAAGACGTCGGCCGCCTGCTCCGCGGTCAGCGCGAGGATGTCCGCGATGTTGAGGCCCTTGTACCGGACCTCGAGCGTCTCGCGGTTGTAGCGCTTACCGCCGCAGACGTCGCACGTGACGTAGATGTCGGGGAGAAAGTGCATCTCGATCGCGATCTGCCCGCCGCCGCCGCAGTTCTCGCACCGGCCACCCTTCACGTTGAACGAGAAGCGCCCCGGCCCGTAGCCGCGCATCCGCGCCTCCGGAACCTGCGACATCAGGTCGCGGATGCAGTTGAAGACGTTCGTGTACGTCGCGGGGTTCGAGCGCGGCGTGCGCCCGATCGGCGACTGGTCGATGTCGATCACCTTGTCGAGGTGCGCCAGGCCCTCGATCTTGTCGTGCGCGCCCGGCCTCTCCGTGGCCCCATAGAGGAGGCGCGCCGCGGCGCGGTAGAGGATGTCGTTCACGAGCGTCGACTTCCCCGAGCCGGAGACGCCGGTGACGGCCGTGAAGACGCCGAGCGGGAAGCGGACGGTCAGGTTCTTCAGGTTGTTCTCGCGCGCGCCGACGAGCGTGAGCGACTTGCCGCTGCCCTTCCTCCGGGTCGCCGGCACCTCGATCGAGAGCTCGCGCGAGAGGTACTTGCCCGTGAGCGAGCGCGGGAAGCTCACGAGCTCGTCGGCCGCGCCCTCCCCCACGACCTCGCCGCCGTGCACGCCGGCGCCGGGGCCCAGGTCGACGACGCGGTCGGCGAAGCGGATGGTCTCCTCGTCGTGCTCCACGACGACGACCGTGTTGCCGAGGTCGCGCATCGCGATCAGGGTCTCGATCAGCTTCCGGTTGTCCTTCGGGTGAAGGCCGATCGAGGGCTCGTCGAGGACGTAGAGGACACCCATCAGCTTCGAGCCGATCTGCGTCGCGAGCCGGATCCGCTGCGCCTCGCCGCCGGAGAGCGTCGCCGCCGCGCGCGAGAGCGAGAGGTAGCCGATGCCGACGTCGTTCAGGAAGCCGAGGCGGTCGGAGATCTCCTTCAGGATCTTCCCGGCGATCTCCGTCTCGCGCGCCGTCGGGCGCAGGCGCCCGAAGAAGGCCTGAGCCTCCTCGAGCGTCATGCCCGTCAGCTCGTCGATGGCGCGGCCGTCGACGAGGACGGAGAGCGCCTCCGGCTTCAGGCGCCGCCCCTTGCACTCCGGGCACGGCGTCGCCGACATGTACGCCTCGAGCTCGACGCGCTGGTCGTCGCTCGAGATCTCCTTGTACTTCGCCTCGAGCGCCGGGATGAGTCCCTTGAACGCCGAGGACCAGGAGTACTGCCCCTTCTGCGACTTCCACTTCCACTTGATCTCGCGCTCGCCCGAGCCGTTCAGGATCAGGCCGCGGATCTCCTTCGGCAGCTCCTTCCAGGGCGTGTCGAGCGAGAACTTCAGATTCTTCGCGAGCTGCTCGATCTGCTTCAGGCGCCAGCCCGAGGAGCCCGCCTTGAAGAGAGCGATCGCGCCCTCGTTGATCGAGAGCTGCGGATCGGGCACGAGACGCTCGGCGTCGACCCGCTTCACGGACCCGAGCCCCGAGCACGCCGGGCACGCGCCGAACGGGGAGTTGAACGAGAAGAGGCGCGGCGTGATCTCGGCGAGCGACGTCCCGCAGTCCGGGCAGGCGTAGGACGTCGACAAGGTCTCGTCCTGCGTCGCGGAGGACGGCGAGCCGCCCTCCGGCACGACCGCGATCGTCACGAGCCCGTCGGCGACGCGCGTCGCGGTCTCGAGGGAGTCGGCGATCCTCACGCGCGTCTCGTCGTCGCGCCTGACGACGAGGCGGTCGACGACGACCTCGATCGTGTGCTTCTTCTGCTTGTCGAGCTCGGGCGGCTCGGCGAGCTCCACCATCGCGCCGTCCACGCGCGCGCGGACGAAGCCCTGCTTCACCATCTCCGACATCTGCTTCTTGTACTCGCCCTTCTTGCCGCGCACATACGGCGCGAGGACGAGGAAGCGCGTCCCCTCCGGCATCGCGAGCACGCGGTCCGTCATCTGCTGGACCGTCTGCGCGGAGATCTCGCGCCCGCAGGTGACGCAGTGCGGCTTGCCGATCGAGGCGTAGAGGAGCCGGAGGTAGTCGTAGATCTCGGTGACTGTGCCGACCGTCGAGCGCGGGTTCTTCGACGTCGTCTTCTGCTCGATCGAGATCGCGGGCGAGAGCCCCTCGATCGAGTCGACGTCCGGCTTCTCCATCTGCTCGAGGAACTGCCGGGCGTACGCGGAGAGGGACTCGACGTAGCGCCGCTGCCCCTCGGCGAAGAGGGTGTCGAACGCGAGGGAGGACTTCCCCGACCCCGAGACCCCCGTGATCACGACGAGCGCGTTCCGCGGAATCGTGAGGGAGACGTTCTTGAGGTTGTGCTCGCGCGCGCCGCGGATGACGATGGAGTCCATGAGATGAAGCCGCCACGTGGGGCGGGGGCGGATTATGGACGAACCCGGGGGCTCCTAGAATCCCGCGCATGAACGCGCTCGACATGCTGAAGGACCTCTTCGCGCACATGGAGTGGGCCGACGCTACGGTCTGGCGTGCCGTTCTCGCGAGCCCTGCGGCCTCCGCCGATACGACCGCCCGCGACAAGCTCTTCCACAAGCACCACGTGCAGCGCGCGTTCCTCCGCACGTGGAGCGCGACCCCGTACGAGAAGCTCCCGCCCGAGAGCCCGACGCTCGCCGAGGTGTTCGCGCTCGCCCGCGAGATGCACGCCGGCTTCGCCGCGCACCTGCCGACGATCCCCGCCGACTCCCTGGACGGTCCGATGGTGATGCCCTGGTCCGCCTACTTCGCGAAGATGTTCGGCAAGGAGGCCGTACCGACGACGCTCGGCGAGACGCTCTGCCAGGTGACGCTCCACAGCACGTATCACCGCGGGCAGGTGAACATGCGGCTTCGCGAGCTCGGGACGGAGCCGCCCCTCACCGATTACATCGCGTGGCTCTGGCTCGGGCGGCCGAAGGCGGAGTGGCCGGAGGTGTCCTGATGCCGCTCGTCAGGATCGACGTTCTCGAAGGCCGCACCGAGACCGAGCTCGCCGCGCTCGGCGACGCCGTCCATCGCGCGCTCGTCGAGGCGATCGGCATCCCGCCCCCCGACCGCTTCCAGGTGATCGAGACGCATCGCGCGGGCCGACTCGTCTTCGATCCGGCCTACCTCGGCATCGCGCGCACCGACGGCATCGTGTTCGTGCAGATCACGCTCTCCTCCGGCCGCACGCTCGAGCAGAAGAAGGCGCTCCACGCCGCGATCGCTCGCAACCTCTCGGGCGCGGGCGTGAGAGCCGAGGACGTCTTCGTGAACCTCGTGGAGGTCGCGAAGGAGAACTGGTCCTTCGGGAACGGAATCGCGCAGTACGCGCCGTGAGGCGCCGCGAAGGGCGCCTGCCAGAAAAAAAGCCGCGAGGGTCTAGGTACTCGCGGCTCTCGGGCGCGGTGGGCGCCCGCCCCCTGGGGAGAGGCGAAGCGGATGCTATGGGCGAGATCGAGATCGGGACAATCCGTAGAAACACCTAGGGACCTCGTAGCGTCCGCTACGCCTTTTCCGGCGGCGTCTTCGGGGCCGGATCGTCCGACGCGTGGTCGGCGACGTAGACCCAGCGCCCGCCCTTCTTCTTCAGCACCTCGGTGAACCGGCCGGTCATCGTGACGGGAGCGCCACCCGCCTTCGGCACGATCGTCATCTGGAAGTGGCCCCATCGGCCGCAAACGTCTCCCGAGATCTCCTCGTGGTCGTCGCTCAGCACGACGTCCTGCACCCGGTTCGCGCCGAGAAAGCCCGTGTACAGCTCCCGGATCGCCTTCTCGCCGCGCGCCTCCGTCTCTCCGGGAAACCAGACGACCGCATTCGGGGCGTAGCACTTCATGACTCCCTCGAGGTCGTTCGCCTTCATCGCCTTCACCCAGGCGGCGTCGACCGACTTGGGGCCGGCCGGCGCGTCGGCCGCGGCGCACGGGAGCGCGAGGATCGAGAGGGCGAGAGTGCACACCAGGCGGGCGGCGGAACGGCTCATCGAGGCACCTCCGGCGCGCGATTCTAGTTCCGCTCGAATATGATCCCCGCCACTCGAAACCATCGAGCAGGAGGAATGAATGAGTATTCGTTTCAGGGTAGCTCTGTGCGCGGCCGTCGTCGGCGTCCTCGCCGGTTCGGCCTTCGCCGAGGACGCGAAGGCGAAACCCGCAGCGAAGCCGGCCGCGAAGCACGCGGCGAAGGCGAGCCTCGTGTCGATGACGCCCGACCAGATGAAGTGGGAGCCGAACCCCGGCGATCCGAACGTGAAGATGGCGACGGCATGGGGCGACTCGAGCAAGGGCGCGCATGGCGCGTTCCACAAGTTCCCGGCGGGCTGGACGTCGCCGCTCCACACGCACTCTGCCGATCTGAGGGAAGTCGTGATCTCGGGGACCTGGACCCAGAAGACCGAGGACGGGAAGGAGACGAAGCTCCCGCCCGGCTCGTACGTCTACCAGCCGCACACCGTGAAGCACGTGAGCGGCTGCGACGCCGGCTCGGAGTGCGTCGTCTTCGTCGTGGCGAACGGCAAGTTCGACCTGATCCCTGCGGACGGCGCCGGCAAGGCCGAGGGCGCCAAGGCAGAGCCGAAGAAGTAGCGAGCACCTCGGTCCCATGACGCTGGTCGCCGGCTCGCGGCTCGGTACATACGAGGTGCGCGCGCGACTCGGGGCCGGCAGCATGGGTGAAGTGTGGCGCGCCGCGGACCCGAAGCTCGGCCGCGACGTCGCGATCAAGGTCCTCCCCGATCTCCTCGCGGCGGACGCGCAGGCGCTCGCCCGATTCGAGAGCGAGGCGCGCGCCGTGGCGGCGCTCTCGCACCCGAGCATCCTCGCGATCTTCGACTTCGGGCGCGAGGACGGGACCGCGTACGCGGTGACCGAGCTGCTCGAAGGGTCGACGCTGCGCGAACGCCTCGCGGAAGGCCCGCTCCCGCTCCGGAAGGCGATCGAGCTCGCCGCGCAGGCCGCGCACGGGCTCGCCGCCGCGCACGAGAAGGGCATCGTCCATCGCGACCTGAAGCCCGAGAACCTCTTCGTCACGGAGGACGGCCGTCTCAAGATCCTCGACTTCGGGCTCGCGAAGCAGCAGTCCGCAACGTACGACGCCGCGCTCACGCACTCGCCGACGGTCGCTCCCTCCACGCAGCCCGGCACCGTGCTCGGCACAGTCGGATACATGTCGCCGGAGCAGGTGCGCGGACTCGCCGCCGACGCGCGCGCGGACATCTTCTCGCTCGGCGCCGTCCTCTTCGAGATGCTCACCGGGCGGCGCGCGTTCCAGAAGGAGACGGCGGCAGAGACGATGACCGCGATCCTGCGCGAGGAGCCGGCGG
>WNFL01109170.1_pt1 | contig 15491 bp, 9 predicted proteins | sample 5400361 | NCBI WGS metagenome assembly WNFL01 (sample SAMN13153351, study PRJNA577476) | soil metagenome | isolation source: 40 cm soil on Douglas fir-dominated hillslope | place: USA:California | collected 2013-09-17
ACCTTCGAAATCGGCAATCAATTTGCCAACTTGATCCTCGAAGGCAAGGAATGGATTCGCAAGCGCGGCGAGCATTTCGAGCGAAGCCAGCAGGCGCATGTCATCAAGGCGCGATTGTCGGAGCTGCAATCGGCCCGGAGGGGCGTCATTCGCCGCGTGGGACAGCAGGTGGCGCAAATTGTGATCGACGTGGAAGACAATGTGATTGCAAAAGCCCGCCGAGCTTTGTTTGGTGAAGACTTCGCTTCCTATTACGAACTTTGCAAGAACAGGCTAATTTTTCTCGACGGTGGCAAGGACGACGTCTTTTTTCTCGAGCACTACATCCTACTGGGAAACTACGCCCGTGACCCCGACCGTTTTGAGGCCATGGATGAACTTTTCCAGGAATTCCTCCGAGAGGCCGGCGTTACTTTCAGCCACGACCCGGCCCATACGGAAGCCATCCAGACACATACCGAGATGCTGGAGGCTGTGCAGGCGATTCGCACTGAAATCGCCAACCTCGAGGAACAGCGCGAAAATACCCGGAAGCGTCTGGATCGAAACGATGGTTTCTTTACCAAATTTCTGAATTCCGGTGATCCCGCCGACCTTAAAGCGTCTCTGAACGACGTGGAGCTTCGGCTCAAGCACCAGGAATTCAAGCTAGAGGAGCTGGGCCCGCAGATTGATGCGGCCAGGCAGAAGCTCGACTTCTTCGTGAAAGATCATGCCGGGAGGCTCGGTGAATATCTGAATGAGCCGGAAAACGCCAAGCGGCTATTCGACGCGAGTTCCGCCGGGGAGGCAGAGGCAGCGGTGCGAGCGCGGTTGCTTGCCCAGCTTCTCGATCGTCTCGAACTCCAGGAAGTTCTCTATCACATCCTGGCAAGCTACGAGATTCAGTCCATTGCTTCGGACTACTGTCCGCCCGTGCACTTGCAGCAACTCCGCAAGGCCCTCGTATCGAAAGAGGAGCTCAAGCAAGTTGAGCAGGTCATCAAGCACGTGCCAGCCAAGAAATTGTCGCTGAAAGCCATCGAGGAGCTTTCCAAGAAAATACGACGCTACTCCCGGGAGGAAAAGCAGACTTTTGTGTTGCGATTTGCGAATGACTTCCTTCGCTTGAGAAGGGACCTGCGTGACGCGGAGCATTTGACCACCTGCATGGAGCGCATCAACCTGGTAACCACGGAAAAGGCGCGCGAACTGTCACGCTTGAATAACCGTCTATACGAATGTGTGCTTCCGGAGGAAGCCCGGCCAGAGCAGGACCACGTGATCTCGCACGTGATCATCAAGTCGGACGTGCGCGGCTCCACGCGCATGACGCAGGATTTGCTCTCACGCGGACTAAACCCCGCTTCGCATTTCAGTCTGAATTTGCACGAGCCCGTCAAGAAGCTGCTGGACCGGTATTCGGCGAAAAAGGTGTTCATCGAAGGCGACGCGATCATTCTCGCTATTTTCGAAACGGAATCGACGGTCGCCTATGCGCGTCCGGTGGCTAAGGCATGTATTCTCTCGCGCCAGATTCTGGCCGTCTGCAACTCTTACAATGAGCGGGCATCGTCCAGCGATCTTCCCGCGCTGGAGCTCGGGCTGGGAGTGGCTTTTCAAGGCTCTGCTCCTACCTACTGGACCGATGGCGATTCGCGAATCATGATTTCAAAGGCGTTGAATCTTTCCGACCGCCTCTCTGGTTGCGCCAAGCTGGCGAAACGCATGCTGTCTGGACAGAAAAGCCACTTTTCGGTCTTTCAGTTCCTGAACACCATGGAAGGTGCGTCGGCGGAAGAGTTGGACGAATTCCTGGTGCGTTACAACCACAACGGCATCGAGCTCAACGATGAGGGATTTCAAAAACTTTCCGAGGAAATTTCGCTTGATTCCATTGAAACAAAGCTCGACATGCCTTGGGGCAAGCAAAGCGTCACTCTGTATTACGGGGAAGTGCCGCTAGGCGAGTCCGTGGAATTGCTCGTGCTGCGCAAGGGTTTCGCGCGGCAATTGCTTCCTGACGGGAAAGTCGGAGGAGCTACTTCGCACCCTTATTACGAGGTCTGCACCAGTCCTGCGCTTTACGACCTCGTCGCAGCTTTGATCCGCACGCAGCAAGCCGCCACTATAGCGTCCGAGCGCTCCTGACCCCCACTTTTGTCCCGCATGTCCCGAACTCGAAGCTGATAAGTATGTACGGCAACTGTAAGGGGCTTCAGCCTACCACCAGTCACGAGCCGCCACTCCCATGCTGAACTGAAGCTTCTAGACGCGGCTGCATAACCACCACTGTGGCGATGGTATGCGCAATAGAATTAGCGAGGCTTCCGATCGAATTTCAGGCTAACACTGCATAGTAGGTCAGTGGACGATAGCTGTCAGGCCGGTAGGAGGTTGAGGGGCGCCGGTTGAGACGGACGACTGGTAAGCTGCCACGCGTGCTGCCCAGTTTCCTATTGCCGACCCACCACATGTGTCCTGCACGGTGACGGTGATTGCGTTTAAGTTTGCATTGCGAAAGTGCGCCCAGAAGTTATTCTCGTCCGTCTGAGACGGCCCGCTGATGTTATTCCCTTGGAACCACCCCGTATCGAAGTTGGTGGTCGGCGTAATCAAGCTCGTTGCGGTGCAGAACGCTTGTCCCCCGTCGGCAAGAATGAAATCGTTTAGCTTCGTGGGCGTAATGCAACCGCTACAGATCGTCAGCGAGGTCGCTGCACTCGCCGAGTTTCCTGCCTGTCCCCCGGAGTCCGCATCGAGGTTACAGGTCCCGCCGACGACATCGTAAATCATGTTGATCGAGTCGTTTGTGGTGGCGGTCCGTGTAAGGGAAATCGTAAGTGGCCCTGGCGGAGAAGAAAACTTCGCGCAGTAGAAGTTGACATGGTTGTGGCCGTTTAAACCCACAAAATCGGCGCCACTAGCGGTCCAGTTAACCACCGTCGGCGATGGGTTTGAAGTGATACTGGAGATGGCATCGTTCCCCACGTAAGCAAAGTAGACCGTATCTCCAGTCGAGATGGCGCCAATGTTCCAAGGATTCGCGGCATTTTTTGGCATGGCATCGTGTGTCTGGCGAACGACGCGAGGCAAGAGGGTCGGAGCGCTGCCTGCAGCCGATGCTTTGAGCGCCACGGCACAACTAATAAAGGAATTAGAAGCGCCTTGCGTGAAGGCGGGATTGATAGCTGAGGTCGAACTGTAGACGCCGTATTGCGCCGCAGCACCATCCCCATGCAACTGAAACGCGAATGCCCAGGCGATATTTGACTGCGAACCAACTGCAAAAGAAGTTTCCGAACTCGAGGACGCCGAATAGGACACTTGATAGAGCAGATCTCCGGCAATTGTTGGCGCCAAGCTTCCAGCGGTAACTGATGTCGATGTGCCTGTGGCGCAGGAAGACGCGTCAAGCACAGCAGCGCCATAGAACTCAGAGACCGTGGGTTGCCAGTAGCCATTCAACTGACCGCCGTTTAGCGTTACCCTGACATAAGTCGCACCCGCAGCGATGTTGACAGCCCGATAGATGCGCAGTTGCTTGTTGTTGCTGATTGCCGAGGACACATCCAGCGTAAACGTGTCGCCCGTATCGTCGCTGACCGTAAAGTTCTGATTCCCGCCCGTGCCGTCGAATCCGAAGGAGAAAATGAGCGTGTCCCCCGCCGTGCTGGTTTCAGGCAGGTCGCATTGATACGCGGGGGTTGAAGACCAAGGGTTCCCGCTCAAACTCGAAGAATTGGCGCATGCTGAAGTAAAAGCAAGCGCGGGGGTCTGTGCAGATATCTTGCATGGTCCTAACAACAAAATTAGGCCGATTATGAATACGTGCTTTTTCATCTACAACGGACTCCTAGTAATGCAATGGCTTGGGCACCGCTCGGAACGTTCGTATTTCACATCACCGTGTTGGTCTAGCAGTAGCCACCGCCGCAAGACTCGAGGCGCGCTCATCCAGACCTTGCCCCAAAGATATGATACTGCTGTGGACAGAGTTTGAAATACTGACCGGAAGTCCAAATAGGGTTCAGGGGGTGATCCTGTACGCCGGGCCAGTCAGGCACCACAGTAATGGTGGCCTTTCCGCTCTTCCCTTCGCTGATATCCAATAGCCCCACGGTAGGACTGGAGACGATTACGAAGATGCGAGCGGTTTCTTATGTCCATTAAGTTCTTTGTCTCGATGATATTCTAGATTCGGAGGCGAAAAGAGTCCGGTGACTTTCCCGGCCTTCAAAGCCGGCGATTCGGTCCTTCGCGGGTCGAATGGTGGGTTCGACTCCCACACGCTTCCGCCAGAACTTCTTTCTCGCAACTGCCTAACGCTTGCACGAGCAAACATAATGGCCTGGTCACCTCGCCGAGGGACCCGAGGATAATTCTCGGGACTAGCTTGATCAAACGGGCCCTCAAAATTTCGAAACCAACATGAGGACGGCAGAATCTCCGCCCAGATAATGGCGTAGACAAACGCGCCGGACCTAGAACTGGAAATAGACGAACGCATTGAGATTGCTTCCAGAAAAGAGTGCCAGCACGACAAGTGCGACTGCAGCGAGAGCGGTTCGAAAGGCATAGGGCGATGTTGCAAACGGATATTCTTGATTGCTTGCTTCTAGCAGCAGATCTACGACAAACAGAGGGATGGAGAAAAGGCCGAGCATGAAAAAAGCGGAGGCGTACTCACTCCGCCAAGCGAAATTTGACAAACCGGCCAGCAATTGCACTGCAGAACGGAGCGACGTAGCCCGGAAGAAGGCCAGGCTCAAGCCAAGTACGTTAAAAGTCAGGATTCGCTGCGCCCAAAGGGAGATGAAACCCGTGGAGCGCTGAGGAAGATCCGCCCCTCCCGACCTGAGTCTGGTAGGGAAGAAGTACCGCTCTACAGCCAACACCACCCCGTGGATGGCGCCAAATATGACAAACGTCCAATTTGCACCGTGCCAGAGACCTGCCAGAACCATGGTAACGAAGAGATTTCTAGAAGTTTTCCAATTTCCATGGGCGCTGCCACCGAGGGGTATGTATAAGTAATCGCGAAGCCAGGTGCTAAGACTGATGTGCCAGCGCCGCCAGAAATCCTGAAGGCGATTCGCGAGGAAGGGCTGGCGGAAATTGACCATGAAGTGGAAGCCCAAGAGCTGGGCGCTGCCGCGCGCGATGTCGCTGTAACCACTAAAGTCCCCGTACACCTGCCATGTGAACGCATAGGTCCCCAGCAGAACCAGCCAGAAGTTCGAGGGCCCGAATTGACCACCAAAGACCGCGTTTGCCAGAACAGCGCAATTGTCCGCGACCACGCATTTTCGAATGAGGCCAGAGAAAATCAGCATCAGACCGTCAAGAAATCGGTCCGCGTCGAAGGTCCGCTCCTGCTGGACCTGCGGAAGCAGGTGGCCAGGCCTTTGTATCGGACCAGCAATCAAGTGGGGAAATAAGCTGATGAAGAGGCCATAGTCGAAAAAGGACCTGGAAGCTTCAATCCTTCCTTTATAGACGTCCACGATATAGGCCACTTCCTGGAAGGTGTAAAAGGAAATGCCCGGCGGGAGGAGGATGCGAATCAAGGGCAAGGGAATGTTGTGAAAACCAAGCTTGTCGAGGGCCCCAACGAAAGAACCCGCGAAGAAATCAAAGTATTTGAATATGCCAAGAATCGTGAAATTGAGGACGAGCGAAAAGATAAACCATTTCTTTCGGTTCGGGTCCGAGCGACTGGGAGAGATTTTCCGCCCGATTAGAAAATCGACCGTGGTGCTGGCGATCATGAGAGCAAGAAATCGCCAATCCCACCAGCCGTAAAAAATGTAGCTCGCAAGAAGAAGGAAGACGTTCTGGGCGCGATGACTCAGACGCCAATACAGCAGGACGACGGGAATCAGGAACAAGAAGTAGACAGGCGAGTCGAAGAGCATATCGTAGAGTCAAACCAGTGTTCGGAACCTCGGCCAGCGACGCCGGATCGGAATCCAACATATTCAAATGGCCGCGGGACGGGCAATCAGCGGAATCATGGCATTGGGACTAGGGGAATTCCTGAATGTATCGGGAAAGAGCGTCCTACCGGCATACCTCTACAAATAACAGTGCCGGCCAGAATGGGAACTGAATTTGAATGCTTTGGACTCCGAAACTAGCCAAAGACTCATTTTGTTCAGTCGGGAATTGCCTGCGTAGTTTTTAGGGTTTAGACCGGATTGTGACGGTGTTCCGTGTCGGCTACCGTTCTGCGAGGGCCGAATTCCCCGTCATCAGCGGAGTTGCTCTATGACTGATACGTTCGCGGGGAACCCAGGCTGGTGCCGCAAAAGGATCCTAATAATTATGGGACTCTTATGGCGGTAGCTTCTCTAGGAGAGTGACCATGGGCGTTCACAATCAACAGTGGCCTTGGTACGCGATTATGGTTAGAACCAACAGGGAGAAGACCGCGACCATGCTCCTGGAAAACGCAGGTTACAACTGCTTCTTGCCTCTGACAAAATACATTCGTCGCTGGTCCGATCGCACAAAAGAATCCGAAGTGCCGCTATTCCCCGGTTATCTCTTCTGCCGGATGAACCCTCACAACCGTCTGCCGGTTCTGATGACGCCGGGCGTAATCCAAATCGTGGGAATGGGCAAGACACCCGTTCCGGTTGAGGAGCAGGAGATCACCGCCATTCAGCGCGTAGGAAAGAGCGGGCTCCCAACAATGCCCTGGCCGTACCTGCAGGTCGGCCATGTTGCTCAAGTTGAAGAAGGACCTTTGCAGGGCATGACCGGAATCGTAATCAGAATCAAGTCGGGAATGAAACTGGTGCTGTCCGTTAACCTGTTGCAGCGCTCGGTCGCCGTCGAGATTGATCGTAGCTGGGTCAGCGCAGCACATCCTGCCAGACAGGCTGCTAATCAGACATCGTGCAGCCGATTGACTCCTATTTCCATGGATCCAAGCAAGCTGGCCACCGCGCAAGGTTTTTCCGGACAAGCTGGCTGAAGCGCTTTGAATGCTTGTAGGAGAAGATTGACATAACCTTGAATCCTTCCGGCCCCAGTTTCCCCCAGCCAGTTCTTCACGCTCCACAAGTATCAGGCTAAAGACGAAAGAGCCATGCAACTTCTGATATTTGTCGTCGCGCTTCTCGCATCGGCAGCGTTTACGCGCCTGGTCCGCGATTATGCCATCGCTCGCGGGTGGGCGTCCGCTCCGGGTTCGGATCGTCACGTTCATACTCGTCCGATACCGCGGCTGGGCGGCGTCGCCATTTTTCTGACGCTCTGGTGTGCGGCGCCACTTGCACACTGGATGTCAGGTCACTTCGGCACGCCCGAATCTCCTTTGCCACATCTCATTTTGAAGATACTCGGACCGGCAACCATCATCTTCCTGGTTGGTCTGATCGACGATTTTTGCGGACTCAGCGCATATATAAAATTCGCAGTGCAGGCGGGAGCCGCGGTGCTCTTGTATTGGAATGGTATTGGAATCTCCCAATTGTCGTTCCTTTCGGGTCATCTCCATTTGGGATGGCTGGTCGGACTTCCACTGACAATTCTTTGGGTTCTATGGATCACGAATGCTTTCAATCTGATTGATGGCCTTGATGGCCTGGCTGCAGGATCGGCGCTATTCTCAACCCTGGTGACCTGCGTCGTCGCCTTCCTGGGCCACAATCAAGTGGTTCTCATTCTGACGCTCGCCCTGGCGGGCGCAATCACTGGATTTTTGCGGTACAACTTCAATCCAGCCTCAATTTTCCTGGGTGACTGTGGGAGTTTGCTGATCGGATTCCTAATCAGCGCCATTGCCATCGCGGGATCACACAAATCTCCGACCATGGTGGCGGTTGCGATCCCGATCGTCTCTCTTGGGCTCCCGATTCTGGACGTGACCGTTGCGGTGATCCGGCGATTCCTGAGTTGTAAACGATTATTCGCCCCTGATCGCGAACATATTCATCACAAGCTGCTCGGCCGGGGTATCTCCCACAGGCAAACAGTTTTGCTGTTGTATGGCGTAAGCGCCTGCTTTGGTTTGTTCAGTCTCCTTCTCCTGAATCCAGGAGAGACCGCGGTTGCAGGGGTTCTGGTAGTGGTTGGGATTGGGGTCCTGATTGGGGTCCGGCAATTGCGTTATCACGAATTCATGGAACTGGGTCGCGTGGCTAATCGTACTCTCAATCAACGCCACGTAATTGCCAATGGCATTAGCGTTCGCCGCGCCGCAGACGCACTGACGTCATGCGCCAGCCTCCCGCAATTCTGTCAGATTTTGCGGCAGTGTCTTGAACCCGTTGGATTCGATGGATTCGGTCTGTACTTGTCGGCAGGGTTGCCGGGCGAGCTTGAGCTGTTTCCATTCAACCGCGTAAGCGGGTCCAAACTGCAATTTTTTTGGGATCATGCGCCAACATCCTCGGACGCAAATTGGAGTATGACGTTCAGCCTGACGAAGCGAAATGGGAAGCGGTTGGGAGGTTTCACGCTATATCGAAAGAATACGGTGGCGCCGCTTTGGATGGATCTCGAAGTTTTCACGACAACTGGATTCTCCAAGGCAGTCGCTGCCTATGTGGAGAAAATACAAGGTTCCTGGTTTGCCAAGACGCAAAAAGAACGGCGTCTCATACCAGCGCTTGAAAAGGCCCGCGTGGTGATTGCTTCAAGGCCAGGCGATTCCATCACGGTTCCAAGTTCTGGATAAAGTTCAAAGGCTAATCATTGGAAGCTCCCATATGATTTCTCGCCCGCTTAGATTGGTGATCTTTACGAGAGCGCTCCCGGTCGGCCTGGGAACCTTGCTTCTAGGCGTGGGCGCTTTTGCGCAGGTTCCTTCGTCGCCGACATCGCCGAAATCGGACGAACTGAAGGCGAAGTGCGGCGATCAGGTACGCTCCACCTACCTGTTGGGGCCTGGTGACCAGCTGGAGATTTCCGCGCCTGAACTGACTGAGCTCGCCAATAAGCAAGTGCGCGTTGACGGCGAAGGTGACATAGAGGTGCCTCTGGGAGGACGCGTCCATGTGGCGGGGCTGACTGCGCAGAAGACCGAGGAAGAGCTCAACAAAGTCCTCAGCACTTACATTCGTCACCCCCAAGTAGTTGTAAGCATCGCTGAAGTTCGCAGTCAGCCAGTCTCAGTCCTGGGCGCTGTAAACACACCGGGCGTTCATCAAGTGCAGGGGCACAAGACGTTGTTAGAGATGCTGGCGCTGGCGGGCGGGATACGACCGGACGCGGGATACAGCGTCCGTATCACTCGGGAACTGGATTGGGGCTGCATACCCTTGCAGAACTCGCAGCTCGACGCTTCAGGCCGGTTCAGCGTCGCTGAACTCAACCTGAAAAAAATCATGGAAGCGAAAAACCCCGAGGAGAACATTCAGATTTTCCCGCATGACGTCATCTCGGTCCCAAAGGCGGAAATGGTGTATGTGATCGGTGATGTGAAACGCTCCGGTGGTTTCGTTCTCGGCGAACACCAGTCCATGTCCGTCCTTCAAGCGCTTTCGCTTGCCGAGGGGCTCAACAGCACCGCCGACACGCGGCACGCCAGAATCCTGCGGCTGGAGCGTAACGCTGACCAGCGCGTGGAGATGGCCGTAGATGTTAAGGGCATCCTTAATGGAAAGGGACGGGACGTTCCGCTCCAGGGTGACGACATTTTGTTCGTTCCCGGCAGCACGGGCAAGAAAGCGGCATTGCGTGCCCTCGAAGCGGCTGTTCAAACGGGGACAGGGCTGGCCATCTGGCGCATGCCTTGAAGTCGTCTGAGGGAGAGATATGAAACCTTCTGATTTTCCGCTTGAGAAGAATGGCGGGCGCTTGGCCGAATTCAGCCCACGGACCGAGCAGCGTCCTACCGTGTACAGGTATGTGGATTCACCTTCGCCGGAGCCCGCCGCTTCCCCGGGCTATGACAGTCTTCTGGACTACTGGCACATTCTGTTTCGTAGCAGAAAGACATTGCTAAGCTTTGCATTGGCGGGGTTGTTCGGAGCAATCGTCATCAGCGTGATACAGACGCCGATTTACCGCGTCAGAACTTCCCTGGAAATCCAGGGTACCAATTTCATGGAATCAAGGAGTCCCACCGACTCCGGTGGGAACTATGGCACGCCAGAGTCGTACGTGGAGACTCAGGTCAAGCTTCTGCAGAGCGAATCGCTCCTTGAGCACGTGATCGACAAACTGAAGCTCCAACAGCAGCCTCCAACCGGATTGCGGGCGTTAACCTCACGCGCGCGACGCATTTTCGAGCCTTCCAAGACCTCGAACCTGCGGGAAAAGGACGATTTGGTCCAGCACATAGAACGTAATCTGACCGTGCGGACATCGGGTAACTCGCACCTATTGGAGGTGTTGTACGAGTCACCGGATCCCAAAGGAGCCGCGGATTTCGCGAATACGCTGGTCAGCGAATTCATGGAGCTAACGCAAGAGGAAAGGTGGAAGTCCGCCGAGGGCACCGCCGAATGGCTAACGAACCACCTGAACATAATGAAAGTCCAGCTGGAGCAATCGGAGGCACAGCTTCAGGATTACGCGCGCACTTCCGGACTGACCTTTACCTCAGAGAAGGATAACCTGGCGGAGAACCATCTCAAACAGATACAGGACGAGCTATCCAAGGCCCAGGCTGACCGCATCGCCAGCCAGGCAAAGTTTGAAGGGGCGAAGAGCAAGCCCGCGGATTCCTTGCCGGAAATTCTGGAAGACTCGACAATGCGTGAGTACCGCCAAAGGCTGACCGATTTACAGCGGCAGTATGCCGAGCTTACTGCCACGCTGACCCCGGAACACTACAAAGTGCAGCGCGTGCAAGCGCAGATCAACGAACTAAAATATCAAATGCTAACCGAGCGCCACAACGTGCTGCGGCGCATCGGCAACGAATACGCGGCCGCGCAGCGCCGTGAGGCACTCCTGTCTAAGGCCCACACGGAGCAGCAGAAGGTTGTAGCTGACCAATCCGAGAAAGCAATCCACTACGACACCTTGAAGCGCGACGTGGATTCGAATCGCCGTCTCTACGAAACCATGCTACAAAAAGTCAAGGAAGCCGGCCTGGCCGCCGCCATGCGCGACAGCAATGTGCTCGTCGTTGACCGCGCCAAGCCGCCGCTGCTCCCTTACCGTCCAAGCCTGCCAATGAACTCGGCGATCGGCCTGTTCAGCGGTGTGCTCCTAGGTTTTGGATTCGTGATGCTCCGGGAGCGTATCGACCGCAGAATTAGCGCTCCAGGCGACGCCCAAGTCTATTTGGATCTGCCGGAGTTGGGCGTTATACCCATGGACGAGGTTGCTGTCCCCCGCCAACTTTCCGCTGGTCCCCAGCCGCATCGTTCTACGCCACCCCTTCCACCTGACAGCGTCAAGAAATCGCGTCTGAGCGATTGTCCGGAACTTGCGACTTGGAAGCGTAAGCCATCTTTGGTAGCTGAATGCGTTCGCACGACGCTAACCTCCATTCTATTGCCCAGCCAGAATGGAGAGGGCCCGCGGGTTATCGTCCTCACGAGTCCAGGCCCAGGCGACGGCAAAACAACAGTGGCATGTAATCTGGCTATCGCTGTGGCGGAGATCGGTCGCAAGGTGCTCCTGATCGACGGCGATCTGCGCCGCCCCAGGCTTCATAAAGTCTTTGGGGTTGGCAACAACTGGGGTCTGAGTGACGTGCTATGGGCAGGCACTCAACTTGAGAACGTTCCCATCCTGGACCTGGTGCGCGAGACTGAAGTCTCCGGTCTTTGCGTGCTGCCCGGAGGCAGTCGAGGCAACACCGTGCCGTCGAACCTCTTTTATTCTCCCCGCATGTTGAGGCTATTGGCGCGCCTGCGGAACGAGTTTGACATGGTGCTGATTGACGCGCCCCCCATGATCCATCTCGCGGATGCACGCGTACTTGGCCGCCTGGCTGATGGCGTTATTTTAGTGATCCGCGCCGGGCAAACTACCACCGAAAGCGCGCTATTTGCACGCCAGCGATTCGCCGAAGACGGAACGCGGGTACTCGGCACGGTTCTGAATAGCTGGGATCCGAGGACTACATCTCGTTACGGCTACGGAAGTTACAGCGATTATCGGGCCTATGTCGCACATTAAAGTGGGAAGAATAAATTCTGAGTCTCACGAGATTGGCAGTTTTCGAAAAGAGGAAAGGTCGATCTGCCGTTGCAATCATGAAAGATAATTCCAAATTCAGTGCACTAGCCTATGCCAAGGCCTTGATCGGGATCTGTGCGATCCTTGTGATAGCTTTCGAGTTCTCCGCCTCCTGTCTGCTCAAGCATCATTCGCCTACCTATGCGCGGATCTCGCGGCAATACGAAGAGGCCTTAAAAACCCGCCCTTCTAGACCTGGAGAACCGCCTTCCGTGCTGATGGTGGGCAATTCCTTACTCCTGCACGGAGTCGAACTGGATCGCTTGAAGGCGTTGACCGCGAACAGTATGCAAGTCTATCCCATTTTCCTTGAGGCCACCGGCTACTATGACTGGCTGTACGGACTGCGGCGGTTATTTCGCCAGGGGGCAAGGCCTCAGGTGGTCGTCGTCGGCGTGGGCGTGAATTACTTTCTCAAGAACGGCGTGCGTCAGGATTATGCTCCCATGCTTTTCTTTGATGCGGAAGACGCTCTTGCCCTGGCTTCAGACTTACATTTGGATCGGGCCGCAACAAGCAATCTCTTGCTCGGGCATTCGAGCGTCTTTTGGGCCACGCGCAGCGCTATTCGAACACAGATTCTCAATCCCATGGTTCCTCATCTGGAAGATCTTTTCTTGCTGGTAAATCAGAAGCCTGCCATCTGGTAAATCAGAAGCCTGCCATTCCCGAGAATCCGGAGTTTGAAGAGGTTTCGATTCTCCGTCTGCGAAGGCTTCGCGGGTTATGTGAAGCAAACGGCGCGAAACTGATTCTTTTGGTTCCTCCGACCCTATCCTCGGAGAGTGCGGTCAACAAAATGGCCTATGCTGCGCACATTGCCGGAGTGGACGTATCGGTGCCGATTGATCCAGACGTACTTTCGGCAAGGTTTTACCAACGAGACGGAATGCATCTCAATTCCGAGGGGGCGCTGCTTTTCACGTCAGCGCTAGCGAAGGATCTTCCCGAGAGGGTCGTTACTCACGACACGCTGGCCGCTCGACATTAGAGCCCACCTTAAGACATTTGTTCTGGATCCTTTTTCATCTTGCTCCCGATTTCGATGTCTTCCTGTGAAGAATACCCGCGTCGCTGTTCGTGCGTCGGTACAGGAGCGAAACCTGTGATTATCGCAAAACGAACAACGAGTTTCTGGTCATGAGCACTGAGGCCACAAATGTTCTCGCGGTACAGCAAGGTGAACGGTCTTCCTTGCGTGCGGATTTTAGCTGGACGTTCGTGGGGAATGCTGTCTATGCGGCAGGCCAGTTTGCCATTCTGATGCTGTTAGCCAAGCTACTCCGGCCGGAGCAGGTGGGACAATACGCCTTGGCTCTAGCTGTCGTATACCCCGTTGTTCAGCTCACGAACCTGCAACTGAGGGCCGTTATGACTTCGGACACGCGTGAGCGGACCCATTTTGGCCACTATTTCAGCCTGCGGCTGCTGACCACGTTGCTGGCGCTCGTGGTCATTTTCTTCATCACTCAACTCCTGCGGTACGACAGGGAACTGACGTCGGCGGTTTTGATGGTCGGCGCAGCGTACGCGGTCGAGGCCATCAGCGATGTGTACTACGCGCGGCTTCAACTTCACGACAGAATGGCTGAGATCTCCAAGTCATTGATTGCAAGGGCGCTGCTGTCAGTGCTGGCATTGGCAGTCGCAACTTATGTCAGCCGGAGTCTTCTCTGGGGAGTCGCAGGCATTGTGCTGGCGCGCGCCATTGTTCTCTTCGGCTACGACATTTGCGAACGCACCCACGGCCTGGGTGACGAATTCAAATGGGTCTCCGGAAATGAAGCGCTGGCGCCACGCTTCGATCTGAGAGTGCAACAAGGATTACTGTGGCTCAGTCTTCCTCTCGGAATTGTGGTGCTCTTATCCTGTTTGAATTCCAGCGTACCCGCTTATTTCATCAAACATGTTCTGGGGGAACGGGACCTAGGAATATTCGCGGCGATCGGGTTTGCGACATCCGTAGGAAACATGGCAGTGGTTTCGCTTGGGCAGTCTGCGTTCACGCGGCTGGCTAGGTCGTATGCCGCAGGTGACCTCGGGACATTCGGCTCACTCCTTGGGAAGCTCCTCGTTTTTGGCGCCGCGCTGGGCGCGTGCGGAATGTTTTTGTCTAAGTTCGCAGGACGCGAGATCCTCACCATTTTGTTCCGGCCCGAATATGCCGAGCGAGCGGACCTTCTGCCGTGGATCATGGCGGTCGGAGGCGTCGTGTATATGGCTCAGTTTGTGGGATTCGGCCTGACTGCCGCCGGTTATTACAATTCTCAGGTCGTATTGAACATTCTGGCAAACCTAAGCCTTTTGGCAGGGTGCTACTGGTTGATTGCAAGGCTGGGGCTGCTGGGAGCGATCCTTGCGATGCTGATTGCCGCAATCGTCCAACTCGCGGCGAGCGTCATGATTCTACTCGCAGCCATACGTAAGCACGCTCATAAGTCTGCCGAAGGAACTGAATTAGCGCCATGCCATGTCGGTCTAAATCCGCTTCACAAGAACGGAAAGGAGCGGGCCCGTGATTGAGCCAAGACGGTCTCGCGCTCACCGTCGGTGGTGGACTGGAATTCTTCAGAAGGCCACGCAATGGTTGCGGCATGAGGACAGGTTTGTGCCAATGTCGCGCTGGCCCGGGACTTCACTGAGACCTGACAAATACAGGACCTCCCGTTCCTCCGTCGGAACCGAAGAAATCTCCGTTCTGAGCAAGCTTGCGTTCGCTTCCCTCTGGCTCCTGGTGTTTGCCATGCCATGGGAAGACGCAATCACGATCTCTGATTTTGGTACAAGCGCACGTTTGATCGGGATGGTTGCCCTGGGCCTCGGCCTCTTAGCAATTATTGAAAGAGGGAAGATCAGACGCCCAGCGGTAGGCCACATCGTGATGGGATTATTTGTTTTGCTGGCGGCGCTGAGTTACCTGTGGAGTCTTTATCCCGAGGGAACACTCATCCAGACTTTCTCCTACATCCAGCTCTTTGCGATGGTGTGGCTGATTTGGGAGTTGGCCCCTCGGGTGCGAGAACAGATGCGGCTGATGCAGGCCTATGTTCTTGGAACCTTTGTGTCTGGGATAGACACAATATACTTATTTCTTTCTCACCAGGAGTCGGTCTATCAACGTTATGCGGGCGCTGGACTGGATGCCAATGACTTGGGGCTGATCATGGCCTTAAGCATCCCCATGTCCTACTATCTGCTCATTGAGAACAAGGGTTGGACGGTTTGGGTCTATAGAATACAACTTATTCTGGCGGGAATAACCATTTTGCTGACAGCTTCAAGAGGAGCCACTCTGGCTACCCTTGTGGCCGTCTCTATCGTACCTCTGACTCAAGCGCGCTTGACTGGCCGTCAGAGACTCG
>WNFL01357654.1_pt4 | contig 15489 bp, 13 predicted proteins | sample 5400361 | NCBI WGS metagenome assembly WNFL01 (sample SAMN13153351, study PRJNA577476) | soil metagenome | isolation source: 40 cm soil on Douglas fir-dominated hillslope | place: USA:California | collected 2013-09-17
TCATGGCAGGCGGGCAAGGAGAGTGGTCGGTTGCGACCAGATCAATCTCTCCGTCTTTCAACCCCTGCCACAATCGTTCGCGATTCTCGCGGGAGCGGATAGGAGGCGCACACTTGCGCAAAGTGGTTCCGTCGGGAATCTCTTCGGCACAGAAATGCAAATAGTGCGGACAAGTCTCGACGCTGATGGGAAGACCCTCGGCTCGAGCGGCTCGTAATTCAGAGAGTGCCTGGCTCGCCGAGAGATGAACGATGTGCAAGCGAAACTGATATTCGCGGCAGAGCGCTAGCAGCAGCCGGATGGCCGAGAGTTCGGCTTCTTCCGGCCGCGATTGCAGATAGGTGGAGTACCGACTCCAATCCGCGTCTTGTAGACGCTGCGTGGCTTCCTCCACTGGCCCGGGAAGCTCCGCATGAACCAGCAGCGGGAGGCCCGTCCGCACGACCTCAGGCAGCGCCGCGCGCAGTTCTCGCTCCGTCACCATAGTGAAGCCATCGATTCCGGGATAAATGAGAAAGCACTTGAACCCCAAGACGCCCGCAGCAGCAAGCCCCTGAATGTCGGCCATTTCAACGCCAGCTTGATTGTCGCCGCCGATACCGCCCCAGGCGCCCCAATCAACCCAGCAGCGCTCCAGCGCAGCCTTGCGCTTGGCCTCCAGCGCGGCGACGGTAGTCGTTGCCGGAAGGCAGTTCAGCGGCATATCCACGAGCGCCGTGTAACCGCCCGCCGCCGCTGCCCGCGTAGCTGTGTCGAATCCTTCCCAATCCGCTCGCCCAGGGTCGTTGATATGTACATGCGAATCAACCAGTCCGGGCAAGAGGGCCGATTCGCCGAAGTCTTGCACTTCGACCCCCGAAGGAACCTGATCAAAGCTTACAACGCCCTCGATCTTTTCATTCCGTACCAGCACCGCTGCCGGTCGAATTCCGTCCGGAGTCACCACTCGGCGAGAAACGAACGCCCGTAAGCCGCCGGTCTGTATTTCGTTCAACCTTCCGCTCGACGTTGTGCTCGACAAAGGCTCCGCCCTGCCCGAGCGTATCGTGCATCCCCGGCTTTTTCAACCGAGGGAGTGCCGCGGGAGAAAGCCTTTGCGGATTTCCCAGGTCCGCTTATACTTGCTGTCTTTAGTCGTGCCTTCTAAGTTGTGCTTTCTTAACAGCGGCTGCGAAAGAGTCCCTGTCGACCGATTTGCGTGCAGATTCACGGGAGGCTGTAACTAGCAACCCTGACGATTCCGCGATGACGGAGCCCAGCCACATGGACAAAGCTTTCATGGCCCGCGCCATTGAACTGTCGGTCGAAAATGTTCGCTCCGGAAGCGGTGGGCCGTTCGGCACGGTCATCGTCAAAGACGGCGCCGTTATCGCCGAGGCTGCGAATCAAGTGACTGCGATCAACGATCCCACGGCACACGCGGAAGTACTGGCCATTCGCCAGGCTTGCCAGAAACTTCGCTTCTTCGAACTTAAGGGCTGCGACCTCTATACGTCTTGCGAACCATGCCCCATGTGTCTGGGCGCGATCTACTGGGCGCGGATTGACAAGGTCTACTTCGGTGGTCTCGCCGGGGACGCAGCCAAGGCTGGGTTTGATGATTCCGCTATCTACGTAGAAGTCACGCAGCCGCACTCAGAACGCGAAATTCCCATGATTCAGATGATGCGAGAAGAAGCCCTGGCGGCGTTTCGAGCTTGGGAGGAAAACCCTGGCAAGATTCGTTACTGAGTCCAACTTTCGCCAATTGTTGCAAATATTTCCATTCGAGGAACGAGATTGATCGATCGGTACTTCAAACTCACCGAACACAAAACAACCATCCGGCAAGAGATGCTGGGCGGCCTGACGACGTTTACATAATCGTTGTCAACCCCCAGATCCTTTCGCAAGCTGGAATGCCGGCGGAAGGAGTTGTTTTTGCCACGTGCATCTCAGCTGCTGCTGCCACGCTGGTGATGGGCTTGTATGCCAATTACCCCATTGCCCTGGCCCCGGGGATGTCGCTAAATGCCTACTTCACTTACTCGGTCTGCTTGAGCATGCATGTTCCGTGGCGGACAGCGCTCGCAGTCGTGTTTCTTTCCGGCGTTGTATTCCTGCTGCTGACTGTAAGCCGGGTCCGCGAACAAATTGTCAACGGCATGCCGAATGGGCTCAAACACGCCACGGCCACGGGTATTGGATTTTTCATCGCTTTCATAGGGCTGCGCAACGCCAAACTTGTGGTGTCTAACCCAGCTACGTTCGTCGGCTTAGGCAGCTTTGCTGATAAAGAAGTGCAGACTGCCTGCTTCGGCATCGCCCTCACGATCGTTCTGATGGCGCGAAAGGTGAATGGCGGGATTTTGATTGGTATTTTCGGCACGACGCTGGTAGGCATCCTACGCGGCATCACCCCTTTGCCCACTTCCATTGTGTCCCTACCCCACCCTTCGTCGACGTTCTTGCAACTGGATTTTCGCGGCGCGTTCCATCTCGGTTTTCTCGAAATCCTTTTCGCGTTTCTCTTCGTCGACTTGTTCGATAACGTGGGGACACTGGTAGGAGTATGCGAACAGGGTGGGTTCATCAAGGATGGCAAGATTCCCCGGGTCGGCCGGGCGCTTATTGCTGACGGCGTGGGTACCCTCTTCGGCTCTTTGACCGGCACCTCGACGGTCACAAGCTATATCGAGAGCGTGGCGGGTGTAGCTGCTGGGGCGCGAACTGGCCTGAGCAACGTCGCGGTCGCGGGACTTTTCTTGATCGCGACGTTCTGCTCGCCGCTGGCTACCGCGATTCCGGGCTACGCCACGGCGCCTGCGCTGATCCTGGTGGGCGCACTCATGACGCAATCCATTGCGCAAATTGAATGGAGTGAATTCAGCGAGGCGGTGCCTGCGTTCATCACCATGCTGGCTACACCGCTAACCTTCAGCATTGCCACCGGCCTAAGTTTGGGGATGATCGCGTACACGGTGGTGAAGATCGCTGTCGGAAAACTCCGTGAAATTACCGCGTTGATCTGGATTCTGACGGTGCTCTTTATCCTGCGGTACGTTTATCTGGCTGTTGCCTAGAGAAAGTGCCGCATGGTCTCGACGCCGGACTACCAATTGATGCTCGCAGTTGCTCTCAGGGAAGCGCGCCTTGGCTTGGAGGAAGGCGGTATTCCCATTGGCGCGGCCATTTTCGATGATGCTGGTACGCTCGTAGGGGCAGGGCACAATCGCCGTATTCAGGAAGGCGATCCGTCCATCCACGGAGAGACGGATGCGTTTCGAAAGACGGGGCGGCAAAAGAGCTACCGTAAGTTGATCATGGTCACGACTCTGGCTCCTTGCTGGTATTGCAGCGGGTTGGTGCGGCAGTTTGGATTTGGTACGTTGGTGGTGGGGGAAAGCAGAAATTTTCAGGGTGGGATCGAGTGGCTGCGTTCCTTAGGTATGCGGGTGATCGACCTCGATTCGCAAGAGTGCGTTGCGCTGCTGGCCGACTATATTCAAGCGAATCCCGCCGTTTGGAACGAGGACATAGGCGAAGAATAGACGATGGATACCACTCGAGTCGACGCGTCGCTCTACAATCCCGACCTTGCGCCGATCCCCTCGGAAAAACGCTCCTGGGGAACCTACAATTACGCGTCGCTTTGGGTGGCCATGAGCGTTTGCATTCCGACCTACATGCTGGCGTCGGGCTTAATTGCAGGCGGCATGAGTTGGCTGCAAGCCGTGCTTACGATTCTGCTGGGAAATTTGATTGTATTGATTCCCATGCTTTTGAATGCCCACGCCGGGGCGCGTTACGGCATTCCTTTTCCGGTTTTTGTACGCGCGTCGTTTGGAGTGCGTGGAGCAAATGTTCCCGCCGTCTTGCGAGCGCTAGTGGCTTGCGGGTGGTTTGGCATCCAGGCGTGGATCGGCGGCCAGGCCATTTACTCGATGTTGAGGATTGTGTGGCCGGTCGCGGCGGCTATGCCGGGTAGCAGTTGGATCTGCTTTTTCCTTTTCTGGGCGCTGAACATGTTTGTGGTTTGGCGTGGTATTGAGACCATTAAGTTCCTTGAGGGAATCGGCGCGCCTTTCATGCTGGTGGTGGGTTTGCTGCTTCTCTTTTGGATTACGGGAAAAGCGGGTGGGTTTGGACCAGTGCTGCACACGCAGAGCAAATTCCACAGTGCATCGGAATTTGTGAGGTTCTTTATTCCCGCGCTGACCGGGATGGTCGGTTTTTGGGCCACTGTGGCGCTGAATATTCCGGACTTCACGCGCTACGCTAAGTCGCAGCGCGCACAAATGGTTGGTCAGGCGCTTGGGTTGCCTACGGCGATGACGCTGTATTCGTTTATCGGAGTCGCGGTCACGTCGGCGTCGGCTGTGATTTTCGGCGAAGCCATTTGGGATCCGGTAGTTTTGCTGGGACGCTTCAACCAGCCCGTAGTGGCTTTGATTGCGCTGGTGGCTCTGCTGGTGGCTACGCTGAATACGAATGTTGCGGCCAATGTTGTGTCTCCTTCCAACGACTTCTCCAATTTGTGGCCGAGAGTCATTTCTTTTCGAACGGGAGGCCTCATCACCGGTGTAGTGGGCATACTGATGATGCCGTGGAGGCTGCTGCACGATTTCAGTTCTTATATCTTTGGATGGCTGGTGGGATGTTCGGCGCTGTTGGGTCCGATCGCTGGGATCATGATTTGCGACTACTATTTAGTTCGACACCGTGAACTCATAGTGGAGGATTTGTATCGCCGCGGCGGCGTTTATGAGCATCAAAACGGGTTTAACTCCTGGGCTCTCGTGGCCCTGGTGGCGGGTGTGGGAATCGCGTTAATCGGATTGGCGGTGCCAGCCGTGCGCTGGCTTTACGACTATGCTTGGTTTGTGGGCTTCGCTGTTTCTGGAGGTCTGTATCTGCTGCTCATGAAGACTCGGAGGATGGGTTGAGCGCTACCCCACGAAACATTGAACGAAACAGTGAGCGGTCTGATGCGCTCGGCGAACTTCTGCCACCACTTACGCGGAACGAAGCGGCGGTGGAATCCGCACGCTGTCTCATGTGCTACGACGCGCCCTGTACACACGCCTGTCCCACCCACATCGACATACCCAAGTTCATTAAGAAAATCGGTACGGGCAACTTGCGAGGTTCCGCCCGGACCATCCTGGAGTCGAACCTGCTGGGCGCCACTTGTGCGCGGGTGTGTCCGGTGCAGGAATTGTGCGAGGGCGCATGCGTGCTGGGCGCGGAGCACAAACCCATTGCCATTGGGCGGTTGCAACGTCATGCCATGGATTCTATTTCCGGAAAAGAAACGACTGTGTTGCACAAGGCGTCGGGTACGAGCAAGAAAGCTGCGGTGATTGGCGCGGGGCCTGCAGGCCTCTCCTGCGCGGGAGAGCTGGCGAAGCGCGGTCATAGCGTGACACTGTTTGAAAAGCGCGACCTTGGGGGAGGTCTATCGACTTACGGCATTATCGGCCTTCGCGAACCTGTGGATGTGGCCCTGGCCGAAATAGACATGATCGAAAAGCTTGGCGTGAAGATGGAGAAGGGCAGGGAACTAGGAACGAATCTTGAGATGGCCGAACTGCAGGCGAACTTTGGCGCCGTCTTCCTCAGCGTTGGACTGGGCGCGACGCCGGGGTTGGGGATTCCTGGCGAAGAGCACATCCTCGACGGGCTGGAATATATCGAGCACAGCAAGCTCGATGCAACCAACCTCAAGATTGGACGCAACGTTGTGGTGATCGGGGCAGGGAATACCGCGATTGATTGCGCCACGGTCGCTAAGCGTCTGGGCGCCAATACAGTCACGATGGTGTATCGCCGCACCGAAAAAGAAATGACGGCCTATGCCCACGAGTATGACTTCATCAAGCGCGAGGGTGTGAGCTTCAGCTTCTTGACTCAGCCGGTGCGAGTGCATACAGAAAACGGAATAATTCGGGCGCTGGAGTGCGTGCGGATGGGCTTGGGGGCGGCGGATGCGTCCGGACGCCCCTCGCCGCAGCCTCTGGCCGGATCTGAGTTTTCGCTTCCCGCTGATCAGATTGTGAAGGCCATTGGGCAGGAGAAACCCGCGCTGGCAGCGCAGTTGAACCTAAAGACGGATCAAGGTTTTATTCAAGTCGACGCGAAGTTCGAAACCAATCTGCCAGGCGTTTACGCCGGAGGGGATTGCGTTCGCGCGCACGGGGCGGCCTCCACCGTGATGGCGGTGCAAGACGGAAAAATGGCCGCGCGGTCCATTCATGAAAGGTTGCTGGCCAATGGCTGACCTGAGTATCAACTTCGCTGGAATTCGCTCGCCAAATCCGTTTTGGCTGGCTTCAGCGCCGCCTAGCAATACAGGCATGCAGGTGCATCGCGCTTTCGAAGCGGGCTGGGGTGGGGCAGTGTGGAAGACGATTGGCGCTCCTGTGTTGAACGTCTCCAACCGTTACGGCGCATGGCACTTTGGCGGGCAGAAAATGCTGGCCATCAATAACGTTGAGCTGATTTCCGACCGACCCCTGGAAGTCAATCTTCGCGAAATCGCAGACGTGAAACGTGCATGGCCTGACCGCGCCGTCATTGTCTCTGCGATGGTCGAGTCGAAGCGGGAAACTTGGCACGACATCATTCACCGGATTCAGGATACGGGCGCCGACGGCATCGAATTGAACTACGGTTGTCCGCACGGCATGAGCGAACGCGGCATGGGCAGCGCCGTGGGACAGGTGCCAGAGTATTGCGAGCAAATCACACGCTGGGTGATGGAAGTGGCCAAAATGCCGGTGATCGTGAAGCTCACACCCAATATCTCCGACATTGTCATGCCGGCGCGCGCGGCTGTGGCGGCTGGAGCTAATGCTGTGTCGCTCATTAATACGTTAAATTCCATTATCAGCGTCGACCTCGACACCCTGGAAATCACGCCAAATATTGGCGGCAAGGGTGGCCACGGCGGCTACGCCGGTCCTGCGGTGAAACCGATTGCGCTGAATATGCTGGCGTCGCTGGGACGCGATTCAATCGTGGGCGGCTCGAAGCTGCCGATCTCGGGCATGGGTGGCATTTCCACCTGGAGTGACGCGGCCGAGTTTTTGCTGCTCGGCGCCAGTAGCCTGCAAGTCTGCACTGCCGTCATGCACTATGGCTTCCGCATTGTCGAGGATCTGTGCGACGGCTTGTCTAACTGGATGGACGAGAAAGGTTTCGCAACCATCTCCGACGTTGTGGGCCGCAGCCTGCATCGTGTCTCCGACTTCAATCATTTCGACCTTTCCTTCCGCGCTGTGGCCCGCATCGATCAGGAGAAGTGCATCCGTTGCAATCTTTGTTATGTCGCCTGCAACGACACGGCCCACCAGTGCATTGATCTGATCTCGAAAGATGACCGAGTCGTTCAACCTCACTCCTACGATATTCGCGCGAATGGCAAGGAGGAGGCCGTGACTTCCCGCCCCAGCGTTCACGTCCGTGAAGAAGACTGTGTCGGCTGCCGTCTCTGTTACAACGTGTGTCCCGTGGAAGATTGCATTCACATGGTGGAAGAACCCTCGGGACGGCCACCGATTACCTGGGGGCAGCTTTCCGAGTCCCAGCGTGAGGTCACCGAGGACTGGGAGAAAATGAAGAAGTATCGTGAAGAGATGGGCATCAAGATTCACTAGGGCAGTTGAAAGCGTTGCGGGGGAAAGATGGCGTTACTGATCCGGAATGGCGATATTGTGACGGTGGGGTCACGCTTCCAAGCGGACATCTATGTAGAGGACGAAGTCGTCACCTGCATTGGGAAAGACCTGGAAGCTCCGCCGAACGCTGAAATCATCGATGCCACCGGAAAGCTCGTGTTTCCGGGCTTCATCGATCCTCACGTACACATCTACCTTCCGTTCATGGCGACTTTCGCCAAAGACACCCACGAAACCGGCAGCATTGCGGCGCTGGTCGGCGGAACGACTTCGTACATCGAAATGTGCTGTCCCAACCGCAACGACGATGCGCTCGCAGGCTATCAACTTTGGAAGTCGAAGGCCGACGGCAAGAGCGCCTGCGACTACGCTTTCCACATGTCGGTTACGAAGTTTGTCGACGAAACGGAATCGCAGTTGCGGCAGATTGTCGCCGACGGAAGCGCGTCGTTCAAGATATTTCTCGCGTACAAGAACTTTTTCGGCGTTGACGACGGAGAAATGTACAAGACGCTGGAACTGGCCAAACGCCTCGGTGTAATCGTCGCCGCGCACTGCGAAAATGCAGAATTAGTGGCGCGTTTGCAACAGAAGTTGTTAGCCGAGGGTAAGACCGGCCCCGAATGGCATGAGCCCAGCCGCCCGGAATCGGTCGAGGCGGAAGGTACGGGACGTTTTGCGACGTTTCTCGAAAACACGGGCGCAACCGGCTACGTGGTTCATCTGTCGTGCGAGAAGGCTTTGCAGGCCGCGCTGGAAGCCAAGTTGCGCGGAGTGAAAATTCATGTGGAATCCGTACTGCCCCACTTCCTGCTCGATAAAACCTATGCCGAGAGGCCCGGCGTTGAGGGCATGAAACACGTGATGTCCCCACCCTTGCGTGCGAAGCACAATCAAGATGTGCTGTGGAACGCCCTAGCTCTCGGCTCGATTGACACTGTTGGTACCGATCACTGCCCATTCGATACTGAACAGAAACTCCTTGGCAAAGATTCCTTTGTGAATATTCCCAACGGCATCCCAGGAATCGAAGATCGCGTCAATCTGCTGTACACGTATGGAGTGAAGCGCGGACGCCTCGATCTGGACCGCTTCGTCGACGCAGCCAGCACCCGCGCGGCGAAGTTATTCGGACTTTTCCCGCGCAAGGGCACGATTGCCGTCGGGAGCGACGCCGATATCGTTGTCTACGATCCGGCTTACCGTGGAGTGATTTCTGCAAAGTCACACCACGTGAACAACGACTACAGCGGTTTCGAAGGCATGGCGATTGAAGGGAGACCGTCAGTTGTTACCGTACGAGGGAAGATTCAAGTCCGCGACGGCAAATTCGTCGGTGAGCGTGGACGCGGCAAGATGCTGAAGCGCGAGCCCAGTCATTTCTAAGAGATCGTCCTATGAGCCTTGATCCCAAAAGAGCCATCGCGGAGTTGAAGGAACTTCGCGAGCTGACCAGCGACGAAAACGGTGCGCAGCGCGTGGCCTGGACGGACACATGGCTGAAAGCGCGCGAGTGGTTCGCTGCCAAGGTTAAAAGTCTCCCGATCGAGCATCACTACGACGCGGCTGGGAATAACTGGATTACGCTGCCGGGTGCATCGGAGAAATCGCTTCTAATCGGCGGGCATCTCGATTCCGTGCCCAATGGCGGCTGGCTGGACGGCGCGCTGAACGTGATCGCCGGCTTGGAGGTGTTGCGCCGAATTGCTACGGAGTTCGCCGGCAATCCTCCGGTCACGATTCGCCTCGTCGATTGGGCCGATGAGGAAGGTGCGCGCTTTGGCCGCAGTCTGCTAGGCTCCTCGGCATTTGCGGGTACGCATTCGATTGAAGCCGACCGCATCCGCACCGACCGCGACGGGGTGAAAATGGAGGACGCGTTACGCCGCTGCGACGTGGAGATCGATAAATTCCCCAACGCTGAAAAGGAACAAAAGAACGCAGCCGCCTACATCGAACTGCACATCGAGCAGGGGCCAGTGCTCGAGCGCATGGGCTTGCCTCTCGGGGTTGTTCTGGGAACGAAAGGCGTGGAGCGCCACATCATCACCTTTCATGGTCAGGAAGCCCATTCCGGTTCCACACCCATGAACGCCCGTCGTGACGCCCTCGCCGCCGCCGCCAAGCTGGCGTTGGAAATTCGTACCATCGCCAAGAAACACGCAGACGCCGTCTGTACGATGGGCAGCGTCAAGACTTTTCCCGGAATCGTTACGGCGGTCGTGGGCCGTTGCGAAGTCACGCTGGACCAGCGCGATCTGGATGCGTCCGTGCTTGCCCAGATGTACCTGGAAGCCCAGCAGGCCAGCCAGCGCTTCGCAGCCGAAGAGAATTGCATGGTAGAGTGGTCGCGTCTTTGGAACATCGAGCCTGTGCCTTTTCATCCGCAATTGTTAGATTTGTGCGAGCAGGCTGTTCGGGAAACGTCGGGCACTTCACATCGCATGCCTTCAGGGCCGCTTCACGATGCGGCCGAAGTCTCCCGCGCTGGAATTCCAACTGTGATGATGTTTGTGCAATCGCTGAAGGGTATTAGCCACAACAAAATTGAGGACACCACGGAAGAGCATCTGGAGATGTCCGTCGTGGCGCTCGACCGGCTGGCGTCTAAGACGATGGACTGGATTCAGAAGTAGCGCGGAAATTCTCAGAACTCGAAATAGCCAGTGGCTCGGGCGGGAGGCAGAATCCCTTCCGTTCCCGTTGCTGGCAACTCGTCCATAGCGCCGCTCAGGTCATCCCATGCGGCCTCGGTGAGTGCCGGATCGGCTCCGACCAGATCACGAATCATCTGCCACGCGGCGACGTTGAGAGCGCCCTCTGGCGTGGGGCCCATGGCCAGTGAGACTGAGCACTGTGGACAAAAGCAGATTCGCCTGGCGCCGGATTTGTGGCGCGGCCTAACGCCTACGGTCTGCGCGAACATGTAGACGGCGACGGATTTGTCTCCAGCCTCGAGCTCTTGATGGCAGCGCAAACAAAATAGGTTTTCCAGAGGCACCTGCCTGGCGGCCGATTCGGCCAAGTGCGATCTTGTGTCCAAGAGGGTGCCAGACGCAAGTATGCAGAAGGATTCCCGGAGGCCGCAGCCGGAACCAAGCTGTGCTCTATCCACGGTGGGTGGGCTGATGCACTCTAGTGCAATGGGTGATCGGAAATCGCGGACGACTCCGCCGCCGTCAAAGCACTTTCGGCTGTCGCATGTTCGCAAGCTGCGCGAATGTGAGCAAGTGGCTGCCGTTTGTTACCGCGTTCGCGGCACCGAAATTGAGTTTCTCCTGGTCCGCACGGGCAGCGGGCATTGGACGTTTCCCAAGGGCGGCGTCGAGCCGGGGCTCACGCACGCGCAAGCGGCGGCACTCGAAGCTTTTGAAGAGGCGGGTGTTCATGGCCGGATGGAGGAGACTTCATTCATTCGATACGTTCGCCGCAAACGGCGCGGCTCGCGGGTGTCCACGACAGCATCCGCCGAAGAGATTGGCACCAGTGCCCACCTTTGTGAAGTGTTGCGCCTCGTGCAACCTCAGGAGTTAGATCGAAATCCCACCTGGTTTCCCGCCGAGAAGGCAAAGAAGAAATTATTGGAGGGGCGCACGGCGGAGTTTGGAATTGAGCTCATTCGTGTGGTCGACCGGGCCGTTGCCCGCATTCAGAGATTGAGTCACACAAGCATGGAAACGGACGATGCGCTGCAGCGGGTGCAGTTTGAGGCTTCCGCCGGGGTCACCGAGACCTCTTTCGTAAGTTCCCATCACGACTCCGTCCAACGCCGCTCAGCCAAAGCCGCAGTCGGCGGCGGCCATCGCGGAAAAGTCCTGCAACTTGGGCCGACCCTTGTGGTCAACACCGTCGCAGTCAAGAGGCTGTCCGGCGCGCCATCTGTGAGCAAAACGGGAACACAACTTGCCAGACTTGAAAATGGCCCGGAGACAAAGCGCGCCACTAAACCTTCCTTCACCGCGGGCAAGAAGCGCGATTGATGCGGTAGCACTCACCAGTAAACTTGCGTTTCAGAACAGTTTTGGAAGCCTCTTTCTTCTTCTTTCGCCTGGGAGTACACTTCCCGGCATGACCGGCAATCCGTACGTCTCTGCTCTCAAAAAGTGCGACATTGTCATGAAGGGCGGGATCACCTCCGGCATCGTGTATCCACGCGCGGTGACTCGTCTAGCGAAGGAGTACAGCTTCCAATCCATTGGCGGAACGTCCGCGGGAGCGATTGCCGCCGCCATCACGGCTGCGGCCGAGTACCGGCGGCACAAAGGGACGGACGTCTTCGCGGAGATGGACAAGATTCCGGGCTGGCTAGGGGAATCCGCAGCCTCGGGAGGTGGATCGAACCTGTTCCATTTGTTCCAGCCACAGAAGACCATGGCCGGGTTGTACCGGGTGGCGTCGGCATTCCTGGGATATTCCGGATGGCGGCTCTGCTTAAAGTTGGCTGCGGCCCTTGGGCTGGATGCGTTGCTGGGAGCGCTTCCCGGTCTGGCCGTGATTGCCCTTCTCCCGGGCAGCCATCCTGTCGCGGGATGGGTCTTGGGCGTGTTGATTGGAGCCGTCGGCTTGACGTTGGGGGCGGTCACTGGGATTGTTCTGCGGGCCGCGCGCTTGCCGAACAATCACTTCGGTTTGTGCACCGGGTACGTCGAGCCTCAGCCAGGTAAACCGGTTTCCCTCACAGAATGGTTGAACAATCAGATCAACACTCTAGCGGGCCACGCGGCGGATAAGCCGCTCACGTTCGGAGACTTGAGCGACTCCGGCGTCACGCTCAAGGTCATTAGTACCTGCCTTACCGTAGGTCGGCCTTACTCCATGCCGTTCGAGAAGAACGAATTCTACTTTTCGCCCGACGAGATGCGCTTGTATTTCCCCGGGACCGTAGTCGATTGGATGGTGAAACACCCTGGCAAAGTCTCTGAACATCACGAACCGATGGATACTAGTGGCCTGGTCCGTTTTCCTGATGAGCATGACTTGCCCGTGATCGTAGCCACTCGCTTCAGCCTCAGCTTTCCCATATTGTTTTGTGCCGTTCCCCTATACACGGTCGATTGGACACGCCGACGCAGGGCTGCCGATGAACCTGCTCCGGCCCAACGAGTTCCAGGCGACTCGATTGGGCACGACGAACCTCGCCGCCCCGAGGTCGTGTGGTTCTCGGATGGCGGCATTTGCAGCAACTTCCCTCTCCACCTGTTCGATTCGGCGTTGCCGCGCTGGCCTACGTTCGGCTTGAATCTCCGCGACACGCGCGCCGACCGTAGTTATGAGAATCCCAACGATCACGTGTGGATGCCCTCCAGCAATCGGGGTGGAATAGGCGCTGGAGCAGCACTTCCGGTGCGGCCCTGAGTTTTGTGGGCTCGATTGTGGACGCCGCACGCAACTGGACCGACACGCTGCAAACCATGGTTCCCGGCTACCGCGACCGCATCGCGCATATCTATCTGAATCCGCAACAGGGTGGCCTGAACCTGAACATGCCCAGCAAGACTGTGCAGGAAGTCTCCGAATATGGTTGTGATGCGGCGGCTCGTCTTGCCGATCGCTATCTCCGCGGAATTGACAACGGCCAACCCACTCCCATGACCTGGGACAACCAGCGCTGGATTCGTTACCGCTCGGCGATGGAGTTGCTGCGGGATTTTCTGTCGCGCTTTAGGACTTCATTCCAAAATCCGGAGCCGGGAGACCGCACCTATGCGCAACTGATTGAGCGGGACGAGTACACTCCCCCTGCCAGCTACACGGAGGAACAGCGGGAATGCGCACGGGACATCACGCCTGCGCTGGCCGACTTGGGTCAGGAACTGGGCGACTGTGATCTGGCCAAAAACGCCCCGAGTCCCGAGCCGAGCCTGCGTGTACGTCCAAAATTCTAACTGAGCTCTAGCGTGCCCGTGCGAGAACGAGGGTTATGTCATCCGGCTGCTCATTCGCGCCGATCCACTCGTAGACAGCGTTTGTGACCAGTTCGCTGATGCGCTCGAGCGAAAGATTTCGGTTGCTGCGTACAAGGTCGATCAGCCGGTCCTCGCCAAACTCGCCGTAGTCGTTTTCCGGTTCGGTGACGCCGTCGCTGTAGGCAAGAAAAATCTCTCCCGCGCCCAGGCTAACCGTGCTTTCCTCATAAATCATGTGGTCGAACAAACCAACCACGGTGCCCCCCGTTTCCAGGCGGCGTACCTTACCGCCTTCCCCGACCAGGATCGGCGGCAAGTGCCCGGCATTGCTGTAGGTGAGATGGCGAGTGCTGCCATCGTAGAGTCCAAGAAACAAGGTCGCGTACTTTTCCTGAGGCGTGGTGCTGTAGAGCTGCCGGTTGAGCAGGTACATCAGCGTGGAAGGTGAAATTCCGGGCCCGTGGGGGAGGCCGTTGCCGCCACCCCCGCCGGCCAGCACCGGAACCTGGGACGGCACGCTTTCCAGCAGATAGGCTCGGACGGCCGAATGAATCGTCGCCATCAACAGCGCCGCTGAAATTCCTTTTCCGGAAACATCTCCCACCGCCAATCCGAGCCGGTTGGCGGTGGCGGGAAGAAAATCATAGTAGTCGCCGCTGACGGTTCGCGCCGGCTTGCAGAAGCCATGTACTTCCAGCGACTCCAGCTCCGAAATCTGGCGCGGGAAGAGTTGCGCCTGCACTTCGTGCGCGATAGTCAATTCGTTTTCCAGGCGCTGCTTCTCCCGCTGCTCCGACATCAGTTTTTCCAGCGAAGTAGCCATGGAGTTAAAGGAAGTCTGTAAAGCGGCCAACTGGTCGCGTTCGCGGACTTCAATGCGGTAGTCAAATTCTCCGCGATTCAGGTGTTGGGTTGCGGTGTAGAGGTTGGCTACGGAGAGCGTCATGGTTCGGGTGAGGCGCCAACCAACATACAGGGCCACCAGAACGATCAGCGTAAATAGGACCAGAATGCTGAGCAGAGCGCCTTCGGCAAGGGTTGCGAACTCCCCCAACGCCGCGAATAGTCTGCCGTAGAGAAGGGAAGGACGCGTTTGCACTCGCATGAGGGCGCGGTATTCGCGCGTGCCGTCTTCCCAATTCAGAACAGAAAGAGGCGACCCGAAGTTAATCTCGTTGTCCAGGCGGTTGCTCGCCCCGGGCAGGTTTCCGGCTGCCAGCAACGGGCGAAAGTCGTTGGCTACCACATAGTTGCGGTCGTTGTCCGCGACGGTAATCTGCGGCTTCGGGGTAGCGCCGTCGGATGGCTTGGCGTTTACCGGTCCCCTGTTCACCGATTCCCCGTTCACCGATCCGGCATTCGCTGACGTTGCGGAAGGTGCAATCGTTTTCTTCGCGGTGTCTCCGGTTCCGTCCACAGCCGGACCGCGAGTCAGAGCGTACAATGTAAGCTTTCCCAGACCGCCCGAAACACGGTCCAGCAGTGCCTGATTCAAAGGCGTGGACGCCACCACCCGCAGCGTGCCGCCTGCCACTTCCAGCGTGGTTCCCGTGCGCAAGTGCAGCGTCCCGTGATCCGTCACAAGCTCGCGGAAATGCGTCGGAAGAAAGTCCGGCACCTTCATCGAGCACGCGGCCGGTGCCGCGGATATTCCAATCGGTTTTTCCCGGTACCAGGCACAGACTTCCTGCGGTGTGGACGGGTGGTTGGACGTGCGCAAATCGTCGAGCAGCGTGAATGCGCTCGTATCCGACCTGCGCAGCCGGTTCGCCAGGCTATGGCAGACGGTGAGGTTTGTGGTCTCCAGCGTCTTCAGTTCTGTGTTGATGTCCGACGTCACCACGTAATTCGCGAATTGTCCCGCGAACAGGTAGAACGCGATCGAGGTCATCGCCACCAGCAGCAGAGCCGGTATGACGCCGATG
>WNFL01291672.1_pt1 | contig 15479 bp, 25 predicted proteins | sample 5400361 | NCBI WGS metagenome assembly WNFL01 (sample SAMN13153351, study PRJNA577476) | soil metagenome | isolation source: 40 cm soil on Douglas fir-dominated hillslope | place: USA:California | collected 2013-09-17
CATACGCCAAACGCCAGATCCCCGCTGAGGTCCCTGTGAAGTCGGAGTAAGTGCACGGTTGTTCGTTTTCATTTCGTGTCGTCTTAACCGCTGGGGAACTCCACAGGAATGGCGTCGTCGTTCCTTACGTCAAACGCCAGATCCCTGCAGAAGTCCCTGTGAAGTCGGAGTAAGTGCACGTTGTTCGCTTTCATTTCGTGTCGTTTTAACCACCAGTGAACTCCACACAGGAATGGCGTCGTGGTTCCATACGTCAAGCGCCAGATCCCTGCTGAGGTTGCTGTGAAGTCGGAGTAAGTCCACCGTTCTGTTTTGTTCTGTTCTGCTTTCGATTCGCTTCGTTTTGACGACCTACCATTCTTTGTAGGGATGGCACTGTCATTCCATATGTCAAACGTCAGGACATCCCTGCTGAGGTCGCCGTGAAGTCTGAGTTCGTCCATGCTCCTTTCCCCCCTTTCATACCAACTAAAACACGTTCCATCAGCAACGGCAGCATCAGCCCATATTAAGCTTCTCGCCTTCGCTTGAGGACCCTCTAGAACGATCCTGTCCCGCCGCCCTCCTGGCTTTGTTCACAAGCTCATACTACCACCTTGGAGTCGGGTTGCGTCCTTACAACCAGCAAACACGTACTACGTTCAATTCAACTTTGATATTTTTCTTCCCTTCTTTCCTTCCCCCCCATCTTTCTTCATTTTTTGGACTGTAGTTCCTCCCAGCTTGTCCTTTTCTTTTGAGCAAATCAGAGCGCGTTTGGGTCAGCGATGTATATGCGTGTGAAAATGAAATCGAAGGTACTGTATAGACTGTATGTCTATTCGAGTTTTACTACCAACGACACGGCGAAATTTGTCTAAGTAAACCCACAACCAGCACATATCACACAAAAGCCCTAGCGTACGCGTCCCTTCCAACAACCTCCTCGAGGCCCCTAAGCTGCTCCTTGAGCCACGTTTTCACCCTATCCGTCTCCGTCCCCGCAACGCGCACGATACAACCCCGTCCCTCGGCAAGTGGGCTGAAACTCCATAAAAGGGCCTCCGGGGACCCGCTCCGGACTTGCATCTGCCGTATGCCGTCGTACACGCTCGCCAAGTGCGCCGTGAGCGCGGTCGTTGCGGGTCCGAAGAGCAGGAGCGTGGCGTAGCATGCGTACGGTGAGAGTTTGTCTGCTAGAGTGCGGGGGCGGAGGGTGCGTGTAGGTGGTGGAGGGGGTGGAGGGGATGGAGAGGTGGCAGTGGCAGTGGCAGTGGCTGAGACAGAGGGAGCGGGATCTGCTTGAGAGAGGAGCAGCACATCCCGCGTTACGCGTTCTGTACCGATATGGACCTCGTTGATGCTCCTGTACCGGATGAAACACCATTCTTCGCCGATTGCCATGCGGCCTGAGGTGAACCAGTCGAGGAGGACAAGGGAGCCGCCGTCTGCGTCGGGAAGTGCGTAAGTCAATCAAATCATCTGCGCTAGTGGTAGGCGATTATGAGGTGAGTACGTACTTGCACCTGGATCGAGAATGAATGATTGGGCTTGTGAGTATGCTGCATCTCTGAATGGGGTGACTGGATCGGGGAGGAGTACCAGTACGGCTGATTGTCCTATAGTTGCAGAGAGTCGTTGTACCGTCTGATTTGACGTACTATATGTATCTCGAGGGTCTGATCCAGGCTGTTGGTTTGACAATCGACTCTCGGGTCGCGCACGAAAGACTTTGGTTGACCCCTACTATAAAGTTATCAGTTTGCATACCTTTGGTATCATGTGCAACGTTCATCACCTGCGTTAGAGCCACGAGTTTGGTATTCGCCCCGACGTGGATGTCGAGCTCGATCTTGTCCCCTCCTACTAGTCCTCCTCCATATGATAGAATGTACAATATGGAGGTACGTTGTGCGGCTTCCTGCTCGGGGCTCGTGATCACACGCGGTGCGATGAGTTTCAAAGGATACGTGAAGCACAATTCGGAGAAATGGGCCGTCTCCCCATAGGCGTGCACAACGGCGCGTCCACTTCCGTGCAACGCCTTCCTGAGGGGCAGAGCGACATCACTTTTCGAGGCCATCGTCGAAACGCTGAGCAAGGTGGTGGGTGGTGGGACATGAGACAAACAGAACGACAATTCTTCGTACATGACCTCGTCCTTTCCCTCGTTTGCAAGCTTCCCAGAACCCGAGGAGAGCGTGTCAAAACGGTCTCAAGATAAGAAAGAACGTAGGAGACGCGAAAAGGAAAGAGACAAGGGCCGAGAACGTCAGGAAGACAGGAAACGTTCACGGTCCCTGTCGAGCCCTCGTGAACGGAGCTCCAAACGTGATAGAGACGGGGGGAGGCGTGATAAGAAACGTCGTAGAGGAAAAGACGATGATCAGAGGTGGCACCTGGAGGACGACGAGCACGACAAGGAGCGCCAGGATCGTTTGCTGGCTGATGGACGAGAACCCGACTCGAAACCTGGATCGCACCTTTGGTTCTCCGATTTCAAAGGTGACCCATTGAACATTACCTTTGGAAAACTGTACAGAGGCGATGTTCCCAAATTTTGGAGAGCAGAACGTGAGTTCTGCGCCAACTACTTAGGATCATTATGAATTTCTCTCCTGTAGGAAAGCGAGTACTCGGCCTCCCTCCTTTCTATGAAGTCCGAGGTTCGTGGCGCACCGATGCCGTGGATATTGGTCGACGCGGCCAAATCAAGGTGCAGTGAGGTCAATCTTTCCGATTCCACTTCTTTGACTGATGTGTGCCACTAGGTTCCTCGATATTCAGATCCCAAATTTCTCGCGATATTTGCGGGAACGGCAGCCAAACGTCTGCATGCTCCTTCGACGCCTGAACCACCAACAGACTTGGATTTTATCACAGTCACCTCTAGGAGGCATGTACAGGATGATTCCTTAACGCCTTACCGTGCTATAACTGCAAGCGAGGCACGGCTCCATGATACTGATTCCGAACATACCGACTCCGTTCATGGGCTTACATCAGAGGACGAGAGTGGCCCCAGTGGGGAGCCTCGTATCCATCTCACCGCCCGACAAGAGGCCGTTAAGGAGCTAGAAGCCATTCTGACTCGCGACTCAACATTGATTGACTCATGGTTCTCCCTCATCCACCTTTCCGTCGCCGACAGTCCCGTTACCTTCAGGAGGGGCCCAATAGCAAGGGCAGAAATATCTTTGGCGATACTCAAGCGCGCTCTTGACGCACACCCTCAAAATCGAACCTCTGTACGACTACAAGTTGCGTATTTAGAGGCAGGGGAGGAAATATGGCAGAGGGGTGAGCAAGCCAAGGAGTGGGAGGCCGCTTTGATAGTCCTCGGCGGACCGGGGCATGACCTCGGTAATCGGGAAATGATGTGGAGTGCGTGGCTGAGCTGGGTAATGCGAAATGCAAAACACGTGGACGACTATCTGTCAGCTTTTCGGCGGCTGTTCGCGGTTTTAAATCTTGAAGAGGCAGAAGTGATTCGAGTGCGTTTGCTTTGGAGGCTCTGTGTCCATCTTCACGAGAGTGGTAAGCAACAGATACTGTGACCTTTGGTACTTTCTGACCTTGATCCCTAGGTTACTCCGAACGAGCTATTGGCATATTCCAGGCTCAAATGGAATTGTGAGTGCTCTATCGGAGCGAGGTTCAATCTCTTATCACGATCTAGGACGTTCTTTTGTCCGGAAAGTTTGTTATCCGCCAGCCTCAGGGACAGAGTTGCTGAACTGGAAGAATTCTGGGACTCTGAAGTACCCAGATTTGCCGAAGCGGACGCTACGGGCTGGGCTAGCTGGACAGTAAATCGAACGAGTTCGAAACAGCAAAACCAAACCTCACAAAAGCACGGGGTGGTCCTTAGCAATGGCCCTTACGCTAGTTGGGTTAAAGAGGAGAATTCGCGAGACACTTCCGGTCGCTTCTCAACCCGCTCGTGGAACGAGTCAAAGGAGGATCCTTATTCTACGGTCATGTTCTTCGACTTGCAAGACTACTTGACGGAAGTCGCAACGGATCGAGGGAAGGAATGTCTTCGACTGGTATTCTTGGCCTTCCTAGGGGTGCCAATTCCTGGTATCGACAACCACCTTTGTTCTTCATCACCATCCACATCTTATACGCCCTCCTCCGAGCGAGTTGTCGACCTACAACTCTGGAGTCTCAGCACCGATGCTGGTTGGCCATCGAATCCGTCGTCGCTCTTCCCACCTCCGAACGTCTTAAGGACCATTACATGGGAGTCAATTGCAGGAGTTACTGTAGGAATGGAGCATCAAGTTGCTTCTGGGTTCGGCCCTGTTCATCATTGGGGGTATGGCACTCGAAGGTGGTTGGATGGCATAGGGAAGGCTTGCGAGCGACGTGTATGGGAAGGAGAATCCTATGGATCCGCCGTGGACTCTACCAGAAAGTCATTTGAGCAACTCCGTGCGACCATGGCTGATGAGGCGACCAAAGTGGAATGGGATTCGATGGCCGTAGCTTGGGAGGCCTCGATATCCACTAAGAGGTAACCTTCCCGTTTACTCTTTATGTTCCTCAGACATTCACCCTCCCCAAGTGCACTCAAACTCTCTAAGAAATTGCTCGAAACTCAAAGGGACTCCATCGAGCTATGGAGCTCTCGCGCGCGTCTGGAACGATTACGAGGCAAATTTGATGAAGCTCAAAAGATCTATACAATAACGCTCCAGCTCCAGACTAGCGGTCGTGAGGCTCTTCTTTACGACGCGGCCGAATTTGCCTGGCTCCGAGGCAACAACGCTTCGGCTGTCCAACTCATCGCCTCCGCCCTTGGAATTGAGGGTATCATAGAAGGAGTCGGTTTACTCCGAGTCAAACGTGCTGTTCATGCGCAACTCGACCTACAGCAAGTCGGGTCTTTGGAATGGGGGTCATGGGTCAAAACTCGATGTTTGCTAGAACTCCTCACGACATCAGTGGACCCCGTTGAACACTGTCTTACATTGTTCGATGCCCTTGTCGGCGATGTGCCACCACCATCTCCTCCACATGAAGCCATGACAGTGGCGTGTTGTGTGATGTTGTACCATTACTCAGTCACCCTCAAAGCTACCGTTCAACCGGCCATACTACGAAACAGGGTTCAAAAAAGTCTCGACTCGTACCCCGAGAATACGATTCTTCTCGCACTCTTTCTGGAGAGCGAAAAGGGCCAGGGAGTGTGGGGACGCGTACGATCGTTGCTGGATGAAGATTTACAAGGAGTGGGTATAAGTAGGGTCATGTGGGGAGTATGGGCAGAAGGTTGGGAGTTCGGAAGATGGGGACCTGAGCGAGTGCGTGCTAGGCTGGAGAAGGCAGTGTCGTCGGAAAGGTATGTACCACACGATGTGGTTCGGGGACTGCATTGACTTGCCGTAAGGCTACGAACGTGTCCACTTCTGTGGAAGGTCTACATTGCCTTCGAAATCCGGCTCGGTGACTTAGGTCGCGCCAAAAACCTGCTTTACCGGTCCCTTCTATTCTGCCCGTGGGTAAAGAGTGGGTTCTCTCTCCTTCGAAGATCCCAACACAGGCTAACGTCCCGCCAGCGATCTATCTGATTGCCTTCGGCCCCTTACTGAGTGTGTTCAGTACGGCAGAATTGGATGAGCTATGCGCCACCATGGTCGAGAGACAGATAAGAATACGGCACGACATTGAAGGCTATTTGGAAGGTTGGGTTAGTCCTGACGTTGAGGAACGGAGCGATTTAGGAGAACAAGAAGTCGAAGCGCTCGCCGCTGAACATCGCCGATTGATGCCCTTCTAGAGCTAAACTGGTTTAATTTCTTTGGGCATGCCTCCCAGCGGGACTTCAGGCAAGCCCCTAAATATTTGAAACCTTGCTCTTCTGGCTGTTCGTTGAGGCCAAAGTTGATCTTGCCGTTGAGAGTACGGAGATTCTGGGCAGTTCTTACGACCTCTGGTGTGACCACAACTATCCACGCCCAACTGTACTACTCCCTATACCTTCAGATTAGCATGGCCACTAAATCGACTGGGCTTGTTCACACGTACGCAGATGCAGTCTCAGACGATCGTTCGTACTAGTGCAGCATACATAGTGGAACTTTGGTATATAAGAAAAAGAAAACAATCAAACACGCCAGTCTCTGGTTACATTCATTTTCAATATATACTGGTAGAGAAAAGAACAACTATTGCGCCATAGAAGTATATGAGGATGGCAAGCGCATACATGGCGAATTCTCTCGACTGCGCATCCTTTGCCCGGGAGACCGTCTTCCACCGAGTGACCTCCTGCTCAAGGGTCTTTTCAGCGGTCAGTGCTTTTGCCCACTGCACCACCTTCCAGACGTCTTCAAAGTCGCTTGCAATACCCAGGCTCAAACGCACGACTCCGACTTCGTCTTTCCATCCGTCACGCGCGATGAGCTCATCGATACACTCCATCTGCGCTTGCATATCGAGGAGGCCTGCTGCACCACCAGGGTTACACACGCAACCTGTGCGGAGCGATATGTTTGAGGCTGCAGCGCGGTGGGAAACAAATGATAACGGGAGGGCGTTGCCCGTTGGAGAGAGAAATGTACAGGCCAGGACAGAGCCATACGAGCCGACGGCAGGCATTGGCCTTTGTGAGCTTGGCTGCTTTGAGTGGACTGGGCCATCGAAGGGGTTGGTCTCGCGTTCGGGAGTCGGAGGGGGCGTCAAGGGTTTGTAGGAGCGGCGAGACGGGGATGTAATTGAGTGCACAATTGGTTCCGCAGAGTATATTTTCACGAGAGGTGCTCCATTGGTATATCGCAAAGAAGAGAGCGACTTATAGAGGTATCGGTGGAGGGTGCCTAGTCGAGCGGGCAAGGAGGGAAGCTGCTTTTGAAGGAATTGTACGCCGTTAGCGATGGCCGGTAGTGTTGTGTAGTTTAGGGTGCCATCCTGTTGACAGGGTCAGATGCTCCGCTGATAGTTGTAGGAAGACAACGGACCTCAAATCGTTCGTACTGCACGGAACTCTCGTGTACAATTGTCCCAGGACATTGAACGACCTCAACAGTACCTCCACTGAAGTAAGGTTTGAGCAGTTTAGCGAGGAACGACTTCCTCGCGACTAAAGCCCCAACCCCAGTGGGATACCCGAACATTTTGTAAAAGCTGACTGCCATAGCGTCGACTCCACAGTTCAACTCACGTAATGAAATGCGTGAGGAAGGGGCCAAGGCAGCGGCATCGAGGAGGACATCAAAACCTTGGAGCCTAGCGAATGGAACAACTGTGGAAAGGTTGGGCCTGTGGCCCGTAATATTGGATTGGCCAGTGATTGCCAGAAGTGAGTGAATCGACGAGTCCGATGGCCGTCGTGCAACAAGGATCTCCTGTGGAGCGAATCAGCCTGATGGGAAAAAGCTTTGGTAATGACCACGAACCCTCATTTTTGCCTCATCAAACCCTCCGTATGGTAAAGCGTCCAAATACTGCACCTCCGCGCCCGCCGAATGTGCAAATCGCCGAATGCCATTGACACTGTTATGACAATCGGCTGGCAAGACATAGGATGATCGATTGGAGAAGGGGTATGCTTCACCCACGAGCTTGAGCGCCCCAGTCGCGTTGCTCGTGAATACGCAGACGTATTCATGTGAAGGTGCATCAAAAAGGTCGAGTACTGCCACGCGGGCGGCCTTGATGTGAGAGTCGGAGAGCATTGACCTAGACAATCGGCATAGCGATATCAGAATGAATTCTAATATTCAACGGAAAGGAAGTATACGTTGGGGAGTCCGAATGAGTGTTCCCAAACACCCCGGCTTTCAGGATCTCGAGATGACGGGAGACGAGGGACTCTGGGTACAAACTGCCTCCCATATAGTCCACGTAGACTGTCCCTGAAGATCTTAGGCGACTAAACTCGGTGGAGCGTAGAGCGCTGAGCTCATCGGATACATAATCAGGGTTTTGCTCTTCAAACTCGCCGAGCGCAAGTTTGAAAGCTTGTTTGGAAGCTTCCAAGGAGTGTTGCGAGGGGTGAGATCGGGTGAGACTGTGGTCGAGTCTGTCAAGGAGGCAAGGGAAGGAAAGGACCGACTTGGAGGGCATTGGGCAATGAGGAGAGGAAATGAGAATGTGGCTACAACCCACCGGATGGTAGTAATATACTTATATAAGAGAATCCAAAGGGAGTGACGTAAACTAAAGTCGCCGCGAGTCGGTACCAGTGGGAGAGACTTCCTGCTTCGCTGTACCCCTCACCGGCCTCCACCCATAAACACGGGAATGGGGATATATTGGGGTGTGTTAGAGTCACGTTTTCAAACAAGTGACCCGGGGGAGCTTCACGATTGTGTCCGAAGTGGAATGACGGCCAAGGACCGCAGAATAGCCCAGGAGAACAGACTTGTCAGTAGTTCGCTTATTGCTCCGATCTGTGTAGCTCAGCACCCGGAACCGAAGTCTGGTGATCCTTGTGTCGGCACCCTACTCAAGCAGGGGTGCATGTGATGAGGCTCCGGGACCTGAGATTCGCACCAGGGTTAGCAGTGCCCTATTAGATCGTCGGTTAACTCGGCGGGTAGAGAATGTTCGGGCTTTCCCAGCGAGAATTCATCCGGGGCGACCCGACGGCATCGTATGCGTTCAAGAAGTAGAGTTGAATCTTGAGAAGAGCTGCTTGAAGCGGACTTGATACCATCGTGCGTGCGGATAAATCCTTCTGATTATCCCACCGCTCCCGTTAACCACCACGTCCCGTACCTCTCCACCATCTGCGTTTCAGCGGCTCGCGGCTTCGCTCCCTGGTTCCCCAATTCTTGCTCAATGTAGGCTGCTCGATCCATGATGGTGTCGCTGGAATCACGCACGCCCGAGCTGGCGGGGTTCTTGAACAGGGTGGCTAACCCCGTTGGACCATACGAAGTGTCGCCCCAAGGTCGTTAAAAACGAAGCATGATGGCCATCCACACGAGGCAGATGGTTTGCGCGCTGGTCGCGCCTCGTGATGCCGCCCAGAGAGCGCAAAAGGGCTCCCTGCTGGATCATGAGGCGATTGACGTCATGCAGCACTGGGACATTGAGAGGTAGTGTGAGAATAATTTCCATCTTCGGCATCTTTGGCCGAAACTGTCTCCAGCCGCCGTCGTTCGTTCCGACGAGGAGGACTCCAATTCCACAGAGAGAATAGTAAGTAGAGAGTAAAATTACGTGGATGTTTGCTGAGTGTTCCTTTGGGCCACAAGAGCTTGTTCTCCAGTCATTTTCCTTGCTTGCGGTGGTACATCCAGCGACGACATCGGCCAGCAAGATTGTGGTGGAGAACAAGCAGTGGATAAATAGAGAGCCTGCGAATTATCGCTTCGACGCTTGCGCACCTGTCACCGCCGATGGCGCAATCGCGGACTTTGAAAATTGGCGGACTTTGGCTAAAAGCCCCTGTCATTTGCTCACCGCACTTATAAAGAGTACTCTGTGAAGCGCAAATATATACATTATGTGGCAATCGTTGAGCGTGGCACATTTGATCCTTCTGAAAATAAGGATTGGCTCCCTGTGCGTACTTCGGAAGTTATCAATATCGGCTCGGGAGGTGCAACAGTATCCAAGATAACAAGAAATGACAGAGAGAGATTGACTGAGCCGCGATTTCATTCCCGCGGTGGTCGCCACAGAACGAATGACAAAATGAGAGAGAAACAGATGTGACAGGCAGAATACCATCTATTGAGGAGCTCAACAGACCCTTAATCTATCAGTCCGGTAGGGATCGGCGGGAAATTATCAGTGGAGGAATGCAATTGAAGGTGGCCTAAAGTAACGCATAATCAGATGTTGGATCAAGAAAGTGACTCAACGAATGCGACGTACAGTGTATAGTGACGGGCGCAGGCTGCTCCGACTTGAAGCGAATCACGAGCCAAGTAGGGGTTCCGAGTGCAGGATCAGTCAAGAATCCGTCTCGCAAAGGCGGGTTGTTCAGATTGAAATTCCCTGAGTTGGCTGCTTGGGCCTCAGCGACTGAGGTCCAGTTCCAAGCGCCGCTGCCCCGCCCAATTATGAACGCCTTGTTTCCGTGCTTGTGGATTGAATGCGGAGGTGCCACCCCATTGACGGCGAAGACAAGATCGACAACCGTACCAACGGGATAGCTCGGAACGATGTTGGGTGACAAGGTGGCAGCCCGAGATGCATTGAAAAGAAGCGGTTCTTGCATCTCTAGGAACGGGGAGAATGGGTCCTTATTCAATACGTTGACGGCGGCACCCGGACGGCTGAGTTCCATCACTATTAACTTGTCTGCCTTTACGGGGGGCCGTACCGAAGCGGGGTACGGTACCAAGCTGGTAGCGTTGAGTTCAATCCCACCGTTGATCATTTCTGATCCGTATCCCATCTTAGTGCCTGGCGTCGAAGGAGGAACACCGTTGGACTGGACACTCGTTGGGGAGGCATCCTCCTGTTCACTGATTTGACGGGGTATGAGATTTAGAAGACGCCGGATCACGTTGTGAGGATTACGGCGTCGCTTGTATGAAAACACTAGTTATCCAGATGAGTGGATGAGGATTGCCGTGTTCAAAAGCGGTGTGACTGACCGGCGTAACCAGAGATTTTCTGGGGAAAGACATTGGCAGAAATTCGGATTATGTAATCACCAGGAGTCTGGTCCAGCCTAACAAACGTCATAATCAGCAGGCTTTCGATATGATGTCCAAGAAAAACGGACTTCACGAATGCCTGGAAGCGCTCTCCAATCGGGAGATTGACAGCGTCGACCTCTTGAGGCACGACCAGTTGACCATCAGCAGCGTAGATCCACATCTTATGATTATCGATGCTCACTGTACTCGCTGTTAGGGACTGCATGTAAATTTAGTAAACCATGCACGCACCTTTCGCATCCCACATCCCACCCATGTTCACGATGCTAATTGCGGCAAACCGGAGGCATGGGTCGACCTTGATGATAGGGAGCGAGGTTTCATGAGGAGTGCAGTCGAAAAAGATCGAAGTATCGGTGACCAAATCAGACCTTGAACCAGAGAACTGGATGAGGGAGTTATTCGGAGGAGCGCATCCCTTGTTGGTGAAGGTGGGGAGCAATCCGGGGATAGAGTAGGGTTCATACGCCGAAGGGGGCAAGCAAATCTGCTGTCCGACACCGTTCACTAACATGGAACTAACGCAGATGGTCTCGATACCAGTCGCATTGAGGAGGCTCAATTCCGTATCCGAATCGAAGTGCTGCCATTCGTTAATCTTGATCCAATGGGGAAATTGGTGCGCAACTTCGAGAGCAACCATATCAAGGACATTTGGAGAAATGGTCTTGTAGAATTTCGGATCCACAATGAGTGAGCGGACGTAAATGGCGCCACGAAGACCATCCGAATAGCGAGAACGAGTGTGGGCATGATACCAGTAGGCACCCGCGTCTGTAGCCTTCCATTTGTAGTGGAAGGTTTGTCCAGGGCCAATTGGTCTAAGATGGTATTAGTCTTTTGTGACTAGCTGGAATATCAAATCGAACTTTTGGGTGACGCCAGGCACGCCATCACTGAACATGGTACCGTTCTGCTTGATGCCGTGGAACTGAAAGGTGTGAGCTGTACGGTTCACGAGGTGGAGGACGCAAGTCATACATGAACGGTGATGCCGTCCGGGCTGTCATTCTTCACGTTGACCTCTACATCATCATTAAGATTTACAGTGATGTCCGGACCTATTGAAAGCTCAACCCTATGTCGGATCTTCCTTGGAGGGCATGCATACCCGGGGTGATCCCGTTGATTAGGAAGGCTTGTCGCGTAAACCCTAGAGAAAATCAGAGTCTGCAAGTAAGGGATTGGAAACCCGTACCATCAGGAGAGACGTTGCCCTTCGTTATGGTGAAGTCAAATGCCCGCCGTTTGGCCGACACCAAACCAGCAACCAATAACGAGACACCAAGGATACGCGATAACATAGCTGTACCACAAGAGACTTCCTTTAACGGCGGGGGGGACCAAACGACGGACACGGGAATGACAGGAAGAGAACCAGGCCAGAGACCCTTGTAAAAGACAGTCGAAAACCACGAGGGGGGAGGCAAGATGCAGAGGACCGTCTACAAGGTTCGTTTGGAGCATCTATGATGCAGAGCTTCTGAACCTGATGCGACAACTACCGGCCTGTCCCCGCAAAGTCGCCATGATTGACAGAACCATTTGCATGGCCCGCAGAATTCGCGGAATTCGCGGAATTGCGCCTTCTCTGATACGTTAGCCTTGTGAAAGGTGCATCTCTGGCTGTGGTTTCCGTTTGGGTGCGGCCTTCTTTGTGCGCGCCACAATTGCCTAGGGAAGGTGTGGGATAGGCACCCGTCACCGGTTACCGGAAAGGCTCAAACTTCCGCCATGCATCTTCCGATCGCGCATTGGTTGCACTATTTGTCGATCATGCGGGCTTTCCGTCTTTTGCAGGGCGAAACACCACCTCAAATCCCCGGCTCTGCCTATTTATATGAGCTACAGTAGATGCCAGCAGGAGTGACGCGGTTGTGATAGTTGCGTCGTCTGCTATTTCCTATGTCTAACACAAAAAGCCACTACGGGCTGGTGACTCCATAAGTGATGGTATTTGAATGATAATAAGTTTTTTGTTCCTCTCCTCTTCTCGCGTATCGCCCTTACACCTCTACTTTGATGGTCTGACTCATTGTTAACAGTAGTTACAAAGTATAAAATTCTTATTATTCTTATCACCGTCAGGCAAAACGTCGCAACAGGACCCAAATCAAAGGTCATAGGGTCGCCACACGGCGTTGGTATATAATAACCACAGCTTCTTCGACTCGTTTGATTATTCCCATGTGGTTAATAGTGGCGCAGTGACGTCCAGGGCCCGGCGTCCAGGCGGGAGCATTAGCCTGAACTGTGGGTCCAGCAGTCATTCAGACAACTGCTGATCATACGAGATATATTCGCCGTAGTCTGGCTAATCCACTTGAGTTCTATTACCATGTCATCAGCAATATATGCTTCGACCAAAGCTTGGTTGCGAGACATCGTGACGGAGGCGCGATGCATGAAACAACATGGTATGAAGAGGCTTGATAACTTAAATCCAGACAGCATGCAGTAAGACTTTATATATCGACCCAATGAGGTAAGCCGCTTGCTGACCGGTCACAGCTTGCCACGCCACGAATGCTTAGATGTCCCAATACCTGCCTGCTCCAGCCCACGATCCACCAAGCGGACTCTCCCGCCACTCGCTCCCGAACCCCATGCTTCCTGCTCCGGGCGCCGCAAACGAAGCCCGGAGAGGCGTGACGCTCACAAGTTCGTGGTGAATTGCCCACGCATCAGTGCCAACCGGTAAAGTACTCGCTTCAGGATGAACGAGGTCCTTGAAGTCCGGATCGAACCTGAAGACCAACCTGTGATCCTCTTCATCCTCAGTGCTGGATTTCACTTCGGAGGGGTCCTCCGCTTTGGTTTCTATCGCTGGACGGGGTCCTTGTTCTTGCAACAGTAGACCGGGTTGATTATCGAAAAGGCGACCATAGGAATTCCTCCACAAACGCGTCCAGACAATTCGAACGCCTTCTGGTTTCACCAAGGCGGGAACCATTGGCACATTGATCGCGTACAGGTCGACCTCGCCCTCTCGTAGCCCCCTTGTTTGCTTTAATGCTAGTTCCTTCTGAGCATCTTCCTGCAAATGCTCAACAGTAAACGCTTTCAAAGGCGCGGAGTCTTCGTCACGACCCCAGTCATTCCATAATGAGTCGATGATTTGAGAAGACAGAGAGATTGCTGGTTCGAAGAATTCAGGAGGTGTCGGGTACTGGAAGTTCCCATACGAAAGCGCGATTGCGCGTACCTGGAGATTATCGTAAGCACTTCGTGACCCTACTCAAAAGATGTGGTTCTACTTTGGAAAGTGCGGCGCTTAGCGCGGCTCCCAAAGTACCCGACGAAAGGGCAAAAGCAGCTGAAAGATGTTGGTGAGATGGTTTTAAGGCGAGTCAGGAGTGAGGTCATACCAGAGGTACTGGAGGACATTCGTCAGAATCATGGAATCCTGTCACGGACTAACGTACTTCCGACCATAGTTAGGACCAGAAATGACGAGGTCTACTTCACCAGGGAAGAGATTGTGCAGTGAAATGTTGGCACATGTCGCGGGCGTCTAAAGGGGCGTAGTCAAGGGAATGGGTTAGAAATCCGTGGAGTGGGACATACGCCGTCTAGGAGGATCCATTCTCCCACTTCACCAGGCTTCAGAGGCCTTGACTTATTCGATATTTCCCCCTGACCATCTGGAGTCAACGTAAAAAGTGTCAGTTGCTCAATCGAAGTGAAGCGGACCATGGTCCGCGAAGCAATCGGACGGCATCTCTAAAGAGAGGAGCAGGAGGTGACCGCATGGTATTACATTCTCCACTATGCGTAAATCGGTGCTATACATACCCGGTTCGCGTGGATAAAAGTATCGACCCTTGATCGTATCTCGAATATGGAATGCCTTGCCTACATTGGGGTTTCCAGTGGTTAGTCGAATGTCAAGTATCATACTTAGGTGAGTTGATGACGAACCGATCCAGCTTTTCTGGCTGCTTGGGATGACGACTTGCACATCCCAGCCTGAAGAACCAGCTCAGACCCGGGATCATACAACAGGGGCCTAGGGACCATACCGAGCTTTCGTGTCAATTCCATGTAGAGGCCGAAGAGGTACGGCGATTCGGTGCACGGCGGACCGTCGTCATTCTACCGCACGATGGTGGGATTCGGCAAGTCATCAGAGGCGGAGAATCGATTGCCTCTACTATACTACTAACTGTGATGATAACCTTTCGGGGTTTTGAGGGCCGTTCACGGGCCATGCTGAATGAGGCAGGAGACAAGAAGTAACAACTGCGCCCTTGCAAAGCCATTCCTGAGGGAGGCGCATAGAGACCATCGAAATACACATGAGAGGAGAGCTCCGATCAAAGCATGCTATTATCTGCAAGGTCCTTTGGGAGGAGTTCCCGAAGAGTGAGGAAACCACGAGGATTGAAAAGGCCATTGGTAATCCGTTGTAACCATAGGGCGAGATCAAATCAAGTATAACATAAACTTTGTTCCTACTGTACACCATTATGTGCGAACTTGCGCAAGGAAAGGTCTTACATTGGAAAAAAAAAGTAAGAACCTGAGCACCATGGTTTGTGGCAGCTCTACTTCTCTGAAATTTACCTTGCCAAGTAACTAGGCGGCAGATTATTGGGTGGTCTGGGCTTATTTGGAGCGTATGCCTGTCCATCATGCCATTCTCCCCTATGCATCGCGTCTTGACGAGAATATTGAGCATAGGAATTAATAGCGTTCTTGTGTCGAATGACTCATGCTCTATTCGCGGATCAACAACAAGGTCGCTTAGCATGTCGCGAGAATTAGTGAACAAGGCATACCAGGCTACAGTACGTGCAACATGCCAACGAGCTTGGGATATCATCGATGACAGTCGACTGGAGAAGATTGCGCATGCAGTACATGACAAGA